>SPJK01087622.1_pt1 | contig 14911 bp, 17 predicted proteins | sample 3741771 | NCBI WGS metagenome assembly SPJK01 (sample SAMN10925997, study PRJNA522277) | cold seep metagenome | isolation source: Elba SIP-enriched marine methane seep metagenome, extraction at timepoint T2 | place: Italy: coast of Elba, Mediterranean Sea | reverse complement strand
GACGCCCGAACAGACCAAGACCGAAGTCCTGACGGTCATGCAGCGCGGCGCCAGCGCGTTGCGGCGACAAGCTGGCTTTACGCCTTATATCGCGGGCGATGCCATCACCTACGCCGACTTCGTGTTCCTCTATACTTTCCCGATGGCTGCCACGGTTGCGAAAAAGGTGTTTGATTGGGATCTGTCGGCGGAGCTTCCAGGTGCAGAAGCGTTGATCGAGAGGCTCAAAACGCGCGCTGCCGTCAAAACAGTCGATGAAGAAGCCATCGCCGGCCAGAAAGAATTCCGCGACCATTACGGCATTAAGTAATTTGCCATTTTGTGCGTTTTGAGCCGTGCGGCGCCCAAAAATGCCGGTCTCGCCTGGTGTGGTACGAGTCTTGCGGCGTGATCTGAACCGGCTTGAACCGCTCATCATGGGAGCTGACGCATGAAATATTACACGGCCACCGCATTGGTTTTAGGCCTGGCTCAACACGCGCTCGCCCACACCGCGGATTTCGATGTCGAGCGCTGCCACGAAGCCGCCCTCGCCGGGAGCACCCTGTGCCACAGCAGCGCCGGTGCGCGACCGATTATTGTCGCCGACGTCTCTGACGTCCCGCTTTCAGATGCAGCTGTAGAATTGCGCCACCCAATTGCCCCGCAATCAAATTACACGGCGCGCCTGATCGAGGATGACGCCGTCTTCGCGGCGCAGGTCGTTTTGCGAAAGAATGGCTGTTATGACGGCCGACTGGACGGCGTTCTGGCGGACGGCACGGTCTATGCCATCAAACTGTTCGAAGCGAATATGGGGCTGGCCCCATCCGGGACGCTGGACTCAGACACCCAAATGGCCCTGCGCCAGAGCCACGATCGTTTCGACGTCTGCAGATAGATGGTGCGGATGAGAGGACTCGAACCTCCACGCCTTGCGACACCAGAACCTAAATCTGGCACGTCTACCAATTCCGTCACATCCGCACGGGTAGAGCCGGGCATTTAGCGGGGGAATTCCGCCGCCTCAACCCCCTGCTGCGCTTTTCTCTGCAAAAGGTCATGGGCACGGCGTGGACATGGGGCCGCCCCTGCCCTATAGAGCGCCGTTTCAGTCGACAAAACGCCAATGAATGGCGCGGGTTTCAGCTTCAACACGCTAGCCCGACCCGCAATAAGGAATGACCAGTATGGAATGCGTCGAAACCTCTGAAGGCCTCAGCCGTATGTATAAGGTCAGCGTCCCGCAAGCTGACCTGCAAAAACGGTTCGACGAGCGCATTGAGGAAATCCGCCCGCAAATGAACCTCAAGGGCTTTCGCCCGGGTAAGGTGCCGGCGTCTCATGTGAAGAAAATGTTCGGCAAGGACATTATGGGTGAAGTCGTCCAGGCTCTGGTTCAGGAAACCAGCCAGAAGGCCATCGAAGATGCCGACGTGCGCCCAGCCGGCCAGCCGGAAATGCACATGGAAAGCGACATGGACAAAGTGATCGGCGGCGAAGCCGATCTCGCTTATCACATGCACGTTGACGTGATGCCGGAGTTTGAACCCGTCGACATCAAAAAGCTGACCATCACCAAGCCGGTCGCCGAAATCAATGATGACGAAGTGACCGCGCGCCTGACGCAAATCGCTGAAGCCAATCCTAAGTATGACAAGCGCGCCAAAACCGCGAAAGCGCGCAAGGACGATGCCGTCGTCATCGACTTCCTTGGCAAGATGGACGGCGAACCATTTGAAGGCGGCGCCGCCGAAGAGCACACATTGGTGCTCGGCTCAAACTCTTTCATTCCAGGTTTTGAAGACGAACTGATCGGCGTCAAAGCAGGCGACGAAAAAGATGTCAAAGTGACCTTCCCTGAACAGTATCAGGCGGAACATCTGGCCGGTAAGGATGCGGTGTTCGAGGTCAAAGTGCACGAAGTGCGCGCACCAAAGACCCCAGATCTCGACGACGAGTTCGCGACCGGTCTCGGCCTTGAAGGCCTCGACAAGTTGAAAGAGCTGGTCACCGACCAGCTGCAGAACGAATTCAGCAGTGCATCGCGCGCAAAAGCCAAACGCCACTTGCTCGACCTGCTTGATGAGAAACATGATTTCGACTTGCCGCCGAAAATGGTTGAGCAGGAATTCAATCAGATCTGGTCACAGATTCAGGCTGAAATGGATGCCGGTCGCACCCCTGAAGAAGACAAGGGCAAGTCCGAAGACGACCTGAAAGAAGAGTACAGCAAGATTGCCGACCGCCGCGTGCGCCTCGGTCTCGTCCTCGCTGAAATCGGCCGCGTCGCTGAAATCCAGATCGACGAGCAGGAAGTTCAGCAAGCGCTGATCAGCGCAGCCCGCAACTTCCCGGGCCAGGAGCGTCAGGTGATCGAATTCTTCCAGAAAGACCCGAACGCGATGGCTCAGCTTCGCGCTCCGATTTACGAAGACAAGGTCGTCGACCACATCCTCGAAACCGCCAAGGTCAAAGAGGAAACAGTCTCCAAAGAAGACCTTCTGAAAGAAGACGACGAGTAGGGTTTTCCGCCAATTCTCGAAAAATCACAAAGCCCGCAGTGAAAGCTGCGGGCTTTTTCGTGTGGTTTGACTCTGCCCGAACGCTCTGATTTGTTGACTGAGGGTTACCCTGGGGAAAACACATGACCAAACTGACGAGAAACGTAATCACCTGCGCCGCATTGGCGGGCGCGATGACATTGACCGCGTGCGGCGGCGGCGGCAGCGGTGGCACGCTCGACGGCACCTATTACCCGCAATTCGGACCGGATGCGAACCGCCTGGACCGGGCTCTTTCCGATCAAAGCTGGACCTTTTCAAACGACGGCACAGTTTCCACGGTTTCTGAGTCGGGAACGCGCCAATGGACCTATTCGATCAAGAGCAATAAAATCCACCTGAAGGGCGCCAGCGACCGAAACTCGGGAGAATCTCGGGTGTTCACCAAAGGCGACAATGGCTGCATCTGGGCGGCATCTGGCAACCTGGCTGGAGCTCTTTCGTTCTGTCCGTGAGCGGCGTTCGAGGTTGGCGAGAGAACGCGGTCTAAACCCCCGCTACCTCGCTGGCAGCAGCTTCGGATTTCACCCATTTAATGAAGGCGCGAACGTCTTCGGTCAGGTGGCGGCCCTTTGGCCAGACCAACCAGTATCCGTAATCGACGCTGATCGAGCCATCTGCAAATGGTGCGATGAGACGACCTGCAGCGATGTCGGCGGAGGCAATCGCGCGCTTGGCGAGCACCACCCCTCGACCTGTCGCGGCCGCTTCGATGGCCAAAGCTGACTGATTGAACCGCGGGCCCCGCGTCCCATCAACATCAGCGCCAGCGCCGCGCGCCTTTAACCAGCTCGTCCAGTCCGGGCATGAAGGATCGACCTCCGCGCTGACATCATGGATCAGGGTGTGCTTAGCGAGGTCCGCTGGCTTGCGAATGGCATCAGGCCCTTCGAGCAGTTTCGGCGAACAGATCGGCAGAACAGTCTCGTCGAGCAGTCTCTCCGATTTCAGGCCGTCATAATCGCCGCCGCCATAGCGGATCGCGAAATCAGCATCAGCGGTGGTAAAATCGGTGATGCCACTATCGGCGCTCACCCAGGCCTCGATCCCGGGATTGGCGCTGTGGAACCGGTCGAGGCGCGGGGCCAGCCATTTTGCGGCGAAGCTCGGCGCGGAGCTGACCATGACCCGGCCTTTGCGCGCAGGGGCCTGCATGATGCGGCCGGCTTCGGCGATTTGATCAAAGGCTTCGCGAACCAGCGGCAATGCGGCCTGCGCGGCATCGGTGAGCAGAACGCTGCGGCCCGTGCGCTTAAACAAGGGCGTGCCCGCATAATCTTCGAGCTGCCGAATGTGCTGCGAGATCGCGCCGGGCGTGACGTTCAACTCGTCGGCGGCCTTGGTGAAAGACAAGCGGCGAGCCGCAGCTTCAAACGCACGCAAGGCGTTCAGCGGTGGGAGGCGATCATTTGTATCCGACATAATCTACATCTATAACCAGATTTTGATTGTAGTTTCTCTAAACAATAGAATAAGGCTCTTTCGGTTGCGGAAACCGGCTCGTCAACTCATTTCTGCGGCACAGATCGATCCAACGGACCTTATAGCGCTATGCGACTCTTCCCCGCGTTTTTCTACACAGACGATTCTCATGTCACCGTCTTCGGTGGCGGCGAAGAAGCGCGGCGCAAAGTCCGCTTGCTGGCCAAGACGACGCTGAAAATCACTGTCGTGATCGATGATGAGATCGAGTCCGGATTTGCCCAGGAATTCGCCGGTCGGATCACGATCGCGCCGCGCGACATGGCAGGACAAGCGCTTGACCGTTCCAAATTCGCGATCATCGCCTGCCGCACGCAGGAGAATACGGATCAATCCATCGTCTGGGCGCGGGAATATGGCATACCGATCAATGTCGTCGACCAGCCAGAGTCCTGCGACTTTACGGTCCCGAGCATTCTTGAGCGCGGCGAAATCGTCGCTGCGGTCGGTTCCGGCGGCGCCGCACCGGTGCTCGCAAAACGCGTTCGTACGAGCCTTGAAGCCCTGATGCCACAGAATATGGGACCGCTTTCCGAAATCGCGCGTGACTTTCGTCCACGTGTTTTCGATGTGTTGGGCGATGGCTCGAAACGCCGTCAGTTTTGGGAAGCCGCGTTGAATGGCGCGCCAGCAGAGCTCGCTCTGGATGGTAAGTTTAACGAAGCGCGCACCGCCATGGAAGCGCTGTTGCAAGACACTGCCCACCCGGCAGATCGTCTCGGCCCGGTTCATATTGTTGGCGCAGGACCTGGTGACCCTGAGCTGCTAACCCTGAAAGCGTTCCGCCTGATTCAAAACGCTGACATTGTCTTTCACGACCGCCTCGTCAGCGATGAGATCATGGACCTGGTTCGCCGCGATGCGACACGCGTATCGGTCGGCAAGGCGAAAGCCAATCATACTGTTCCCCAGAATGAAATTCACGAGCTGATGATCGACGCCGCGGAGAAGGGCCTGCGTGTGGTGCGTCTTAAAGGCGGCGATCCGTTTATTTTTGGACGCGGCGGCGAAGAAGTCGAAGCGCTCCGTGAAGCCGGGATCGAAGCCTCCGTAGTCCCAGGTATTTCTTCAGCGCTTGGCTGCGCGGCCTCGGCGGGATTGCCGCTGACCCACCGCGATCATGCCCAATCCCTGACCTTCGTCACAGGCCACGCAAAATCTGGCGATGTGCCGGATCTCGACTGGCCAGCCCTCGCAAAGCCAGCGCAAACCGTTGTCGTATTCATGGGCGTCGGCACGGCGCCGACCATATCAGAAAAACTGATCCAAGCTGGCCGCGCAATCTCGACCCCCGTGGCGGTGATCGAGAATGGAACGCGGCCAGAGGAAATTCGCGTCTTCGGAACTCTCGCTGAACTGCCGCAATTGATTGCGCGCGCCGGCATCAAAGGCCCCGCTTTGCTTGTCATTGGAGAAGTCAGCGCGATCCCCGCCAAAGCCCTTGCTCAATTCTCATCGGAGGCCGCCGCATGACATCTGTGCGCCCAAAACTAAAGCCGGATACGCCGAAAACGGTCACCGCCTGGGAAACAGCGTCGGGGTACGTGGTTTGGCTGCGTGCTGATCTGACCTGGACAAAGGACGCTAGCGAGATTGGCGTGTTTACCGGCGATGAGGCCGAAACTGCGCTCGCCCACGCCCAAACCCAGGAAGGCGACATTACTGACCCGTATTTCATGGAAGTGACCGCGGATGGAAAAGTTTCTGGTCGTGAAACGTTGCGCGAAAGTATCCGTGCCAACGGACCCACCGTACCCTATGGAGTAATCATCTGATGCCAGCTCGCGAGATCACGCAGCTTACGCTTTATGGCGACAGCATTTCAGGCAATTGTCAGAAGCCGCGCTGGACGGCGGATTATCTCGATATCGATCACGACTGGGTTGAAATCGACATTCTCAACGGTGGCACGCAGTCTGAGGAATTCCTCTCACTCAACCCGGTTGGGCAAGTGCCAATCGCACGCTGGCCAGATGGCCGTGTTCTACCGCAGTCGAATGCGATCATGCTGTATCTCGCGGAAGGATCTGACCTGATCCCGGAGAGTAGCTTCGAACGCGCGCAGATGAATAGCTGGTTGTTCTGGGAACAATATTCTCATGAAACCTCGATCGCTGTGCGCCGGTTCAAGAAACACTATCTGAAACTGCCCGACGAAGACATCGATCCGCAATTAATGGCCAAAGGTCGCCGCGCGCTGGGTGTTATGGAAATGCAATTGACGTGGACCGACTGGCTGGTCGGCGAGGCCCTGACCTGCGCCGATATCGCGCTTGTCGCCTATACCCGTGTGGCTCACGAAGGTGGGTTCGATCTGGCGCAATTTCCCAACGTTGAACGCTGGGTGAGCCGCGTCGAAGGCGCGCTCTCCATCGGCCATGCCATGCCCAAAGAAGGGGTGACTCTGTAATGTACCGCTACGATGAATTTGACGCGCAGATCGTCAAGGAACGCGTGGACCAGTTCCGCGGGCAGGTCGAGCGCCGGCTTTCGGGTGATATCCTGGAGGATGAGTTCAAGCCGCTGCGCCTCCAGAACGGCGTCTATCTGCAGCTGCACGCCTACATGTTGCGCGTGGCCATTCCGTATGGCCAGCTGAATGCAGCGCGGATGCGCAAACTTGCCAAGATCGCTCGCGATTATGACCGCGGTTATGGTCACATGACGACCCGGCAGAACATACAGTACAATTGGGTGGCGTTGAAAGACATTCCAGATGTTCTGGAAGAGCTTGCCGAAGTAGAGATGCACGCCATCCAGACCTCCGGCAATTGCATTCGCAACGTCACATCAGATCACTTTGCAGGCGCAACCCGGGACGAGATCATGGATCCGCGCCCGTGGTGCGAGATTATCCGCCAATGGAGTACGTTCCACCCGGAATTCGCCTTCCTGCCGCGCAAGTTCAAAATCGCCGTCACGGCGGCCGAGCATGACCGCGCCGCAATCCGCGTGCATGATATCGGCCTGCACATGCGCGAGCGCGATGGCGTAGTTGGCTTTGAAGTTCATGTCGGCGGCGGTCAGGGCCGAACACCAATCATTGCGGCCATGGTCAATGAGTTTGTGCCAGAGGCGGAGATCCTCGACTATCTCGAGGCGATCATGCGGGTTTATAACCGCTTCGGTCGCCGCGATAACAAATACAAGGCGCGGATCAAAATCCTGGTCACGGAAACCGGTGCGGAAGAATTTACGCGCCTGGTTGAGGAAGAATACGCCGCCCAAATCAGGAGCGAGAAAATCGCCCTTCCCGCAGCCGAAATCGATCGCATCAATGCCTATTTTGCGCCGCCAGCTTTCGCTGATAAAGCCAAGACGAGCGATGCCTTCGAACGCGCGAAAACTGCAGATCCTGCGTTTGCCAATTGGGCCGAGGTCAATCTGCACCCACACAAAATCGACGGCTATACGTCTGTTACGATCAGCTTGAAGCCAATTGCAGGCCTCGCGGGAGACGCGACAGATAGCCAAATGGCGGTGATGGCACACTTGGCTGAGACATACGGGTTTGACGATATTCGCGTCACGCACGCCCAGAATGTGGTCCTGCCGCACATCGCTCTCGATGACCTCTATGCGGTTTACCGCGAGCTAGAGGCAGCAGGCCTGGCAACAGCGAATGAAAGCCTGATCACAGACATGATCGTTTGCCCGGGGCTCGATTACTGCAACCTCGCCAATGCCCGCTCGATCCCGGTCGGTCAGGAAATCCAGAAAGTGTTTTCCGACCCTGCCTATGAGCAGGATATCGGCCGGCTGCACATCAACATATCCGGCTGCATCAATGCTTGTGGACATCATCATGTCGGCCATATCGGTATCCTCGGCGTCGACCGCAAAGGCGAGGAATATTACCAGATCTCTCTCGGCGGACGGGCGGATGAGAAAGCTGCGGTTGGCCAGATCATCGGCAAGGCCCTGCGGCATGAAGAAGTGCCGGGTGCTGTGAAGACAATTGTCGACACCTATCGCGACCTGCGCACCGGCTCGGACGAGAAATTCATTGATGTGGTCGAACGCCTCGGCGTCGAACCTTTCCAGGAGGCGATCTATGCCACTGATTAAAGATGGTGCCGAAATCGAGGATACGTGGACGTTTGTCGAACCAGACGGCGAACTTCCGACTTCAGGATGTGTAACAGTCCCTTTAGCTAAGCTAATAGAAGATCCGGATGCCTTATTGGCACGAAACCAGCAAATCGGCATTCGTCTGACACCGGCGGATGATCCTCATGATCTATCGCAATTTCTCGACCGTATCGCATTGATAGAAATAGATTTTCCTAAGTATACCGATGGCCGCGGCTATAGTCAGGCACAGCTGCTGAGACGGCGTCTGGGCTATGCGGGTGAGTTGCGGGCGGTGGGCCACATCCTAAGAGATCAGATTCTCTATATGAACCGTTCAGGGTTTGACGCTTATCAGACCTCCAGAGCCGACCTACCTAATGTGTTGAAAGCGCTGGATGAGTATTCAGCGTTCTATCAACCCGCCGCGGATGGCCACTCAACGGTCTTTACGAGGCGCCACTCGAAGGCCTGAGGCGCATGCCATATTCGGACATCAAACTGCGAATTGACGAAGACGTAGATCAGCGCCTTACGCGCCTGAACCACGAGCTTCGCGATGCCTCAGCCCAAACCATTTTGCGCGCATCGATCCTGCGCGAATGGCGCGAAGAACTGACTTATGTTTCCAGCTTTGGTGCCGAGAGTGCGGTGATGCTGGCACTGATTGCTGACGTCGATCCTGACCTGCCAATCGTATTCCTTGAGACGGGAATGCACTTCCCGCAAACGCTTGACTATAAGGACGAGCTGATCGAGCGACTGGGCCTGACCAATGTGCGCGACATTCCACCAGCCGAAGACGAGCGCCTGATCCAGGATCCAAAGAACACGCTGTGGAAAACAGATCCTGATGCTTGTTGTGCTTTGCGCAAGGTTCGCCCGCTGGAACCAGCCCTCGAAGGGTTCGATGCCTGGATTACCGGCCGCAAGCGTTTCCATGGCGGCGCACGCATGTCGCTACCAGTGTTCGAATATGCTGGCGGCCGCTTCAAGGTGAACCCAATGGCGGGATGGACGCAGGAAGATGTCCAGGCCTATTTCAAACGCCGCGAGTTGCCGCGTCACCCGCTGGTCGCCCAAGGATACCCATCGATCGGCTGCTGGCCCTGCACCAAGCCAGCGGAAGACCCGAACGATATTCGTTCCGGCCGCTGGGCCGGGCAGCAAAAATCGGAATGTGGTCTGCACATTGAAAAGACTGAACGCCCCCGCGTCTTCTAGGGCACTGCCGACACAATCATAATTTTGCCGGAAAGCATGTCATTATTGATGACATGCTTTCTGCGTTTCGAGGGACACTTGCGGTTTTGATCTGGAGCGGATTCAGCGGTTCGGCCAGCGCTGCCCCGGCTGCGGACTTGATGGGGGACGCGTTGTTGCAGGATGCCCTGACCGCAAAAGCGGACGCCGAAAGCGCCATTGGCAATGATCGCTATATCAGCGTGATCGACTATCGCGCACCGTCTAACGTGCCTCGTTATTTCCTGATCGACACGACAGATATGAGCGCCGAAGCCTTCCTGGTTGCGCATGGACGCGGTTCTGACGCGGACTATGATGGCATCGCCGATCAATTCTCGAATATCGAAGGATCGAAGATGACGTCGCTTGGCGCCTTCGTGACCGGCGCCACCTATTATGGCGCGCACGGTCTGTCCTTAAAGCTGAAAGGGCTTAGTCCCCAGAACGACCTGGCCGAGCAAAGACTGATCGTCATTCACGGCGCCGACTATGTGAATGCGGATCGCGCCGTGCTCGGGCGCAGCTGGGGCTGTCCGGCGCTGGAGCGCCAAGTGGCAGAACGAGTGATTCCGCTCATCAAAGGCGGATCTTTCCTCTATGTTGTTGGAACCCAGACCGAGGATTGAGACAATGACCGTGGATGACTTTCGTGCGCTCGCACTTTCTTTGCCGCATTCGATTGAAAAGCCGCATTTTGAACGCGCCAGCTTTCGTGTGGACGCACCGCGCGGTAAAACCATCGCAACGATGCTTGAAGCTGATGCAACCGCGAATGTATTTCTGACCGTGGACGAGCAGGAAATGCTGATTGGCGCTGAACCAAACATCTTCTCAAAAGTGCCAAACAAATGGGGCGACAAAGGCGCAACAACAATTGCGCTGGCACAAGCCGATCAGACCACCGCGCTGTCTGCATTGAAAATGTCCTGGCGCCATGCCGCGCCGCCGCAACTTCAAGACAAGCTTGAATAGTCCACGCAGTTTGGTTTAAAGCGCGCCTATGACTGATCAAATGCCTGACCGCCTGAGCGTAAACCCGAGCAGCCCGTATTATGATGAGCAGCTTTTGCTGCGAGGGGTTGGTATTCGCTTCAATGGCGAAGAGAAATCCAATGTCGAAGAATATTGTATCTCCGAAGGCTGGATCAAAGTCGCCGCGGGCAAAGCTGTTGATCGCAAGGGCAATCCGCTGACGCTGAAGCTAAAAGGCACTGTCGAGGCCTGGCCCGAAGACCAGAGCGACGACGATCAATAGGCGCAGCTATTCGGCGTCCACCGCGCCATAAATCGCCTCACTTGAAGCTTCGCGCAACTCCAGCGAACCCGCGGGGTTATTGTTGTCGAAGACTTGCACCATGCCGATAAAGTAAAGCTCATTCACCGGGTCAATCCAGAACCAGGTGCTAGCGGCCCCGCCCCAGAAATAAGACCCAGTTGGCATATTCGTCGGTGCCTTGCTTTCGTCCGTCACCGTCCCGAATGTCAAACCCATGCCAAAGCCTGGTATCGGGTCGACGCCAAAGGACAATGCGGTACCTTCAGGTAGAATATTCGTGGTGATCAAATCAATCGTCTCAGGCTTGAGAATGCGCGCTCCATCGAGCTCTCCGCGATTGACCAGCATTTGAGCAAAACGGCTATAGTCACCCATCGTCGAGACCAGGCCGCCGCCGCCTGATTCATACCCGATCGTCTCTCGCTTGAACTGAACCGACGGATACGGCACCGGCACCAGCGCCCCTGATTCCGGATCGAAGCCGTACACTTCGCTGAGGCGATCATAATCTTCAGCTGGCACATAGAATCCCGTATCGGTCATCCCGAGCGGTCCAAATAGTCGAGTCTGCAAATACTCGCCGAAGGTCTGGCCAGATATTTTCTCGATTATGTGACCCTGAATATCCATCCCGACGCTATAGAACCAGGCCTCTCCGGGCTGGAACAGCAATGGAATACTCGCCGTTCGGTCGACAAAGGTCTGGAGATCAGGCGACTCGAGCACCTCCAAATCTCGAAAAGCCGCGTTCACCGGATCGTCTCCGCCCAGCCCGTACGCGAAGCCTGACGTATGGCTCATCAGTTCCGCCATTGTTGGTGCCCGTTTCATATCAACGAGGATAACTGAACCATCCTCATTCACGCCGCCGAGAACTTTCAGGTTTTCAAACTCAGGAACGTATTTCGTCACCGGGTCGTCGAGTTCAAATTTGCCCTCTTCCCACAACATCATCATGGCGACACCGGTGATCGGCTTGCTCATCGAATAAATACGATAGATTGTGTCGTCTTCGATCGGCGCGCCGGTTTCGAGTCCGCGAACCCCGGCGAAATAGTCGCTTACCATCTCGCCGTTCTGGGCCAGGCGCGTATGTATGCCGTAGACACGCCCGTTGCGAATGTAGTCGCCCATCGCCGTTTCGAGAGCGGCGATATTCTCCACACTAAAGGAAATCTGGGCTGGCGCTTCAGGGGCTGTGACCGGGGCGGCTGCCGCCTCCGCCTCTACCGTGATTGTCGGTGTTTCGACCGGGCCAGGATCGACGACCGGAATACTAACGGCGCACGCTGACAGCACGCCAATGGCGAGACTAGACGCAAGAACAGTTCCAACAGTTTGCGATATCATGGGCACGCCTTCCAAATCTTATCGGAACAAATACGGCTGCCGCTCTCGCCGACAAGTCCTTCCGTCGCGGTGGAACGGATTTGCGATCAGTCGCGCTTGAAACCCATATTGTCGATCAGGCGCGTCTTGCCCATCCAGCCTGCAGCCAGAATGCGTCCTTCAACCCCAGGTTCGACAGCTCCGTCCGCTAAGTTTTTCAAACTCATCGGATCAACGACGCTGACATAATCCAGACGATCAAAACCGGCGGCCTGGAGTCGGTGCCGCGCTTCGTCCAGTGCTTCAGCCACGGTCACACCGTTTTCAATTCGGCAGGCGGCGCGATGCAAGGCGCTGCTCATCGTGTTGGCGCTTAGACGCTCGTCCGGCTTCAGATAGGTATTGCGGGATGATTGCGCGAGGCCATCCGCATCTCGGACGGTTTCGCCGCCAATCACGTCGATCGCAAAGCCCAAATCACGCACCATCCGCCGAATGATCTGGAGCTGCTGATAGTCTTTTTCGCCAAACACCGAGACATCCGGCTGAACGTGCACGAACAGACGCGCCACGACCGTCGCCACGCCATAAAAGAAATGTGGACGGTGAACGCCGTCGAGCAGATCCGACATTTCTTCGACGCGAACATTAGTCACCGAACCGTTCGGATACATCTCTTCAACCGACGGCAAATAGACAATGTCCGTGCCAATCGCAGCCAGTTTTGCGATGTCGGTGTCTTCGGTTCGCGGATAGGTATCGAGATCTTCTCCGGGCGCAAATTGCGTCGGGTTTACGAAAATACTGACGACTGTGACGTCGGATGCCTCGCGCGCGCGGTCGACGAGAGATAGATGTCCGTCATGTAGTGCACCCATCGTCGGGACAAACCCGATGCGATGTCCCGCACGGCGGTAGTTGCTCACGACCTGGCGCAGCTCTGCCAGGGTTCGAATTCTAAGAGGCGTATCAGTCATCGCGCCACGCTCTAAAACAGAAGCGTGTCCCAATCCATGCTTTATTGCGGCGGCACGTCGAACAAAGGCCAATCCGGGTCATCGCTCCCAGGCCCCGCATCATCGCCGTGAACGCGCGCGCGACTCTGCTTCGCTCGTCGTAAAGGCCTGCAGGAGCTGATTTATCAGCCGAGCCGGTATGAGAATATTGATTGTCTCACCATCCTCGGACCGCACGCGTGTGTGGATACGCTGCAGCTCCGGCTTCCAATAGGACCGAGAGACGCGTGCGATGCGAATTTGAGGCAACCATTTAATCGCGCGTCCGGGATTGAACCGCGGACTGAATGCCACAACCGGGTCCTTCGGCTCGCGATTCGCCTGCATCCAGGCGCGCAGGTCATTCGCCACCGCCGCTTCCACGACCTCAGCTTCACGGTCAATGTTCCTGGGACGAAGCAGATCATAGCCGCAGCCATCGGCTCCGACGAACTTTCGGCGAAACATATTCAGGTCCGGTTCGAACCCTGAATACAAGAATTTGGCGACAGTAACGCTACGCGCCACGAGCAGTTCCTTACAACGCTGTGGTAAGAGATCTAGCATTGCAAAACGCAATGTCGATTCACAAACGAGCGAGAACCGTCAGAAATTCGCGTAATTTCCACGAGCATACGGCCTCACGCTAGAGTTGAAAGCCACCGCGGTGCCTCCTCGCGAATCCAATTGTTACAATTTGGTGGGGTTAACGCGCCATTAACCGTTTGCGGTGATTTTTTAACGCATGAGAAAGCACATCCTTCCCCGCCTCAAATCGCTGCTCAGCGCAGCTTGTGCCGCGCTCTACACTCGTCAGGTAAAGCCCGCACCCTCTTCACTCAAGATCGAGCCAGCCACGCCTGACATCGACCCCGGAGATGAAGCCTGGTTATTTGACTCAGGCGCGGCGCATGAAGCCACACGGATTGAGCTTTCCAAAGATATGAACGGACTGGCTGACAGCTTGTCAGACCTTCGCGAGACCCTCGCCTTAATCCATGGCGAGACACCGTTCCCAGTCGAAGCCACCACGCTCGCGCCTTGCGCCATCATTCATCATGATGACGTGCTGTTTGACGGCGAGGTGGACGCACCATTCATTCCTGCTCAGGAAGAGGTGAGTGGCGGCGAAGGCGTTTTCCTGTTCGACGACGCGCCCAACTTTCAGGACGAAATGCCTGCGCAACAACACGCGGCCTGATGACCTAGATAAAGAGGCGCCCCGGCAATGCCCGACGGACATGGACATATTGGCGATTCCGCTGAAACGCTCACGCTATCAATCCCGGCACAGAAACAGTGCCGGGTTGTTGTTGTAGGGAATGAAAAAGGCGGCGCCGGAAAGTCCACGGTCTCGATTCATTTGGCCATTGCCTTGATGCGAATGGATCAGAAAGTTGGCGTCATAGATCTTGATGTCCGCCAACGCACGCTGACCCGCTATCTTGAAAATCGCTTGCGTTGGATGCAATCAACCGGCGCGCAATTGCCAATGCCTGAGATTATCCGCGTCGATGCCAGCGCCGAGCGCGACCTCGACCTGGCCGAAAAGGAAGAAACCCAGCGGTTTCACACGTCTCTGGAACGACTGACGGCAGTTTGCGATGTTGTCATTGTCGACGCGCCGGGCGGCGATACGTACTTGTCGCGGATTGCTCACATGGCGGCAGACACGCTGGTGACGCCGCTAAATGACTCGTTTGTGGACTTCGACTTGCTGGGCGACGTGAACCCCCAGACTTTGGAAGTGCTCCGCCCCAGTTTCTACTCGGAAATGGTCTGGCAGTGCCGAAAAAACAAAGCCCGTACCTCGCGCCAGCCAATCGACTGGATCGTGATGCGAAATCGCGTCTCGCCGCTAGAGGCGCGCAACAAACAAAAAGTCGGCGAAGCACTCTCCAATCTGTCGAAACGAATTGGCTTCCGCCTGGCTCCCGGCCTGTCAGAGCGCGTGATTTACCGCGAACTCT
>SPJK01045178.1_pt1 | contig 14923 bp, 9 predicted proteins | sample 3741771 | NCBI WGS metagenome assembly SPJK01 (sample SAMN10925997, study PRJNA522277) | cold seep metagenome | isolation source: Elba SIP-enriched marine methane seep metagenome, extraction at timepoint T2 | place: Italy: coast of Elba, Mediterranean Sea | reverse complement strand
GTTAATTATCCACTGGACGCGGTATTAGGGTCAGCCAACTTGATTTTCTATTAATCATTATAAAAGCTCGGATTACCTTCAAAAGTTGAAATTAAAGGGTATCCGCCACGCTGTCATTTATCAACGGATTCACCTAATTTTGTTCATACTAAATTGCAGCTATAGCAAATCAAGCTGGCTGACCCTTGATACGAATCAAAAAAACATCTTGACTTTATTGCTAAAACAAATCTACTATCCAAGTTAGGTCATTTTAGTAGGAGGCCTATCATGAAATTAAAACACTCCCTCAATGCGCTATTGCTCATAGTCGCATTCATCACGCCCCTTTTATTGAAGGCAAGTCCGCTGTTTAGAATCGGGGAAAACAGTTCAGTTAGTTGGAATCAAGCCATTACCGATGGAAGCATACAAGCAGCTCCTGATGCATTAAGCGGCGGCGCCGCTCAGCAATTTTACGCTAATCAAATCGGCATCAATGGGGTAACTAATATAGTTGCCGCAAACGATACGCAGATTACGGCGTTTGGACCGGTCAGCGATGGCTCAACCGAGCATGATTCGCTGGTTATGTCCTGGGATTTAAATAATAATTTTCAACCTAATGATTTAGTCGTCGCGGCCTGGGATTATGTTTACGGCGTAGACCCTGACCTTACCGGAACCAAGGTTCATTTTTCGGCATTTCCGCCGCCGGGCGTCTGGGATCTATCTTTAGAATTATTCGATATTTTCGGCAATACCCGAGGATGGTTTGCCTTTGCACCAGTTAACGCTTGGGCAAATTATTGGATTGACCCATCCATCATCGGTATACAAGGGCCTTTTGGCGCCTTCCATCAAGATCCGGGATTCGATTTGACGCAAGTTATTTCTATCCGTCTCAATGAATCCAGCATGGGCGGAACCAGCTTCATTGATATTGACCCAACGACAGGAATCAATAACCCCTGGAATGCCTGGAATCATTTATCTGTCATTCCCACTCCGCCGCTATTTTGGGTACTGGCAAGCGGATTAATGGCGTTTTTCTTTTTTGTAAAAAGAGGTAATTTTAATACAAGTCTTTAATCAAACCACTTTCCAGCAAACTAAAGCAAAGCTATTCCGACAATCACTGCGGAATAGCTTTAAAAACAAATACTCAGCATTAGTTTTCAGCAAAACATGAATAACTATTTCTTACTCTCAATAAACGCCTCCAAGGCTTGTTGAGTCACCACCCCAGTATGACGCCCCGTCAATTCCCCCTTCGGGTTAATAATGAATGTCGTCGGTAAAGCCATTACTTTTCCAAACGGCGTAAACGGCGATGTTCCTCCCAGCCAGATCGGGTAATCCACATCGACCCGGTTCAGAAACTCGTCTAACCACAGTTTGGGAATATTTTCAAAATCAACACCGACGACAACCGCATCTTTATCTTTATGTTTGTTATGAAATGAAGAAAGTTCAGGCATTTCCTTAATACAAGGCGGACAAGTGGTCGCCCAGTAATTCACCACCACCCATTTGCCGCGATATTGAGATAGCGTTTGTTGTCGGCCGTTAAGATCGGGCATAGACACATCAATCACCTGACTATCGGCTAAAACGGCGGACGCCCCGGTCATCAATGCCCATAATAAAAGCGCTTTCATTGTTCGTTCACCATGGGCGCTAACACTTCCAGTAACTCAAAAGCGATGGTTTGCTTGACCGATACCCCGGCAAAGCGCACTTTAGCGTTAATAATATCCTGCCGTTCAATACCGTTGGATTTAAACCATTCATGCTGCTGCGGGGTAATTCGGATGCGGATTACATGACCATATTGATCTATAGGCCGGGCGGTAAAATGGGTTTTCCCCAAAACAATTTGAGAACGGTCTTTAACTTCCGCTACCGACTCTATCCCCTGATAAATCCGATAAAATTTGAAACGACCTTGAAATGCTGCGCCGATATACTTTTCGGATTCACGACGTAATTCAACTATCGGCACATCGCGCATAGTGTAGACCTTTGTTTCAGGACTGTGTGTTATCCATAGCGGTTTGTTACATGCTGATAAGGCAACAGCTATTATTACAAAACCCAGTTTCGCGCGGCCATTCATAAACAACCCTTCATCTCAAACTATGTTGCAACTCCACCGCCTGAGCAAAATCAAACCATTGGCGGCTGTTTTCCGGAATCAATTCCGGGTAACGACTGGGAACGCCGTAATGATTGACTTGATGGCAAGCAGCACATTTAACCGGCCCGTGACTTTGATCGGCATTCAATAGAGCCGCTTGTTGATAACTGGCCACATCGACTTCAGGGTCAACCGGGTAAAGCCCATGAGTGGATTGGTGACAGCCTTGACAGGTTATTGCCGAATGACCTTTAGAATGCCGCATCAAGGCATATTTGCCAGGCTGATCAATTGGAAAAGCGCCGCCGCCCATGCTTTCCACGAAAGGCGGCTTATGGCAATCCGCACAATGCGGTTCTCCCGCCGCCAGCCAATAATCCCGTCCGTGGGTGGCGGCATCGTAAGGAACCGCGACGCCATCAACGCCATTGGGATCGGTGTCGGCAATCATCACCGAGCGGTCGCCATCTTGATCCGGCGGGGTTAACAAGGGTTGATTATTATCATCGACTTTAATTCGCGCAATGTCTGCAATGGTTTGACCGGAACGTTCCCACACCCGATACACCCCGCTGCTCACATCGCCTCCACTCAACGGAACTCTCGGATCCAAATAATCCTGAATCAAGGTATCGGTATTTACCCCCAAAGCCTGAGAGATTTCAGCCAGCGAACGGTTACGCAAGGTTTTCCCGGTTTGTTTAACCGCATCATTTAAATGGTCGGCTTTGTATAATTCCCGCGACAAACGATTATGACAATGGGTGCAATAAAGTCCTTTATCATCGCCCTGCTCATCCATCATCACTTCTGATAATAAATACTCACCGACGGCATTGAGCGAACTTTCCGTTTCCGCGCCATCTATATTCCGTTTTGCATTACCGTGTAAATCGCGGCGAGTGAAACAGCCTTTAGCGTCGCGTATATCGCCTTGGGCAAATAAATTGCTTCCCTCCGTCGTTAACGGGAATTCATCCAAACTGCGGTCGCTGCGATGCGAAGGATGGCAAAGCTGGCAATTACTGGCCAGACCGTTAGCATCAGGCATAGGCGCTTTTTGCTGATGCGCTTTATGGATAGCTTCTGACAGCGGTGAAATCAACTGTTCCGGCGCAGCTAAATTAGCATGCCCGACTTGCACATCTGCTTGCTTCATCTGCGCAACACTCAAAGATTGTAATTGACCGATAATATTATCGGCATGACAGGATGAACACAGCACCGAATCCCGCCCCAAACGAGTATATGTATTCGCCCCGCCCGGCCAAGCGCCGAGAAAGTTAGTGCCGTGGTTTTCATCATGGATTTCCAAAATGGAAATAGCCGCCGCTTTGAGTTCGGCGTACCATTCGCCGGAACCGCGAATCTCCCGCCAAAACTGATATTCCTGTTGATATTTGGTGTATTTGTCGCCGTTTGCGGTTTTATTGGCGTGGCAGCGGGCGCAGTTCGGCACGTCGATGGGGTTAACTCCGAAAAAGCGCACCACCTGCCCCGATGAATCAAGCACAGGCTGTTCAGATTCCGCATCCACCAAAGTCACCACTGCTTGCTGGAACGGTTGCACCATTGATTCATCCAAAGAAATCAAAGCGGTAAACTGGTCATTGAATGGCGTTAACGGTAATCCTAAAGCTTCCCAAACACCCGGTACGGTCAATTGAATCGGCACATTTTCCATCACCGGTGAATCGGTAAACACCACTGTCCCGGTATCGCCGGAATAGCGTAAAAAACCTTTGCCGACGTGTTGGCCGGTCGGCCCTCGATTGATTTTAATCGGTAAATCAGTACCGACATGACGTTTCTTGTCATCAGCGCTGGTCTGTAGCCGATTAGACCCTTCCAGATCATCATAAATATAGAGGTGGTTAAACTCATAATCAGGCAGTTGGCCATCCTGATAAGCCACGCCCCAATAAATCAATTTCTTTCTCGCCGAATAGGTATTGGGAATGCCGTCCGGATCTTCATGGGTATAAGCTAATTTGAAACGCTTATCGCCATCGATCAAAATTTCCGGGTTGTCCGGGTCAGCGCCCAGCAACTGTGGCGTTTCGGCATTACGTTCGGTCTTCACCACCTGAGCGAGTATCGAATTATAAGGCGGCAATACGCAGCAATATGAAAAATCAAAGCCGGTGCAATGCATGCCTAGTTCATAATTCACCATGATTAAATAATCGCGCGGCGGGCTTGCCTTAGCCTGCGTCTTTTGAACTTGCTCAGGCTGCGAACAAGCAGTAAATAAGGCCGCGCAGATTAATGGCAATATGAACTGAAAAGAAGAAATGCGAGACATTACAGGCTCATTATCCGCTGAAAAATCAACATCATCAATCTCCTGTAAATTGGTTTGGCTTTAGCTTAATTCCGATTCAACCAGACTTTTAAACACTTGCTCATAAACTTCAACAGAATACCGGGTTTTACGCAATTGAATCACATATTCATCCATTTTGTCATTCAAAAAAAGACGCCGGGTTTTTTTGCGCGTTTCCGCCTGAGCGATGTCTTGAAAACGGGCATCGCGAATATCCAATACTTTAACTAAATGCCAACCGGCGGGCGACTTCACCGGGCCGCCTAATTGATTAAGCGCCAGCGAAAATGCTAAATCATTCAATGCCGGAAAACCGCTACCCTTCAAAACCCAACCGATTTCCCCCAAATTGCTTTTAGCTTTCGGGTCGATGGAATATTGAGAAGCGGCTTCAAACAATGTCATTTTTCCGTTTTCAATTTGATTTTTCAGCCAACCCGCGCGGCTCTCATCTGCAACCACAATCATCTGCAATTTACGCGCTTCATCTATGCTGATCTTTGCCCGATTGCTTACAAAATACTGTCCCAATTGTTGATCAGTCGGCTCCATTTGCGCCAGCAATTGAGAGCGATGCAAATTGATCAAACGTGTTTTTTTATACTCGTCCATGGTGGCGAGAAAATCCGGATCTCGTTCTAACCCTATTTGCCGGGCTTTTAACAAAATGATTTTTTTATCCATATAACGATGAATCGAATCTATACGCTGTTGCTCATCCTGACTTGAAATGCTGTTTTTCACATCACGCCACAAAACAGGTTCATCATTCAATCGAGCAATCACTTGTTCGCCCCGACGAGAATCATCGCCTTGCAGCATTAATTCCTTTTCGAAAACTTTCACAGACACTCCCTTTCTCAGGGTTTGCCTTACCGCCGATTTTTTATGGATGAATTTTTGCTTTTTGATGACCGCCCGCAAAGCATCTCCGGTATCTTTGGTGAACGGCTTGGACTGATCGACATGTTGCTTGTAATAAGCCAATACTTCCGCATCGCTGATATTGTCTACCGCTGTCAAATATTTTCGTTTGAATATCGACGCCAACATGGCATCGCGATAACGTTGCACATCATATTGATAGACTTGATTATTGTCGGCTTGATGCTGCTTGGCGTCCAAATAAATCAAATTGGCGTCAATGACTTTATCCAATAAGGTCAAACGCAAGCGATTCCTGGCCTGGCTGCCGGTCGGCGGTATTTTCAAGCCGACCATATTGGAACTGTTAATCATCACTTCTATATCATGAAAGCGAATTTGCTGGTCCCCGACTTGGGCAATCACATCGCTTTGGGGTTGCGCCATCGGCGATTGCGCCGCCAACAGCAGGCCGGAAGCGAAGAGAGTGGAAATTATTAACTTTTTCATATCTTTTGAATAGCTTGGTGTATGTTCAGTTATCGGACTGAAGTCCGACCTACAACGTGTTTGAGGGCAATGTTCCAAAAGCGCTGTACATCCTTGTACGATGCTCTTCGTTAAGCTTGAGTTTTACCAACCGCAAGTAGAGCCCGCTTCCTGCTCGGAAACATATTCCCAAACCGATTGAGCTACCCGGCCTTTGGGCAAATGCTCCTTCCAATCGGTATTGGAACAGGCCACTTTTTCACGCTTATCTTCATGACAACCTTTACATACAGAGGTAAACGGGTCTTCAAACGCCGGGTCGCCGGCTACATGCCCTAGCTGCAATATTTCCACTTTATCCATCGCCAATCTGGATACCCTGCCTTTTTGAGCATGTTCCAGCCAATCTTCTTCTCTGGAGCCGATTTCATCATTTTCATTGCCATGACAATTCAAACACACCGCTTCCCGAGGATCGGCTTCATCAGTATAGGTATGCGACCAGGCCACCGCCAAATCAAAGTCATCTTTAATTTTTTGGCCTTTATACTTCATCCGATCCGCCCAACTGGCAACGCCGTTCTGATCCGCTTCATGGCAAGCGCCACATTTTAACGGACCATGTGAACCATCCGAGTTTAAGCTGGCGGCTTGCGCATAAGTCGTGGTGTCGATATCCGGGGTGACCGGATATAAACCGTGTATAGACTCGTGACAACCCTGGCAAGTAATATCCTGGTGTCCGCGCGAATAGCGGAACAAGGATGCTTTTTTCGGATAATTGAAAGGCGGATAAGGATTGATATTGCCGCTTTGTTCGACAAAAGGCGCGGCATGGCAATCCGCGCAATGCGGTTCTCCGGCCGCCAACCAGTGATCCCGGCCATCGGTCGCCGCTGAGAACGGCACCGGAACAGCTGAGGAATTGGCCAAACTGGCCTGGGCATCGCTTATGCAATCCGCGGTGGTGCAAAAATCCAGGATATTCACGCTGAAATCGCCATCGCCATCCTGACTGCCGCATATTTGAAAATCCGCACTGCCGTTATTATCACAATCCGGCCCGGCGACGCCGAAACCGGTGGAACAAGATTGCCCGACCAAACTGACTTCAATAGTCGCCACATTGGCGTCCTGAAAACGGCTGCTGGGACCGCCGAACAAGCCGGACACGTGGTCACAAAGCCCCGGATCCGGCATCCAAATAGCGGCGGTATCATCATTATTTTTCGGATCCAGCCATTGTTCGGCTTGCGTGCTGGAAACGCCGACAGCCGCCGCCACATCCGCCAAGGTCGCGCCTGCGAACGGCTCCCGCACATGTCCGGCATCGCCCGGTTTAGCATGAACCAAAGACTCTACATTTTCCGCTTTCCATAATTCCTGGCTGAATTGAGTATGACAATTAGTGCACCAAATACCTTTGTCGCCTCCGGAATCATGGGTTACATTATCCACCAGCCATTGCCCCACGGCATTCAAATGACTGGGCGTTTCGCATTCTTCATTGCGTCCAGGGTTAGAATGCACATCGCGACCGACATAACAGCCCCCGGCCGCATCCCGGTTATCGCCGCCGGCAAAGGCGTTTAAACCCAATTCATCAATCGGATAACCGGCTAAATCGCCGTCTGATCTATGCGCCGGATGACAACCTTGACAACCGCCGTTGCGTCCCAAGCTATCATCGGTCACATTATCTTTATGATTTAAATGAATCGCTTCGGATAAAGGCGGAATCAAATCACCGCCGTTATGGGTTGCCGATTTCACTACGGCAATCACATTATCGGCATGGCATTTTTGACATAACACTGTTTCATGACCCAAACGGGTGATGGTATTGCCGTCATTGCTTTGCGGATCATAATTGGCGGTGAATGCGGTGCCGTGTTGTTCATCATGCAAGGCCAACATGCTGATTGAAGCGCCTTTCAAACGAGAGTACCAATCCGAATCGCTACCGGAAATATCGTAATAGGCGTTCCAAAATTCGATTTCGCCCTGCACTTTAGCGGCAATCGCCGGATAGCCGTTTTGAGCGCTGTTCACCGAATCGCCGTCGCCCAATGCATGACAGCGCTCACAATTGGGAATGTCAATCGGCGCGGTGCCGAAGCCGATGACCGGATTGCCGCTATCCAGCACCGGCTCGCCGATGCCGCCCGACTGATTAACGTCATAATGATGTAACTGCGCTTTCATCGCCACATAAGGCCGTATTGACGACTCATTAATTGCGCCCGGATCGCCGAAGAAATTAATGGTGTCTTCAAAAGGCGTTAACGGCAAACCTAAAGCCTCCCAAATTCGCGGCGCAGTCAACATGACCGGCAAGTTTTCCAATACTTTGGATTGGGTATAAACAACGGTGCCGTGATCGCCGGAATTGGTCAGCACATTATTCAGCCCTCCGCCCGGCCCCACCGGATGAAAAGCCGGGCCGCTGTTTTCCGGTAAAATAGTGGAAAAGCCTAAAGACGCATTAGACATGCCCAAACGGATTTTATCGCTTTCCAGGCTGGTGCCGGTGGAATTAGCGCCTTCCAGATCTTCATAAATATACAAATGATTCAACCAGGCATTAGCGTAATTATCATTATCATCCTGGGTATCGCCATCGCCCAGCACCACATTGTCAGCGCCTTGATAACCGCCAGTCACCAAGGCATTATTGGCATCCACTTGCGCCGCGTCAAAAACCGTATTCCACATTAATAAGGAATTTCCTTCCACCAGACTGATTAATTGATCAGTTTGCGGCGCGCCTTTGCCGTCATTTCTCGGTTGCGCCTCATGCCAATAGCGCATCACATACTTCTTGAAATTGCCGTCGGCATCCAGTTCAGTGTCGCGCACCACTGTCGGCCTACCCAAGAAATCAAGGCCGACCACCGGATCGGCCAATAACAGTTCAGGAAACGGGCTGCCTTTTTCGGTTTTTACCACTTGCGCCAAGATGGAGTTATAAGGCGGCAACACACAGCAATAAGAGAACTCAAAACCGGTACAATGCATGCCCAACTCATAATTCATCAATATATTAAAGGCGTTCTTGGGTTTTGCGCCATCATTGGAACCCTCGTCGTCCTCTTCATCCTGATGTCCGCTGCCTTCCTGATCACAATCTGACGGCGTATTATTCACTGACTTTTCCACCGTTTGTCCATCCGATTGTTGAGCCTGAATTTGACAGGGCGCTATCGGCAAACCCTTTTTCTCCAACTCCCACTCTTTTTCTTTTACCGTCAAGCTTGCGAAAAGTTCTTGGGTGACCGGATTGATGATCTGTATTGTTTCACCTTGCGAACCAAAACCTTTGGCAACCAGCTTGGCGTCGCCGGACTCCCACTTGCTTTCTTTAATTCGCAATTCGCTTTCCTCAGCTTCCGACTTGGCAATGACGGCTCCGGAATCGCAATCATCAGGCGCTTTAGAAACCTTCTTTTCCACCTGCTGACCATCCGATTGTTCAGCACGGACGCGACAAGGCGCAATCGCCACGCCTTTTTTCTTCAATTTCCATTTTTTCTTAGGGACGGTGACTGCGGCAATCAGCTCATTGGTCGCTGCATTATAAATATTGACGGTTTCGCCTTTTTTTCCTTTTCCTTCCACCTCAAGTTTGGCGTCGCCTGCTTCCCATTTGGCTTTTTTTATCGTAAAACTGCTGTTATTATCACCTGAAAATACAACGCCCGAGAGGCTGATTAACAAGGTCATTAGAAACAGCTTTATGACTGTTATGCTCCGATAACTTTGAGAAAATCTATCGTTATTAAAATTATTCATACCCAACCTCGTCAATCGATAATCCCAAGAAAAAACAACACTTAAAACCCTTTCCCGCTTACAACATGAGCGGCAGCGTTGAAATCTAATAAAACAATCACTTACATTCATTTTTCATATTATGCGAAAGACAAGAAACTGTATCGAAACGGCTATTTAAGCTGCGTAATTCTTGTTAAAACGCCTGACTATCAATTTAAGTGATTAAAAACTTTTTCAGAATAGAACGCCCGTCGTTCTCGCCGAAAAATTGTTTTGTGGGAATTATACCCACTGTTTAATTTTTACCACATTCCCCGCTCTTTGTAAACAAAAAACACCCGACTAAAAAGCGATTACATTCATACTTGAAGATCTTTAACAATTTAAATGGCAAGCAGCAGGAATAGCATTTTTTTATTACCGTTAAAGCAGATAAAATCCTTTTTACAATTACATTAAGTAGAGTATTTTTTTTACAAGTGGTAAAATTTACCACAACAAGATTATTTTATGCTTAAGCCCTTGTTGCAACCAAACCCAAATCATTCCATTGACGTCATCCGGGCGTTAAAAAAAATTTTACGGCCACTGGTCAATTTCTTTATTTCCAGCGGCATCACCTACCCGGTGCTCAGTGAGTTATTAAAAGAAATTTATGTGGAAGTCGCAGAAAATGAATTTAAATTATCCAATAAGAAACAAACAGATAGCCGAATACACTTTATAACCGGCGTGCATCGAAAAGATGTCAAACGGTTAAGAAATCAAGCCATTCCGGAAATTGAATACTCAACCAGCTCGCTCAGCGCACTGCTGATTTCACGTTGGCTAGGCGATCCGAATTTCAGCGATGAAAACGGCCCTCGCCCGCTGCCCAGATTGGCCAAACAAGGAGGAAACAATTCCTTTGAAAGTTTAGTGGTTTCAGTGAATAAAGACATTCGTTCACGGGCAATTTTAGATGAGTGGTTAAATATGAATATCGTCACCTTGGATGAAGACAATTTTGTCCATTTGAACCAAGCCGCCTTCATTCCCCAACAGGGCGATGAAGAAAAAGCCTGGTTTTTTGGGGAAAACCTGCATGATCATATTGCCGCATCCGTACATAATATGAAAAACGAGCAGCCGCCTTTGTTGGAGCGTGCGGTCTATTACGACGAATTATCGGAAAGCTCTGTGGAAGAACTGATGGAGCTTTCTGAAAAAACGGGGATGGAAACCTTAATCAAGATCAATAACAAAGCTTTGGAATTGCAGAAGAATGATAAAAATAAAACCAATAATCGCCATCGTATACGATTAGGCGTTTATTTTTTCCATAACAAGGAAGACAATTCGGATAAAAGTAGCTAAACCCTATGTTTTTTTCTGTAAGACCGCTGCTATTACTGCTAATGATGCTCTTGCCTATTTCGGCAAGGGCAGATGTTTGCGCATTATCAGGCAGCGGTATCGGCGGCACAGGCGCGCCAACTTTACAGAAAGATCAGAGTGGTATTGGCGGTACCGGCCTGACTGACGATAACGGTATAGGAGGCATCGGCGGAACGGGTAATACCGATGACAACGGTATTGGCGGCACAGGCGCTGTAGCCGATCAGGGCATAGGCGGCACAGGTCTTTCTGATGAAGACGGTATCGGCGGTACCGGCATTATCGCCAACACCAGCGGCATCGGCGGCACGGGCGAAAAACGGCCTGACAGTACGACCCGCATTATCGGCACGATCACTGATTTCGGCAGCATTTGCGTTAACGGCCAGGAAATTCATTATGATCATAAAACGCCGATAAAACAAAACGGCAAAACAATTTCCCTGTCGCAGCTGGCGATTGGTCAGGTCGTATCCCTAGAGGCGGAAAAACAAAACAACCAGTTGCAAGCCAAGCAAATACAGATTGTTAACGCGGTATCCGGCCCGATTGAAAAAATCATGTTGCCGAAAAAACAATTGATTGTGTTGGGACAAACCGTACAACTGACCAGCCGCACTCAACACGGGCTGTCCATTAAAAATGGCCTAGGCTTGAAAATAGGCGATTTTGTCCAAATCAGCGGCTTAAGATTGGCTAATGATAAAATCGTCGCTCAATGGTTAGATAAAACCCAAGAAACCGGTTCGGTCCAATTAAACGGACCGGCAAGAGAAGTTAAAGCCGACAGCTTCAAAATCGGCGAGCTATTGATTACCACTCAACAAGCAGTGCTAATCAATAACGGTGAAAAAGTTTCGGTCAGTGGCGAATGGAAAAACAATACCCTAATCGCCAACCAAATTACCGTTGACCGCTTGATTGAACAGCAGCCGATCTTAATTGAAGGCTTTATCAATATAAATCGCGATTCGAATCAAATTCGGGTTGCCGGTTACGCCATTGAAAGCGATAACCCGGTCATTACCGACGCGCTTCTGGATACCGCTGTTGACCAAGCGATTATTGTCCACGGCGAAGCGATTGATGAGCAGAATATTGATGTTGAACAAATTTTCATTCCGGAACCGGTTGAACTGGAAGAAATTGATGATCCCGGACTGATTATTTCAATCGAACAAGCCATGCCCGCACCGGATGCGCCTGTTTTTGAAAATGAACTTGTCGCGCCGAATATTCAGGGTGAAATCCCGGAACATGAAGAAGCTCCCGGCAACCCGATTCTGGAAATTTTAGAGTTTTTCAATATCGTTGAACCGGATTTACCTGATGAACAGGATGAGATTGAAGTCAACACCCCGCAAATCAACGATATTGAAGTTTCAGATGTTGAAATAGTTGACGAACATAGCGTAGAACTTCCCGAAGTTCCTGAGATAGAAGAACCTGAGGCGCCTGAAGTTGAAACGCCTGAGATTGAAGAAGTTGAAATTCCCGAAATTGATATTCCTGAAATTGATGAAATAGAATCATCAGTAATAGAGGTGCTGGAGGTAGAAGAACTCGAAACGCCTGAGATCGAGGAACCGGAAACACCTGAGATTGAAGAGCCTGAAATCCCTGAAGTCGAGGAACCGGAGACGCCGGAGGTGGAAGAGCCTGAAACGCCTGAAGTCGAAGAACCGGAAACGCCTGAGATCGAGGAACCGGAGACGCCGGAGGTGGAAGAGCCTGAAACGCCTGAAGTCGAAGAACCGGAAACGCCTGAGATTGAAGAGCCTGAAACGCCTGAGATCGAGGAACCGGAGACGCCGGAGGTGGAAGAGCCTGAAACGCCTGAAGTAGAGGAACCGGAGACACCGGAAGTCGAAGAGCCTGAAACCCCTGAAGTAGAGGAACCGGAGACACCGGAAGTCGAAGAGCCTGAAACCCCTGAAGTAGAGGAACCGGAGACGCCTGAGATTGAAGAGCCGGAGACACCGGAGGTCGAAGAACCCGAAACGCCTGAGATTGAAGAGCCTGAAACGCCGGAGGTCGAGGAACCGGAAACACCGGAGGTGGAAGAGCCCGAAACGCCTGAGATCGAGGAACCGGAAACGCCGGAAGTCGAAGAGCCTGAAACCCCTGAAGCCGAGGAACCGGAGACGCCGGAGGTGGAGGAGCCTGAAACACAGGAAGTCGAAGAACCCGAAACGCCTGAGACCGAAGAAACGGAAGTTGAGGTTCCTGATGAATCTTAAGTCTGATTACAGTCAGTCCAAAATAAGGCGTTGTTATTTCTTAGCGATCATTTTCATTTTAAGCGGATTAAATAGTTCGCCCGCCTTCTCAAAAAATAAATTCACGGTTTCAACCGGTGGAACATTTATTACCGGCGATTATGGTCAAACAGAAGCCACGGAGATGTTTTACGTCCCCTTCACTTTAAAATATAAATACAAGAAATTCACTTTAAAAACCACCATACCCTACCTTCACAAAACCGGCCCCAGACCAGTCATCCGCGATGTCGGCTCTGTAAACAGCGGTCCCAGAAGAATAACTAAAACCGAATCGGGACTTGGCAACATTAACGCCTCCCTCAGCTATCGATTTTTTTACAGCCCTAAATTCAACTTTATGAGCGACATTCGAGCAAAAGTTTTTATCGGCAACGCCAGCCAAAGCAAAGGCTTAGGAACCGGAAAAACAGATTACTCTTTTCGCTTAAGTGTTTATAAATTTATCAACGACTTCACGCCATTCGCCCGGGTCGGCTATAAAGTCTACAGCCACCCCAGGCTGAACGACGTTTTTTTCACCCATCTAGGTTTCAGTTATAAACTGACCGACTGGCTTTCCGGCGGATTGAATTATGCCTGGCGTGAAAAAGTATCGAATAAGGGCGAAGACAAAAATCAAATCACCGTATTCAGCACCCAAAAACTAGATCAACACTGGAAAATCCAGGAACACATTATTAAAGGATTCGGTCGCAGCACGGCTGATTGGGGAGCTGGCTTTTCAGTCAGTTACAGTTATTAACTCAGCCTTACTATTGTAACGTATGACTACAATAGTAAGGCCGGATTAACGCTGGCACTGTGAACAATAAAAGCTGGTTCGCTGCGCTAATTTAACCTGGCTAATTGCTGAACGGCAAGTCACACAAGGTTCACCCGCTCTACCGTAGACATTCAGAGACTGTTGAAAATAACCCGGCTTACCTTGTTCATTCACAAAATCTTTTAAGGTTGTTCCGCCTTGGGCTATAGCTCGCTTCAATACTCCCTTGATAGATTCGGCCAGTTTCCGGTAACGTATTAATGAAATCCTACCGGCTTGTCGACGCGGATCAATCCCGGCTAAAAATAAAGACTCACTGGCATAAATATTACCCACGCCGACAACAATGGAAGCATCCATAATGAAGGATTTAACCGGAGTTTTGCGATTTTTGGACAAACGATAAAGCCATTCGCCGTCAAACTGATCGGATAAAGGCTCAGGACCTAAATGCGCAAACAGCTTATGCTTGGCTAAATCGCCATCACACCAAAGCACCGCCCCAAATTTTCTCGGATCATTAAAGCGCAGCGCTAAATCCTGGTTAATCACAAAATCAAGGTGATCATGTTTGCCCGGCCTCGTTGATTTATCAATGACTCGCAAACTACCGGACATACCCAGGTGAATAATCAACGCGCCGACATCAGTCTTGACTAAAATGTATTTCGCTCTGCGCTCAACGCTGACGATTCGTTGATTCAACAGTACGCGCTTCAAATCCGCATGGGCCGGACGGCACCGAGTCGAATCAGGCGGATTCCCCCGACCGCGAATCCGTTCAGGACCCTGGGGCGAAAGGGTGCCGGGAGCTGCCGCGACACCAGTTCGGGTGCGATCCGGAAGTTGAGAAGAATGCGCCGTTCGATGCGTCCGCGGATTCTCCAGGTGATCCCCTTGTCCGATGGCCTCTCTTACCAAACCGCGGT
>SPJK01015868.1_pt1 | contig 14930 bp, 8 predicted proteins | sample 3741771 | NCBI WGS metagenome assembly SPJK01 (sample SAMN10925997, study PRJNA522277) | cold seep metagenome | isolation source: Elba SIP-enriched marine methane seep metagenome, extraction at timepoint T2 | place: Italy: coast of Elba, Mediterranean Sea | reverse complement strand
TATATCACGCAAAACCAAGCGCAAACCACCTTCTTGCGTTGGAAGAAACAGAATTTGGTCCTGTACCTCCTTTTTTTCTAAGTTATTTAACGCAATTTCCAGCTGCTGTTGCTGCTGATCAGCATGTGCCGATGAGCGAAATCGCCGCAGGGCTTGCGACAATTCTTTCGGATTAACCGGCTTGACCAAATAATCCAGGGCATTAAAACGGATCGCCTGGATGGCATAGTGGCTATGCGAGGTAACGAAGATCGTTTGAAAATTAGCAGAAGGCAGGCGGGCCAGCACATCGAAACCAGTCATATCCGGCATCTCCACATCAAGGAAGACTAGTTGCGGTTGTAATCGTTGAATGCAATGCACCGCATCGCTCCCATTTTGGGCCATCCCCAGGATTTCTACATCAGGATGATACTCCTGCAAGAGATCCGACAAGACCTGCCGGATGAAGGCATTATCGTCGACAATTACACAAGTTATTTTCTGATCTGCAGGCATTCGAACGCATTAAGCGGAAGGTACAGGGTCCGTAGTTTCCGGTCAAAATACGTAATTTCTCACCGTTTGATCAATGGACTGACCGTCGGATAAGTCTGACTTGTTCCCAACGAAAAATAAGCCTTGATTTGCAACATCATTTATCGAAAAGATAAGAGCCTGTTGGGAAATTTCATTTGGTAAAAGAACAAAGGACAAAAAGAATGATTGTTGATAGCTAGTGCTTCCTGCTGTTCAAGGATTTATGAACCTGGCGTTGGAATGAAAACTTCATTTAGCCCGCTAAACTCAGTTTTAATTCCTTAGTCAGAACCGATAAATCATTGAAAATCAGTTCGCAAAATCTCCCAACAGGCTCTAAATCACTCTGCATGCGCAACCAACGGTATTTTCTAGTGATCCTGATCTTTGCCCTTTGGCAAAACCTTAGCGGCCAACCCGGCGATGTCGATTCGCTATATGCCATTTGGTCCGATACCACTCAGAATCCAGCAATACGTCTGGAGGCGTATATGAATCGCTTCCGTCCACTACAAAATGAAGCGAAAAACGAGGAAGTATTTCGTTGGTCGATAGCCGTTGATGAGGCTACTGCCATCGCCCAGGCAGAAGGTCAAGCCAGCTACCTTGGTCGGCTCAAAATGATTAAGAGTGGATATACTATCGTCATTGAGCAGAACAAGGAGGAAGGATGCCCCCTAGCGCAAGAAGCCTATTTAACCTCTTTGAATGCTAAGGATTTCGGAAGTGCTTTTTACGCCCTCCTATTTTTATTAATTGGAGATTGCGACGCGCCGACATTTACCAGGCAGTATGGCCATCCGATCAAATTGATGTCCGATCTGAGTAGCAAGATCGAAGAAACCTCCCCCGTTGAAGAACAACTAGCCATATTTTCCATGGGCGGGAGTATGGCGTTCACTGCCCAATTCTATCCCGAATCACAGTTGCTTCTGCAAAAGGTGGTCAATTATTACCAGGACCAACACTCAGTTAATGTAGATTATGCCGTTGCGTTGGAAACACTCTCCCGATTACATCAGCGTATCGAAAACTACGAACTAGCCGCTGAATATCTCCAGCAACGCCGATATATCGAGCACGAGTTAGCCGATCCGGAAGCATTGGGTGCCTTCTATATCGACTTAGCGGAAAACCAATTGGCTCGACAATTGCTTCCTGAAGCCATACAATCACTGGACTCTGCCCGTATCGTCATGGCCGAAAAAGCCAACTGTGAAGCCTGCCAAATGCGGATGCAACGCATTCTGGCCAGTATCGAAAATCGTAGCGGCAACCACCAGGAAGCACTAGAGCAATTACTCCACATCCTACCTTTCTACCAATTTGAAGGCCCCTACCCCGGCGCGAACAGGCTCAATATTGGCTTGTTTTATACGGAACTAGGAAGCACCTATTTCGAACTACAACGCTACGAAGAAGCCATTACTGCAGCCCAGGAGGGGCTCCAACGCTTTGATTATTACTTATTGGCGGGAGATCAACACAAAATACTGTACCAAAGCAAGCAGTCTCTTGGCCGCTACAAAGAAGCCCTGCAGCATTACCAATCCTATATCCAAATCAGGGACTCGCTGACCCAGGTGCAAAACAGTCAACTCGTCACCCGCCTAGAGTTGCAAAGCCAATTTGAGCGGCAACGCCTGGCCGACAGCCTGCAGGTGGAGCAAAGGCGATTGCAATCCGAATTGACCCTACAAACGGAGATCAGCTGGCAAAAAACCAACCGCAATATCCTGTTAGGTCTAGGTTTGGGTGCGATACTCATCGCCTTTGGCCAATGGCGGCGTATCCGACTGATCCGCAGCAACCAAGTTGCTTTGGAGGAGAAGAACGCCATCATCGCAAAGGAAAAAGAAAAAGCGCAGGTCTCCGAACGAGCCAAGCACCAGTTCCTGGCCAACATGAGCCACGAGATCCGAACGCCTATGAATGCTGTTAAGGGCATGACCGATATCCTGCTCCGACGAACCCCTCTGCCCGACCAAATGGAATACCTCAGCGGCATCAAGCAGTCCTCCGATGCCCTGCTGGTGATCATCAATGACATACTGGACCTTTCCAAGATTGAAGCGGGAAAAATCGAGTTGGAGGAGGTGCCTTTCTCCATTCCGGCGGTCGTTCAGAATGTGTGTACCATTATGCAGTTCAAAGCGGAAGAAAAAGGCCTCGATCTCTTGACCAATCTACCAGAGGCTCTTCCAAACGTCAGTGGCGACCCGGCCCGTTTGAGTCAAATACTGATCAATCTGGTGGGCAATGCCATCAAGTTCACCAAGCGGGGATTGGTGACGATCAGCATTCGCCAAGAAGCCCTGAACGAGGAAGTCGTTCAACTTCGCTTTACCGTTTCAGATACGGGAATTGGCATCGATGAGGATCGCCTCGATCAGATCTTTCAATCCTTTGAGCAGGCCTATTCTGATACCAGCCGTAAGTTTGGGGGAACCGGCCTGGGCCTTAGCATCACCAAAAAACTGGTGGAGCTTCAAGGTGGCAAAATCTGGGTTGATAGTCAAAAAGGTCAGGGGAGTCAATTTCACTTCACCATCGCCTATGCCACATCCAGCGAGCAGCTTATTCCGCCAAAAGCGGATGCGGATGCGCCAGCCTTCTCGACCACCCAACTAGAAGGCATCCGCATATTGTTGGCCGAGGATAATGCATTCAACGCGCTGGTGGCGCAGGAAGAGCTGGGAGATGCTATCGAGAATGTTCAGATCGATGTCGTTGAAAATGGGGCGATTGCGGTCGAAAAACTCAAAACGAACGAGTATGATCTCGTATTGATGGATGTCCAAATGCCGATCATGAATGGCTATGAGGCGACACAACGCATTCGCCTGTCTAACAAAAGCTACCAACATATTCCCATCATTGCTATGACAGCCAACGTTCTCGAGGAGGAAGTGGAACGCTGCTTCGCCGCTGGCATGGATGACTTCATCGGCAAGCCTTTTGACACGCAGGAGCTCCTACAAAAGATGCAACGGTTGCTCTCCGCTACAACTTGATTACGGCGCTAGCGGTAACCATTATCGAACCCCATTCCTTAGTAACGAGCGGGCTCAACGGCCACGAAAACAACATTTGTGCACATAAATTCAACAATAGGTGATGTCAACAGGTGGTAGGAACAAGCAAATTTAAGAGCGACAACTTCAATGTTTCGCACTTAAAATTCAATCATGAAAAAACCCTTTACCTACCTACTTTTTTGCTTTCTGTTCTTCTCTAGTATTTATGTTTCTGCACAAGCTATCATTCGCGTTGACGCTGCGGCGGGCGGCATGAATGATGGAACTTCTTGGGAGCATGCCTATACCGACTTACAAGATGCCTTGAGTAATGCCTCCGCAAATGATACCATCTGGATAGCCGAAGGCACCTACCGACCAGACACCATCGGTGGAACGCCAACGGCAACATTTTCTCTACAATCTAATCTGGTCCTACTGGGTGGGTTTCCTAGCGGTGGAGGAAACCGAGATCCAGAAACGTACCCCACTGTCCTTTCCGGCGATTTGAATGGTGATGACGTGGACGGCGACTTTGACAATTTCAAATCTGATAATGTCAACACGGTAGTGACCATTGGAGCCTCCGTCACCAATGCTACCATCCTTGATGGACTCAGCATCCGATACGGTCATGCCGATGGCAATGGTGCATTCGGCACAAATGGTGGCGGAATTTATTCGATCGGGGAACCTATTATCCGTCATTGCACCTTCGAACATAACTACGCCGCAGTCGATGGAGGAGCCATATTTCAGCTGAACAATACCGATGCAGCACTCGTCCTGGTCAGTTGTCAGTTTTCAAATAACAGCGCCACCCTAGGGGCAGCTTTGTACCAAATGAATGGTCTAATTGACATAGCGGGCTGTTCGTTTACTAACCACCACCACCACACTGAAACGGCCCCAGTGTCAGGTGGCACCATTTGCCTATTTGATCCTTTGGGTGGGATAGTCCAGGGAAGCACATTTGAAGAAAATGTAGGCAGTGCTGCCCCCGGCATGCTGATTTGGCGTAGAACCTTCGACGATCCCGGCAACGTGATGCTCGAAATCCTGGATTGTGATTTTAATAATAATGTTGCCGATCTTGAGGATAATGACATATTTCCGAGTGGATTAATGCTGGTGACGGCCGGAGAGAGTTCGATCTTTTCGGTAAGAAGATGCGCTTTCAACGGGAACAGCACCATGTCAAGAGGAGGAGGTTTAGCCCTCCTGGTCAACCCCTTTGCTGAGAATGCCTCCATACTCATTGATAGCTGTGATTTTATTATGAATACAGCTGTCCGTACCGGCTCAGCTTTGTACACCAGGATGGAAGGCAAGAATTTCAACCTGGAAGTGACCAATTGCCATTTTCTCCAGAATGTAACCATCAACCCGGATGCAGGTGCGCTGGATCTTTTCGGAAGCAATGGTGGTACGGGCCTGGCATTAGTTGACAATTGTTGGTTTGAGGAAAATGTCGGCGGGGCCGGCGGCGCAATACAGGTAGGCAACAAATGGGCCGGCGGCGCGGACATGGATTTTGAGATAAGGAACAGTCATTTCGAAGCAAATGAAGCTTTGCGGGGTGGAGCCATCGCACTTTCCTGCAACATGGAATCTACGACTGATTTACTCATCGAAGATTGCACGTTCGCCAGAAACAAGGGAACGGAAGGTAGTGGCACCCTTGATCTTCGTTCTAATTGTAACACGCCAGTCAGGGTGAACAGATGTGTAATCACAGAGGATGAAGGCGCCAGGGCGGTTTATGTAATGAAAACGCCAGCAGGAAGTGGGCAGATGCAAATCGAAAACAGCTTGATCACCAATAACAACAGTGAATCGAATGCTATTCTGGTAGATTCTGCGGCGCACTTCTCCTTATTGAATTGTACGATTGCCGATAATCTCAATACTGGCCTTGCGGTGACTAATGCGGGTTTACTCGAATTGCAAAACACCATCCTCCACAACAATGGCACCGCCAATTTCGAGGCACTAAGCAATGACGTGACCATTAGCTCCGCGGGAGGCAACCTCTTCGGTGATGACTCTTTCATGGCCTATGCCGATGCTTCTGACCTATTGAATGAAGACCCACTATTTGCCGAAGATGGAGATTCTTGCGACTACTATCAACTCACCGCAGAGAGTCAGGCTCCAAATCGAGGAGTAACATGGGCCGATGCACCAGTTCTGGATTGGTGCGGAAATGACCGAGTTTTTGCCGGGCAAATAGACATTGGTGCTTTAGAGAGTGACATTGTGTCGACAACTGAAATCATCGTGACAGAAGGAATGCTCTCACCTATTCCAGCTGCCGATTTTATCAACGTTCAGTTTCCAGAAGGCATTGTCGGTCCTCTCGATGTCCGCCTATTTGATGCACAAGGCAAGTTCGTTCGGCAACAGACTATTACTAATGGCGAGGCCCTTGGCCTAACTGGTTTGGCCAATGGCTTGTACCTGATCAAAGTAGATCTGATTGATCGGATGATCATCAGTCGATTTGTGAAACAGTAACCTGAATCGCAGGAGAAAAAGGAGCAATAACAGCATGCTAGTACTCGGTTTGGCTTCGGTCAACTTGTAGGCGAGTTGCAATTCAGAAGTGAAAGGTTTTCCAAGACCTTTCACTTTTCTTCTCTTATTATCTACTACTTTTAGTCAAACAAGTCATCAAACCTGAAACCTTTCTACAGCCATACTACTATTCAACTCCTGCTGAAAGCATCTTGCGTGCTAGTAGCTTTGGCATTCTTGCCGTACAGTTTACTCTGTCAGCAAAGCACTCTTAGCCGCCAAAGGGTACCAAAAGAGGTGTTAGATCAGGCGATCAATGCCATCCTAGAAGATAGCCATGGCTTTATCTGGATGGGAGGAAGAAGGCTCTACAAATATGACGGATTCCAAAGCCGAGTCTATCTCCCTGAGCCCAATGACTCAACGGCAGCCGTATTAGGTTGCCACGTTCTCATGGAGGACCGTAGTGAAAACATCTGGATCGGTTCAGCCAGCGGTTTGTTTCGTTATGATCGAGAAGCGGATGAGCTAGTCCGCTGTTTCCAAGACATCATCCAGAGCGAAGATGGAGGTGTGCTCAACATATTTGCTTTGTACGAAGATTCGTCGGGGAAGATCTGGGTGGGTGGCGAGAATAAAATCTTTGTCATTGAAGATTTGCAAGAAGAGCGGATTCAACTTATTGAAGGCTGGGACAAAGAGACTAATCACCAAATTAGAAGAGGCATTAGATGCCTGGTGGAAGATAACAAGGGGGAAATGTACGTCGGCACTTCCTCCGGGTTTTGGCAGATCAAAGAAGATCATGCGATCGTGCCTCATTCTCCGAGTTCTTCCAATGGAAGGGAAGACAATTTCTTTGTAATCGATCTGAAACAAGGCGAAGGCGACACTCTTTGGTTAGCTACTTCTGCCGGGCTTTGGGTTTTCGAATCGAATAGTAAACGTTTTTCAAAAATGGCACTCCCGGGTGATCCAGATCAGGCAGTCCGTAAACTATTCATTGATGAGTACGACAGGCTCTGGGTAGCCCAATCAAATGGCGTATTCCTTCGATATCCGAATGGCGAATACGAGGGATTCACAGAAGTCCCATTCCACTTCCCTCGTAGTTTATTCCGGGATCGATTCGGCAATCTTTGGGTAGCAAAAGCCACCGGTGTTCATGTCTTGGCGTACGACTGGCACCAAAAGTTTCCCGTATATCAAATTGAAAGTAGTTCGCGCTATCAGGATAATTTCTTCTTCTTTACTGCGCAGGACTCAAGTGGCGGTTATTGGTTTCGCTTGTTTAGAACGGGACTAGGCTATGCAGCCAAACTTGACACTACCTTAGAGGTACGCCTACAGCCAGTCAATCAATACTTCGTTGAAGAGATCAAAAGCTTCTGTGTCGATCCAGATGGTCACGTATGGGTGATCACCTTCAGCTCTGGATTATACCAGTTTGAAAACGGCGGACCGACCTATCGCCAGCTTGAGCTGGGAGATTCTTTAAAAACAGCTGAGCCGCTCATCGTTCTTTCCGACCAGCAGGATCAAAACTTGCTATGGGTATCCACAAGATATGGTCTATGCTCCATTGACCGATTCACTTTCAAGATCCGATGGTATCATCCCAGTACTGACTTACCGTGGTTAAACTCAGACGCTCTAAGCTACATTGAGCAAGCGGCCGACGGGAATATCTGGGGAGCTGTCCGAACCGGGGCAGAAAGAACTTTTGTTTGCTTTGACAAAACGAGTGAGCAATTTGTAAGTGGTATCCAGCTCCCTCATCGGATAAAAAAGGAGACAGCTGCTGATATGAAACGGGTACCTGGAGACCAAATCTGGGTAGGAGAAAAAGAGGGATTAAGCATCATTGACACTAAACAGCGTACCGGCACATTGATAACAGAGGCAAATGGACTTCCAACGCCCTCGGTGGGAAGCATAACCGTAGATCAACTTGGCAATATTTGGTATTCCTTCGGTCAGCAAGTGTGCAAATACGATGGAGCAACATTTACTTGTTACCATACCGGGAATGAGATCGGGCAATTCCTTTCCCATAGCTCGACCCTTAATCAAGATGGACGGGTGGTATTCGGAAGCTCCGAAGGCTTACTCGTTTTTGAACCCGAGAAAGTAACAGTAGATACCATTCCACCCAAAGTCATCTTAACCAATTTCCAGGTTTTTAATACAGACAGGGCGCTTGAAATGGCTTCGGAATTGGTGCAAGAAATCACCTTACCGTTTGAGGACAACATCATCTCATTTGAATTCTCTGCACTTCACTTCAATCACTCCGATCTCCTAAAATTTCAATACAAGCTGGAGGGGTTCGAAGAAGATTGGGTAGAAACCGGTAGTCTGGAACGACAAGCTACCTACACCAATCTATCTCCTGGCGTTTATACCTTCAAAGCAATGGCCGCCAATGTCGATGGACTTTGGACTACGGAAGAGGAACAGTTACACATCAAACTGATCATACTTCCCCCCTGGTACCGCACTTGGTGGGCTTATACACTTTGGATAACGTTGATCTTGGGTGGCTTCTACTGGTTTTACCGCGTTCAGCTTAATCGCCGCCTCGCACTGGCTGAGGCACACCGACTCAAAGAACTTAACGAAGTCAAATCAAGGCTCTATAGTAATATCACCCACGAGTTTAGAACACCATTGACCATCATATTGGGCATGATGGAACAAATGAAAAAGGATCCTAAAAATTGGTTCAGCGAAGGAGCAAGGCTAATCCGGAGAAATGGTCGACAACTACTGAATCTGGTCAATCAAATGCTGGATCTATCCAAATTGGAAGCAGGCCACATGCCACTGAAACTGGTAAATGGCGATATGGTTTCTTTTCTCGATTATATCATCGAGTCTTTTCATTCTTACGCCGACAGCAAAGACATTCGGATCCATTTCCTTACCGATCAATCGGAATTGTGGATGGATTTTGATCCCGAGAAGTTGCGCAATGTGATTTCCAACTTAATCTCCAATTCGATCAAATTCACGCCTGCAGGAGGTAATATCTATGTCGACCTGGAACTGGAGAGTCCTTCCTCAAAACTGGTCACTTTGCAGATACGGGATGATGGGATCGGAATAGCGGCCGAGCATTTGCCATTTATATTCGATCGTTTTTACCAGGTGGACACATCTAATACCCGCAGGGGCCAAGGTACAGGCATTGGGTTGGCACTTTCGAAGGAATTGGTACTCCATATGCACGGTACAATTGAAGCCCAGAGCCCAAGAAAGGAAGGGACACAGATCACCATCAACTTGCCCTTTACCCAGGCAGCCGATAAAACACCGCTGGATCAGCCACAGGAAAAAGCTTCTTTACTGGCAGACGCGCTTTATTTACCCCATGAGGAGAAAATAGAGGTCATCGAAGTGGTTCAAAATGACCGTTCCCTGATCCTCTTAGTGGAAGACAATGCCGATGTCCTCACTTATTTGGGTTCTTTTCTTGCCAGCGAGTATCAAATCGTCACCGCCAAGGATGGGCAGGAAGGCATCAACAAGGCGCTTGAGTTGATCCCAGATCTCATTGTGAGTGATGTGATGATGCCAGAGAAAGATGGCTACGAATTGTGTGAGACGCTAAAAGCAGACAATAGAACCAACCACATCCCGATTATTTTGCTAACAGCTAAAGCCGACCAAGCTGCTAAGCTCGAAGGGTTGTCGCAGGGGGCTGATGCGTATCTGGCCAAACCATTCCATCAGCAGGAATTACTAATCCGGATCGAAAAGCTCATTGCCGTACGACAACAAATGCAACAACGATTTCAGCAAGAAGGCGCACTCTTCCAAACCTTAAGAGCGCCCAAAAAGAGTGCGGAAGAGCTTTTCCTGCAAAAAGTACTAGCGGTTATTGAGCGAAATTTGGCAGACGAAAATTTTGGCATGCCTCAGTTGTGTAAAAGCCTGCATATGAGTCGGTCTCACCTCTTCCGTAAACTCAAGGCTATTACTGGCAAATCCGCCACGCATCTCATCAGGAGTATGCGCATTGAAAAAGCCAAAGAGCTATTGCTAACGACACAATTGAATGTAACCGAAGTATGCTTTGAAGTCGGCTTCAACAATCCAAGGTACTTCTCAAGGGTGTTCCAAGAAGAGCTGGGCATATTGCCGAGTGAACTGAGGAAAAAAGGAAACTAAGCCCGCTCACCGCTACCACTTGATCAATCGAATGACCATTTGATAAGCCCTTCTTGCTCTCAGTTGCTACGTGGTCTATTTTGACGGTAAAGATTGAGCCATCCTTTACATCATGGAATGAATGGATGTCTTTACCAACTTCATAAATCAAAATACATGACCACCGAAAACCTAATCCCGATGAAGCTTGTACTTTCCTTTCTCCTATTCATCAGCCTCCCCACCGTCCTGCCTGGCCAACTAAGTCTTGGCCTGGATGGCGGCCTTGCGTTCACCTCCCTACGCGGGACTGACCGTGTGGAGGACTTTCGCCCCGCCCTGGGCTGGCAGGCCGGTCTTAAGGTGACCTATCGCTTCCCTTCTTCGGACATCGGGCTGAGTAGCGGGCTTTACCGAGACTTTCGGGCTTCCCAAACCGAGCTTCCTCTAACTGACGAAAACGGACAACCCAATGGTTTAGTGAATGCCCATACGAACTGGAATTACCTGACCATACCCCTGGAGTTGTGTATATACGAAGAGGGCAAAGTCACCACTGTTTACGCTTTGGGGCTCTACACTGCTTTCCTGCAACGACAGTGGTTCTCTGAGGAAACACCGCTTGGAGCCGAAGAGACAATCGAAAATACCTTTAATAGTACGCCGATCGACTTCGGTTTCACCGCACGTATAGCGTGGCAGGTACCACTTAGCGACCGAATCAGCCTATCCGCCGGGCTGCGTGCCTTTTTCGGTTTGAATAACGCCAGCTCAGCACCACTAGTCGACGAGGGAAAGATCAAGCATTTTGGGCTAGGTGTACTAACCGGGTTCCACTACGGGTTTTAGTGGAATGCAACAGATGCTATGCACGACCACTTGATCAATCAACCGACCGTTTGATAAGCCTTTCTTGCCACGGGCCACTGTACCATCTATCTTGCTGATAATTCAAGACAAGGATTATGACCAAGCTAGTACCGAAAATCTTTATCGTCGATGACGAGCCGTTGCTGACCTCTATGCTGGATGATTACCTCAAGGAACGGGATGCAAACCTAGACATTCATTCCTTTGCAACGGGCGAGGATTGTTTGCAACACATCGATCAACGACCTAGTCTGGTTGTTCTGGACTACTACTTGAATTCCCGTGAAACCAATGCCGCAAACGGAATCGATATTTTGCGGGAGATCAAAGGGCAGCACAAAGCCTTGCCCGTCATCATGCTGTCGAGTCAGGAAAGTTATCACACAGCTGCTCGCACCATTCAATACGGCGCTATGCACTACGTCATCAAAGGACAAGATGCTTTTGCCGAAATCTATGACATTATTAAAGCCAATGTGTAATGGTAGACCTAAGCTTCCTCCAACAATTCACCAAGGGTGATAAAGGAAAAATGGAGCGATACATTCGCCTCTACCTCAACACCGCACCTAAAACCTTACGCCAGATGGAGCAAAGTCTCCGACGAAAAGACTGGGAGCAAGTCCGCATTCATGCCCACTCCCTAAAGCCCCAAGCCGAATATATGGGCATTGCCGCTCTCAAGGAGACACTGGTGGCCATCGAAACTGGCGTCAGAGAGCAGCGATACCAAGCCTTGGCGGCCCTCTGCAGCAAAGCCTCTCAATTGCACCGCCAATCCAGCACCCTGCTGCGAAATAGCTTGTAAACAACCCTGCTTAGACAATTCTACATTATCCTGATTATTTGATGAGCCGGCAGGAGCACAGATGACGATTTCCTGGCTCCTGCTGTTTTTACAATTCTAAAACTCCTACGCACACATGTTACGCTCTGCTATCCTGATCGGGCTATGCCTGATCCTGGCCCTTAGTGCCCACGCCCAAAGTCCCCAGCAATTTAATTTCCAAGCTGTCGCCCGCGACGCAAATGGTGACCTATATGCCAACACCACGCTAGCCGTTCGCATCAAGCTGGTTCGTGACCAGGCAGTCGGTAGTGTGGACTACTCCGAGCGACATCTCATCACAACTTCTCCTCGAGGTGTATTTGACCTGGCAGTTGGCGGCGGCGGCGTGCTGAGTGGCAGTATGAGTGCTGTCGATTGGGCCAACCACCCCTATTATCTCGATGTTGCCATCGATCCGGAAGGTGGCTCTGACTATATCCCACTTGGAAGCAGTCAGTTGCTGTCGGTACCCTACGCACTCTACGCCAAGGATGCCGGCACTGGTGATGGCCAATTGCTGGCCTATGACCCCGAAAACCATGAATTGACGATTACTAATGGTAATACGATCAGCCTGCCAAGCGGCCAGCCAGGTCCTCCTGGTCCACAAGGTGAGCAAGGGCCTGTTGGTTTGACTGGGCCGCAAGGACCACAAGGTCAACCAGGTGTGCAGGGACTGGCCGGGCCACAAGGCCTACAAGGGCCCATTGGTCCGGAAGGGCAAGCTGGGCCACAAGGGCCGCAGGGAGAACAAGGACCTGCCGGTCAAGATGGCACAGGCGTTCAGATCATCGGCACAGTTGCCACCTTAGCACTCTTACCCAACAGTAGCAATAGTGGCGATCTGTACATCGTGGAAGCCGATGGCAATGGCTATGTCTGGGACGGCAACGGCTGGACGAATGTTGGACAGATCCAAGGCCCGCAAGGGCCCCAAGGGTCGACCGGCATGCAAGGGCCAGCTGGTGCACAAGGTATTCCCGGGCCTACGGGACCACAGGGACCACAGGGACCACAAGGTGAACAAGGACCTATTGGCTTGACCGGCCCGCAAGGATTGCAAGGCTTGCAAGGAGAAGCAGGCGTAGCCGGCCCGCAAGGACCAACAGGGGCTACTGGTCCACAAGGAGAACAAGGACCTATCGGCTTACCTGGTTCCCAGGGTCCGCAAGGTAATACTGGGGATATCGGTCCAGTTGGGCCCCAAGGTCCCATCGGCCTTACGGGAGCACAAGGCCCACAAGGAGAACAGGGGTCAACGGGCTTGACCGGACCGCAAGGGCCGCAAGGTGAACAAGGCCCTACAGGTATGACCGGACCTCAGGGACCGCAAGGAGAGCAAGGGCCTACAGGTATGACTGGTCCACAAGGACCTCAAGGTGAACAAGGCCCTACAGGTATGACTGGTCCACAGGGACCTCAAGGCGAACAAGGACTCACAGGCATGAGCGGCCCACAAGGCCCGCAGGGAGAGCAGGGACCTACAGGCATGACCGGGTCACAAGGTCCACAAGGAGAACAGGGACCAATCGGGTTGACGGGACCTCAAGGGCCACAGGGCGAACAAGGCCCACAAGGCCCCACCGGTAATTCAATCTGGGGCACCTTTGGCACCAATGGCGTTACCTGGGATGGCAATTTCGTGTTTGAGCATAGCGATGATTTTGAAACAATGGCGCTTTATTGGAATACACCAGATGAATATAGTTTGCAGGCAGATTACGGTTCTCGCAGTTTCGTCATCAATAGGAATGATGCACCCAAGGCTGGCGTTTATGGTGACGATGAAGGTACACCCGATGAATGGGGTCCAGGACTTAATAATTTGCTTCGTTTAGGTTCGCCCGGCTTCCGCTGGAGTACTATCTACAGTGTCAACCCTGTCAATACCTCTTCGGACCGGCGCCTCAAAACGGACATTGCAAATCTACATTATGGCCTGAACGAGCTCATGACTATGCGCCCAGTTAGCTATCGCTGGAAGGAAGGAGATCAGCGGCTACAACTCGGTTTCATTGCGCAGGAATTGGAGGAAGTTGTTCCGGAAGTTGTCTCGCATACCACTTATACTGAAGAGGAAAGGCTGCAGCTCGCAAACGGTCGGGGCGCACCGCCTAGCGATAATTACGGCATCTACTACAGCTCACTAATCCCCTTGCTGGTCAAATCCGTTCAGGATCAGCAATCGCTCATTCAAGAGCAAGCCGACCGCATCGATAACTTGGAAGCTCGCCTTGAACAATTGGAAGCTTTGTCGAACAGAGATTAAAATCAGCTGATATGAAAAAGACCATCCTTATAGCCAGTGTACTTCTGTTTTGTCGTAGCTCGGGAACTAGTCAGTCACTATCCTCTACAGTTATTGGTAATGCCGGCACCTATCTTGACGAGGCCATCTTTGGCACCCTTCATTATACTGTGGGAGAACTCGCCGTTGCCCATTTCAATGGCCCAATCGAACTGGGTGAAGGTTTCCATCACAGGGAAACTGACCTCATCGTATTCACAAGGGAGGCCACTCTGGATCGATCGACCTTCCACGTTTACCCCAATCCCACGCGACAATATCTGATGGTGGAATCAGAGCACCCCCTACCCTTTCAGCTCACACTTTATGATGCTGCTGGACGAATGGCCATACCGTGGCAACCTACCCAACTACAAACCCGGCTCCAAATGGATCACCTGGCTGCCGGCCAATACTGGCTTCGCCTGCGAACGGAGGATGGTACTGAGATCAGTTATCTAGTGATTAAGGTGGAGGAGTAGGGCGGGATTGGTTTAGCTTCTGCATAGTAGTGGGGATTTTTCGCTGCACGCAACACGCTGCAAAACGTCATGGGGAAGTACAGTTAGATAATAGACTTTGTTCTGGCGATAAACCGATGATCTAACCCATCCCCAGCCCTTCCCTTCGAAATGGAAGGGAGCTAGTATTTGTAAAAGCAGAAGATCGTAGCAAACAGCAAGTAGGGTTTGCAATGTGGTTTCTTGAACCTAAACTGATCGTCCTTCCATTTCGAAGG
>SPJK01013334.1_pt1 | contig 14939 bp, 16 predicted proteins | sample 3741771 | NCBI WGS metagenome assembly SPJK01 (sample SAMN10925997, study PRJNA522277) | cold seep metagenome | isolation source: Elba SIP-enriched marine methane seep metagenome, extraction at timepoint T2 | place: Italy: coast of Elba, Mediterranean Sea | reverse complement strand
TCGAGATCCTTCGTCTTGGTTCCCCAATCCGCGAGGGTCTCAAGCACGCACTCCATGTCCCGGATCGGGACGCGTTCGCGGAGGAGCGACTGGAGGATCTTCTGGAGTTCGCCCGTCTTGATGATCGCGGGAACGGTCTCCTCGACGAGCTTCCCGGCCTTCTCCTTGAGGCCTTCGAGGAGGTTGTTCACTTCCTCGCGTGTGAGCAGTTCATCGGCATAGGTCTTAACGAGTTCCGTGATGTGTGTTGCGAGCACGCTCGTAGGATCGACGACGGTGTAGTTCAGGGTCTCGGCGTGTTGGCGTTGTTGATCATCGATCCACATCGCATCGAGCCCAAACGCGGGTTCCTTCGTAGGAATCCCATCGATCGGTTGTGAGACGAGCCCTGAATCCATCGCAAGGAGTTTGCCCGGCTCAACGGCGCCGTGGGCAACGGTGTTCCCTCGGATTTTCACGTTGTACTCGCCGGGTGCGAGTTGCATGTTGTCACGGATGCGAACGGGTGGCATGACCAACCCGAGCTCGACGGCGAGTTGACGGCGCACGGCGCTGATGCGATCGAGGAGGTCGCCGCCTTGGCTGGTATCAATCAGCGGAACAAGACCGTACCCAACCTCGAGCTCGAGCACATCGACCTTGAGCAGATCCTCGATGGGTGGTGGCTCGGGCTCGGTAGATGGCGCGTTCGCGATCTCCTGTTGGATCTCACGGGCCTTGCTCGTGCGGGCGGTGCGGAGCATCCCGTACCCGACCGCGCCGATCCCAATCCCAGTCGCGAGCAATGGGATAGTGGGAAGTGGTGTAAACGCGAGTGCACCGAGGAACCCAGAGGTGATTAACAGCCCGATCGGCTGGGAGGTGAGTTGTGAGGTGAGCTCGGTCCCGAGATTGTTCTTGTCGCCCGATCGCGTCACGATAAGAGCGGCGGCCATCGAAATGATAAAGCTCGGAACCTGCGAGGTTAGGCCGTCACCGATTGTAAGACGGGTGAATACTTCCGCGCTTTGCCCCGCGGGCCAACCCCGATCGATCGTGCCGACGGCGAAACCGCCGAGGATGTTGACCGCGGTGATGATGATCCCGGCGACCGCGTCACCCTTGACGAACTTCGACGCACCGTCCATCGCACCGTAGAAATCGGCTTCGCGTGCGATCTCTTCGCGTCTTTCGCGTGCTTGATCTTCAGAGATCATCCCATTCGCGAGTTCTGCGTCGATGGCCATCTGCTTGCCGGGCATCGCGTCCAACGTGAACCGGGCCGCGACTTCCGCAATACGCCCGGCGCCCTTGGTGATGACCATGAACTGCACGATCATCAGGATCGAGAAGATGATGACGCCGACGAAGAGCGAGTCCCCTGCGACAAAGCTCCCGAAGGCGCTGATGACGTGCCCCGCGACGCCCATTGCCTGCTCGGGGCTCGACGCGTCCGCGGTCAGGATGAGCCGGGTCGATGCGACGTTGAGCACGAGACGCAGGAGTGTCGTCGCGAGCAACAGCGATGGGAACACAGAGAACTCAAGCGGGCGACGCATGTACAGCGTCGTCAGGAGAACGATCACGCCCAATGAGATGTTGATAGAGATGAGGATGTCGAGCATCGCCGGGGGTAATGGCACGAGCAAGACCCCGAGGAGCATCACGAACCCGATAGGCACGATGACGCCTCGCGCGTCGGCGATCTTGTGCATCCACGCGGGGAGTGCGATCGAGTTGGACTGGTTCTCAGCCAACGGGTTGGTGCCTCCTGCACCTGATTACGAGTGACATCCTGTCACGTGTAGGTTACACCCCAACGGGCGTGTCCGCACGCGATTGGTCGCGAGTTTGTCGTTTGAATTTCTGTTCCGCGCGCGTGTCGATCCGGTAGACATATGCGAGGAGCTCGGCGACGGCTTCGTAATGCTCGATTGGGACTTCCTGCCCCACTTCAGTACCCCAGTAGAGCGCACGCGCAAGCGGAGGGCGTTCGACGATCGGAACCTCATTCTGACGCGCGAGTTGTCGAATACGGAACGCGATCAGATCCGCCCCCTTCGCGGTCACCCTCGGCGCGCCCATCGTGTCCGGATCGTACCGGATCGCGACGGAGAAGTGTGTCGGGTTGGTGACGATGACATCCGCTTCGGGGACTGCGGTCCCGATCTGCTGCATCAGGATCTCGCGTGCCATCTGCCGATGGCGTCCCTTCACTTGCGGGTCGCCTTCCATCGTTTTGCGTTCGTCTTTGACTTCCTGCTTGGTCATCCGCAGATCGCGGGTGTGCTGCCAGCGCTGATAGATGTAATCGATGAGCGCGATGAAGAGCAGCAACACCACGAGGATGATCGCGAGGGTCACAACCATCCGCAGGATCTGGATCAGCGCCATGAGCGGCGTAAGCTTTGGGAGAACTGTTATCGCATCGATGTTCGTGTAGATACACAGCACCGACACGACCACCATCGCGACGAGCTTGAGTGAGTTCACCCCCGCTTTGACAAGCGCGCGGATCCCGAAGATGCGTTTGATCCCGCTGAGCGGGGATAGCTTGCTCAGGGTGGGCTTGAGCGGCTCGGTCGTGATCAACCACCCGACTTGTATGTAGTTCGCAAAGTATGCGACGAGTGCCGCGAGCACCATCACTGGCAGTAACACAACGATCGCGTCATACGCAGCAACTTTGATGGACGCGAACAGACTGTCAGTGGAGCGGATATCCGCGGAGATACTTCCGCTGAGCGTCCGCGTCATAACGCGAGCAAACATCGTTCCGATGGACGACCCGAGGGACACGAAAATAATCAAACCCCCGAGGAGGATGATCGCGCCCGAGAGATCCTGACTCTTGGGGACCTGCCCCTTGTTTCGCGCCTGGCTGAGCTTGCGCGAGGTGGGGTCCTCAGTCCGTTCGCCTAGGTCATCCATGAGGAGTCCTCGCGAAGTTGTAGACCCACTCCTGGAGGAGTGTTAGGACGTGGAGGACCTCGTCGCCCGCAACGCTTCCGATCACCCCCACTGTCAGCATGAGCATCGTGAGACCCGCGACGATCTGGATCGCGAATCCGACACTCATGATGTTCATCTGCGGCATGGTCTTCATCATGAATCCCATCGCGATGAGGAGCATAGAGATCACGCCGAGAATCGGTGACGCGACCCGAATCGCGAGTTCAAATCCTGAGTTAATGACATCGAGCAGCAGATTGAGTGGTGTATCCGCGACGGAGAAAGTCCCGGAACCGATCGTGTAAAACGAATCCGCGAGCGTGACGAACATGATCTCGAACCCGCCGATCCCGATGTAGATGAAGATGCTCAGATAGAACAGCAACTGCCCGATCGCGCTGGAGTTGGTGTTCAACTCCGGGTTGAACGATTCCGCGAGCGCGAGCCCCATCTGGTACCCCATCATGTACCCGCCCATCTGGACAGCCATCATGGGGATGCTCATGATCAGTCCGAGGATGATCCCGATGAGTAACTCGGAGAACATGAACGGGAGCAGTTCAGCCATCGTGATATCGACGGGGAGTGCTGCTTGAGGGACGAACGGATAGATCGCGAGCGAGAAGGTGAACGCGAGAAGTGTTTTGAATGACCGCGGAATGCTGTCGCTGGTGAGTAAGGGCGTAAAGAGAAAAAGACCCGAGATCCGGGTGAGCACGAGCATGAACGGCATCGCGTGGACCAAGATGGGCGAGAAATCAGGCATGGCCACTCAAAACGAAGTACTCAGAACAAGCTCAGCATCTCAGCCGTGAACACGAGGATTGACCCGATGATCCAAGGGAGCAGGAGGATCGCGACAGCGATCACTCCCACGATCTTGGGAACGAATGTCAGGGTCTGGTCTTGGATGGACGTGATGGATTGGACAAGGCTGATCAACAGACCAATCAGCATCCCCGCGACCAACAAGGGAACCGCGATCTGGAGTGTCACAAGCAGGGTCTGACGGATCAGCTCAATCGATGAGTCGTCGTATTGCATCGCCATCTCCATGGGTTCGGGTTGTGAGGTGTGAGTTCTGGGTGCGGGTTTGCTTCTCGGAATCGTACGAAGAGCAGGATCGGTATGAGCATCGCCGTGGTCGCGCTCGCACGCACACCGTCACCTTCCTGAACGAAGCTCTCGAGCAGGGACCCAACGATAAGGGACCACCCGTCCACCATGACGAAGAGCATGAGCTTGAACGGGAGCGAGATCATGACAGGCGGGAGCATCATCATGCTCATCGAGATGAGCAGCGACGCGATCACCATATCGATCACGAGGAACGGGAGATAGACCCGGAAACCCATCAGGAAAGAGACCTTGAGTTCCGAGAGCATGTACGCGGGGACTAAGGAGATCGTAGAGACATCCGCACGCTGGATCTTTTCCGGCTCGCTCGTGTCGATGCCCTGATAGTTGAGGATCATGAACAGACTCGACCAGTTGTCGGTTGCTTCGATCTGATCGAACATAAAGTCGCGAACAGGCGCTGAACCACGTTCCCATAGGACGTCAACGCTCGTAATCTCACCGTTCTGATACGGGACAACCGCGTCGTTCCAGATGCGATCGATCGTGGGTTTCATGATGAGCGCTGTCATGAACAACGCGAGCCCCGTAATAACCTGCGCGGGGGGGAGTGATTGCGTCCCCATTGCTTGCCGCAACAGTGCGAGCACCACCATGATGCGGACAAAGCTCGTCGTCATCAGCATGATCGAGGGCACGAGCCCGATCACGGTGAGAAGGAGCATGATGTTGAGGGTGACGGAAATCCCGCCCTGCTCTTGCCCGCTGCTTGTCCCGCCGTTGCGTACGGCGCCGCCGGCGTTGCTTGCGCCGTTAATCAGATTCCCCGCGTCCTGCAGCACGCTCAGAGGATTGATGTCCGCGCTCCCGTTGAGTGCGCCCGCAAGGTCTGCCCCCGCGCCGGCATCACTCAAGCCCGGCACCGCGGGCCCTATCCCCTGGGCCAACGCGCTGGTCCCGAGGAACAAGAACATAGAGAGCACCACGATGGTCCGGAGCATGTGGGTCATGCGGAACGGTTCCCTGATCGCATGGAAGAGAGACGTTGACGCAGGACCTTCGCCGCCGCGAGCCCGTCGTCGGACGACGACCATAGCTCGGCGCGGTCGCCCTCCTCACTTGTGATGGTGCGTGCGGGGCGCGAGCGAGCCGGTGTGCGAGCGGGCGATTTCATCGGCTCGTCGTACCGGTAGATCGACTCATCCGTGAAGTCGTCCGCGTCCTGAAGCGCACGCTCGAAGGAATGGGCGATGCTTTCGCCGCTGGCGCTGCGTGATTTGAGCAGGATCGATGCAACGTCTTCCGGGTCGGTGAGTTCGCAGAGCGTCTGCATGCTCGGGCCCTTCGCGTTTTTACCTCTGGTGCCGGAACTGCTTGAGACCAAGAGCACACGGCGATCGAACTTGAGCACAACGAGTGTCAAACCGGTTGTGATCGGGTACCGCCCAATGACTTCGAGGATACCTGAGGGAGCGTTGCCGCCCGCACCGAGTTGCCCCGCGAGGCCGCCTTGGGATCGTGCGAGTCGCTTGAAGACCTGGGCGACCCCGAAGATCAATAAAAGCACACCACCAAGCGCGACGATCGTCTGCCCCCACCCGTCACCAAGCGTTGGCAATGTTGATGTACCGGAGAGCGCATCTTCTGCCCCCTGCCACTGCGAGGGTGCGGCACTCGATGCGAGCGTTTGTTCTTCGGCCCGGAACTCATCACGGAGACGCACGGATTCTGCGATCTCATCGGCGGTATTCGCGAGCGGGTCGGTGCCCGATCGAGCACGAGCCATGAGCATCTCGTCGAGCGCGGGTCGAATGCGAGCGCTGTCCGACTCCGCGGCCTGATCAACCGGCTGGGCCTGCGTGTCGTTGGAGCGTGCGGGGAGTTGGGACGGGAGTGGGCCCAGCTGCGCCATCACCGGCGAAGCGATACTAAATGCAAGAAACAGCACAATCGTGCGGGCGGGGTGGTGCATGTCGCCATCCTGGCAGTTGCCGAGCGGGTCCCCCGCTCGTGGTTACAGATCAGTCTTTGCTGTCGGCTTGCGTAATATCAACGACCTCATTGATACGAACACAGAACATGTCGTTGAGCACGAGGACCTCGCCCTTTGCGACGCGTCGATCGTTTACGAACACATCTACGGGGTCACCTGCGAGCTTGTCGAGTTCAACGACGGCGCCCTCGTTTAATCGCAGCACGTCCTCGACGTACATGTTCGTCCGCCCGAGCTCGATCCGCACATCCATGTGCACGTCGGAAAGCAGGTCGATCGCGCCCTTGGGGCCGTCGGAGGCCTCAGCACCGAACTCTGGAGCTGCGAAGGGTTGGGCATCGGTTGCGGTGCTCGCGGCGGGCTCGGCGGGTGCCGCGGAATCTGCGACTCCTTGGACCTGATTAATCGCTGCCATTGCAGCAGCGAGCGCCGCGGCCTCGGTATCGTCGCTTGCATCTGCCGCATCGGTTGAATCCGCAGCAGACTCTTCGTTCTCGACCTCGGACGTATCCTCTTGCGGGGACTGATCTTCGGGAGTTGGGGTATCCTGTTCGTCTGCCATCGCGGTTCCAATCCTTGGGTGCGCACGCAATCACTCCGATTGCCGGTACGTGCGTTATCGGCCTCACCCGCTCTGAGCATTCACAAATTGCGCACATCGCGCAGAAGAAACCGGTTCGCGCAAAGCATGCGCGAACCGGCGGATGAATCATATTGGTACAGGTATCAACCGTCCGCGGGGAAGCCCTTGAGTTCCGGAACGAGGACACGATCAACCAATGGGAACTCGTCGGCATCGACACCGAAGATCTCGTTAAGGTACGTGGTGATCTGGCGGGTCATGGTCTCTCGGCCCGGTTCACGCAGGTGCCGGTCCTGTGCTCGCCCGAAGATCTTGGAAATACCTTCTTGGATCAGCGCTGCGTCGCGTTCCATGATGCTCTCGATCTCCGCAACGTTCTTCTGACGGACGCGAAGGAAGATTTCGGCGCGCCATTCCCACACACGCCCGGTAGACATGTTCTGGAACTGCCCCTTCATGAGCTCGATCTCCACGGGCGCTTCTTCACCCGTGCCTTCGAGCCCCTCGAGCTGTGACGCGTCCGCAGCCTTTGGCCCGTTCATCATGTTGATGACGACGAAGAGCGCCCCCGCCTCAGCGATCATGAGCGCTGCGATGATAATCATCGTTTTGAGTCCGCCGCCCTTCTTTGAGCTCTCCTCGGTTGACTCTGCGTTGTTTTCTTCATCCGCCATACGCGTGATCCCTTCGTTTACCCGCCTGCGCCCGTGAAGTTCGGGTCAGGGTGGGTCTGCTCGACCGTTCGCCCGGTCTGGAATACCTGAACTCGGCGATTTGAGTCCCCGCCTTGCCCCCCGCTGCCGCCGAGCTCGACGGGTTCAGTGGTCCCGGCCGATTCAACCCGCAAGATCGCGGGGTCGACCCCGCCTTCTCGGACCAAGAAGTCTTTCACGGCCTGTGCTCGTTTGTACGCGAGCTCGTCGTACCCGTACCCGCTCTTTTTTTCTTCGACACCCCACGCATGCCCGACGACCGGGCAGATGTAGTTGAGCCCACGGATCTTGGGTGCGATCTGATCGCGGATGATGTCCTGTGATCGCTTGCTCAGTTCCCAACTCGCTGGCTCGAACTCGATGCTCGCGCCGATCGCGTGACGAGCCCCTTCCTGGACTACCGTGGTCTTGGCCTCACGTCCGGGGACGCTCGGGTTGGTGTTCTCATTCGTGTTCTTCTTATTCCCGTCGCGCTTCGCTCGGCTGTCCTCGTAACTCACCATCGAGTTATCAACCTGCTCGAGGAGCTTGGCGAGACCAAGCCCGCCGCTGGCGCCCATCGCTTCGTTGATGGAATCGATGATTTCTTTGTACTCGCGAGGCTTTTTGATCTCAGAAAACGCAGCGAGGAGAATGAAGAAGCACAGGAGCAATGACATCATGTCACCGAACGTGAGGACCCACTCGGGGATTTCTGCCTTTGGCGCTTCCTTCTTTTTCTTGCCCATCACGCACCTCACGATCACCCATCGAGTGGGTTATGCGGCCTGTTCGTCTCCGAATCCAGCACGCTCGGACGGAGGCAGGTAGGTCAAGAGCTTGCTCTCGACGACGCGGGGGTTGTCACCAGACTGGATCGCCATGACACCTGCGATGATGACGGTCTTCATGAGAACTTCTGCCTGATCACACTGGTAGAGCTTGTCTGCAAGTGGACCTGCGAAAACGTTCGCGACGATTGCGCCATACAAGGTCGTGATCAGCGCGACGGCCATACTCGGACCGATCGCGGAGGGGTCAGACATGGATCCGAGCATGAAGATCAGACCCAGAAGGGTCCCGATCATCCCAAACGCGGGTGCGTACTTCGCGAACTGATCCAGGATCATCTTGCCCTGCATATGACGATCCATCAACCCCTCGAGCTCGGTCTCCATAATGACACGAATCAGCTCGGGGTCAGTGCCGTCAACTGCCATCTTGATCCCGCGGACGACAAACTCTTCTTTCATGTCGCCGATGTGATTCTCGAGACTCAGGATGCCCTCGCGACGTGCGATTTCTGCGAACTTGACCAGATCCTTGATCACGCCTTCGACATCCGGCGCTTCGTTGAACACCGATTTGAGGATAACGGTATGAGCCTTGGTAACTTTGGCGAGCGGGAACGCCGCGATCACCGCACCTGTAGCGCCACCGATGACGACGACGAGCGACGGGATATTGATCAGCGCAAGTGGATCACCGCCGAGGATGACGGCAAGCCCCACTGAAAGAAACGCGATCACAAGTCCGATGACGGTACCGATATCCACCAGATTCCTCCGTGCAACGGGGTTAGCATCCGAGCGGCCGTCACACAGGGGTAGGTATCGACGAGCGATCACCCGCCCTTGATGGGGATAGGTGATCTTCGCCCGATTACCGGTGTATCTCTTGTGTTATCAGACCCAACAGAGTCACTACGCGGGTGTTCCCAACCGGCGCAGGTGCCGGTTGTATTCGATCACCCTCTTGATGATCTCTTTGGAGTCCTCGCGCACGACGAGGTGCTCCCCGCTGATGAGGGTAATGATCGTGTCCGGGTTCTCTTCGATCGTGCGGATCAACTCAGCATTGAGCACGAACCGTCGCCCGTTGAGTCTGGTGACGCTGATCATCGGAACTCCCTTACCGTCTCGGAACCAATAGGATTATCGGCCGAGAACCAGCAACTGCTGCATCAGTTCATCCGCGGTCCGGATCACACGCGATGACGCGGAGTACCCCGTTGAGGTGAGGATCATGTTGGTGAACTCTTCCCCCAGATCCACATTCGATTCTTCGAGCGCACCAGACACGAGCCCACCAATACCGAGCGTCCCCGGAGGTGCGACGGACGCGGGCCCTGAGTTGGGACCCGTTGAGAACAGGTTCCCGCCCTCATCGATCAGACCCGCAGGGTTGGTGAAGTTCGCGAGCACAACCTGCCCCATCGTCTTCACCGCACCGTTCGAGAAACGTCCGAAGATGACGCCGTCCTCACCGGCTGCAAACGATTCGAGGGTTCCTGGCGGGAGCCCATCGATTGTCAACCCGATCATGGATGATGGTGAGGCCGCGAGTGAAGTGGTGTTACCGCTGTCCGAATCGAACTGAATCGTCCAACTAAGCAGCGGATCCGCACCGGTATCGCTGCGATCAATCGTGAGAGAGATCTCCGAGTCATCGGGATCGATCTGCCCGTTGTTGTCGAACTGAAGCGTGCCCGTCCCGAGCGCCATCCCCTCGCCCGCATCATCTTCTGAGTCGATGTAGTAGCGCCATACGGGACCCGCGTCGGGTGTCGAATCGAGCACCATGGTGACGCTCGCGGTCACTTCCGCGCCGAGTGAGTCGTACCCAACGACCGTGGTCCGCACACTCTCCCCGTCCGCGGAGGCGGTTTTGTCTGTTGTAAATGGTGCGCCGAGCGAGCTGCCGTCGGTATCGAGGAGTTCGAGATCACCGTTCGCGATGGTGAGATCGTTGACCTCGCCGGTGTTGCCGACGATAGTGATGATCCCCGTGGTCGCATCGACAGTCACACCCGGTGTGTTGCCGTCAGGGTTGGCGCTGCCCGTTGTCTGGATCCCAAGACTCGCGGTCAGGAAGTCCATGAAGTCCTGCACTGTCGTACCAGCGGTGATCGTGAAATCCGCATCGGGTAGATCGGTACCGCCCCGTGCTGCGCCGTTCGTGCCGCGGAGTCGAATGGTCTGATCAGCCGCGAACGCAGGTGTTCCCGAACCGGGCAGGTCCGGGTCCTCGATGCTCGTCAGGAGGGTCGTCGATCCGATGAACGCGCCACCGGTTGTGAGAAGCCCGCTGGTTGCAGAGGCCAATAGATCAATAATCGAACCCTGCGTGGGGATATCGCCGTCTTTGTTGAGGTTCCCGACGATCGCGATGTTGCTCGTCGCCTCTGCGATGGTCTGTTTCCCGACGGGGATGTTGATGGGGACGAGTTGACCCGTGAGGATGTTGAACTCGTCATCGACCGCGTACCCGAGGAGCTTTTCGCCGGTAACGGTCGCGAGATTATCGTCAGAGTCCTGTCGGAATGTCCCTGCTCGTGTATAGAACGTCGAACCGCCGCGTTCGACGAGGAAGAACCCTTGCCCGTCGATGGCCATGTCGCGCAGGTCACCCGTGCCGGTGAAGCTCGAAGGGTTGAAGTTGCGTTGGATCCCCGCGATCCCGACGCCATTACCGATCTGCTTCGGGTTGATCCCGCCCCGGATCTCGCTCGGGCTTGTCCCGAAACCGAGATTCTGGGAGAAGAGCGACTCGAACATCATGCGCGAGCTTTTGAACGCGGTCGTGTTCACGTTCGCGACGTTGTTACCGATGACGTCGAGACGTGCGGATTGTGCGTTGAGCCCGGTGAGCCCGGTAAAGAGCGCGCTGGAGAGAGCCATATGAATCCTTCCTGAATCCGGGTCAAACAGAGATCACCCGGGCGGTTCACAGATCGTGCGTCGGCTGCGATTGCGCAAGCGTGTGCACCAGGGATGCGTTTCGCACAACGCGTGCCGGTTGGAACCCATCCTTCGAAGTCCGCAGTACAACTGCCGCATCTTCAGAATCAGCAGGTGTTTGTAAAGGGATAAACGCGTCGATGCCCCTCACTACTTCGTTGGGATTGAGCTTGGGTGCTTCGAGTACGACGCGATTGCGCACATCGACGCGCAGCGAATGCTCGTTGTGCAGGATCAGCGCCTGCTCACTGCCCGCAGCTGCCGCGAGATCGATCGCGCGTGCGATCTGACCTTGCTCATGTTGATCAAACATCCCCGATGCATCGGGCGCGAAAGTGACCCCGAGTTCGGTGCGTGCGCGTCCGCGGATCGCATCGTGCAACAGCCCCTCGAACCGATCGGTATCGATCGGGGTGTCCTCGCCCAGATCAACGGGGCGCACCCCACTACCGAGGGATTTAAGAAGATGGACCTGATCCGGGGTCATGATGTGAGGACTCAAACATCGTTGGAGACGGTCTTCTGAACAGGCGTGGTCCCGTTCCCGCCGGGCACGGAATCATGGTTCAGGTCATCAAGGTCGATGTCACCGATGTTCGGCGGAGGTGTTGTCGTACCGCCCCCGCCGTTGTTGTTGCCGTCATCGTCGTTGTTGTTGTCATCGTCATCATCGTCGTTGTTGTTGTCATCGTTGATGTCATCGATGGGTCCGATGATCTCGGAGACGTTGCTGAAGAACATCTGCGAGCCATCGAACAAGTTGAGCACGGGACCTTCGTCTGTGTTGATGACTGAGATCACCAGATCCGCAACGTTGCGATTGTCGACGGTCAAACCCGATACGAGCGAACCGATCAGCGACGCCGCTGCGGCGAACTCACTCTGGTTTACGAGCGATGACAACGAGTCCACCATCTGCGTGTCCGCCTCAATCGAGCGGAGCGTTGAGAGCTGATCAAGCATCGCCGAAGTGTCGTTGGGCTCGAGCGGGTCTTGGTTCTGGAGTTCTGTGAAGATGATCTGGAGGAACTCGCCGCTGGTGAGCGCGCTGAACGCGTCCGTGGACGAGGTTTGCGTCGTTGATGTGCCGAGGCCGCTTATACTGCTCATGGCTCAATCCCTTATGCGATCGCGTCCAGACCAAGTTCGGTCCAGATCTCGTCGGTTGGTTCGGTTTCTTCAATCATCGCCTGCGCTGAAGATGAGTGATGATTGGTATGTTGGTGACCTTCGCCGCTGTTCGATTGATCTTGGTGCGGGTGCTGCTGCGAATCGGATGATTGGTACTGCCCCTGTGGGGTCGGTTGCTGATCGACTTCCAATCGTTCGAGATCGACACCCTTCGTGCGAAGGAGTTGGGTGAGCTCATCCGAGCCCGCGCGGAGCAGCTCGCTCGCTTCTGCGTTCTGGGTCGTGAGACGCACAGCGAGTTGCTCACCCGATCGTTTGATCTCAATCTTCAGTTCACCCAAGCGTTCAGGTGCCAGACGCAGGGTCATCTCGCCAGTTGCTGATCGCATGAGCGACGCAAGCCCGCGTTGCACCTGGGCGATGAGCTTGGATTGCAGCGTCTGGTCACTCGGTGCGGGCTTGGCGCTCTGTTCGAGTCGGGACGCGTAATTCTCGACCCCCTGCTTCGTGTTTCCAGTTTCCACACCGGTCACCGAACGCGCTGTCAGCGCACCGTCTGGGCGATTCGCGATCTCTGCACGCGCAATCGTGTGCGCAATGTCGTTCCGGATGGTCTCGGTTGGGAGTTTCGTGCTCTGCGTCTGCGTTACCGCATCAACGCGAGTCGATCGTGCAATCTGGGTCTCGGGACGTGCGGGCTCAACCGGCGTTTCCTTCGCAGCAATCGGTTGCGTGCCGGGCAAGTTCGCGACTCGGTTCGTATCGCCCTTCGTCCGATCCGTCTGCGGCGGCGTGTCGCTCAACGCATCGTGCGGGTCACGCTCGCTCTGGGCACCGAACTGATTTGTTGGACGGGTCTCGATGGGATCAACCTGATCTGTAGGGTGCGGCTGAGCGTTACCAGTCGATTGAGCTTGCTGACCCAATCGGGTCTGAACCGCGAGCGTCGTTGAGTCCACCGACGCGTCCGCACGGATCGCCCGCACGAACCCACGGATGCTGAGCTTTGCCTGATCGCTCTTGTTGTTGAGGAGATCGAGCCCGCTCAGTTCCTTGCTCACCTGCTGCGCGTTGGGCTGCTCTGCTGCTTGGTCCACCTCTCCACGCACCTGCGATTGATCGATCTGTGGCGTGTTCGCACCATCCGGCCCCACCTGCTCCGTCTCGATCTGCTCACCCTGTGCAGATGCGGAAGGATCTTCACCCTCACCCTGAGTTTGATCAGACCCGTTCGGGTTCGAGTGCGCCGAGCCGTTCTCGTCCGTTCTCTGATTTTGCTCTTCCGATCCCTCACTCTGCTCATCTACCTCGCGCGATTCAACCTCTGACCCCGCGAGCGCATCGTCATCGGACGAGGACTGCACCAGTTCGGATTGTTCCTTAGGCGAGAACGCCTGCAGCACTTGCGCGAACCCAGACGCAGCATCTGCGCTGTGTGTGCGCAGATTCGGCGTCAATCCGAGTGTGTTTGCTTTGTCTTGGGTGGATGAAGTGGTGTCGATCAATGTGCTCATGGTGTGTTTCCGTCGGCGGTCGTGGTCTCTAGACCACGCAGCCGAACGGATTCGAGCAAATCTGCTGCCAACTGATCTTCCCCCTCATTCAGGAACTCTGTGAGGATCGCGGTCCTTGCCCGCTCGTCCATCGCGCTGAGGTAGGAAATGACCTCGTCATGCTTCTCGCCACTATCGAGCATGGTGCTGAGCACGGTTTTCGCGTCCTTCGCGTCCATCGTAGTGATGGTCGCGAGCGCTTTCTTGAACTGCTTGCCACCCTCGAGTTCCATCAATCGCTCGCGCATTGCGTTGAAATCAGCCACATCTTGCGCGAACTGTTCCCGCTCGTTGCTCAATGCCGCGCGTTCTTGGCGCAAGATGGATTGCAGATCCTCCACCTCGCGTTTCATGCGTTCGAGACGGGCCATATCGACCTGGGTCATCTCCACACGCACGAGGTTGCGCTCGCCGCTGTTCAACGCCCCTTCGGGGAGGGCGCGGGGCTTGGCTGCCTCCGCGTCAGCTGCCGCCTGGGCTTCGGCTTTTAATCGAGCTTCCTCAATATGCACGGGCTCTTCGAAGAGCTTGGTGAGTTCCAACACGCGATCCTTGCTCACGCGATGCGAACTCAACAACCACCCGATCCCCGCGAGCATCGCGATGAGATTCAGGATGAGAACGGCGAGGATCGCTCGTTTGATGCTTTTCATGCGACTTGTCCTTTGTCACGCCCGTGACGGAGCACGCTCATCTCATCGAGATCGTGCGTTTCCTTCTTGTCGATCTCCCGCTCGAAGGTCTCGCGCTGCGAATCGCGGAGCATCTCCACCGCTTTGCGTCTCGCGGACACCCGCACGAGTTCCGCACGCTCGGCTTCGAGTTTCTTGAAGACGCCCGCGAGTTCGAGAACGGCGCGTTGGGCGTCAAAGTTATGCCTGAGCGATGCGCCCGCTTGCATTTTGACCGCCTGCAGATCCACGCGCTGCCCAACACCCAACGTCTGGGTGAGCTCGCGGCGTTCGTCGCTCATCATCTGTTGACACCCGCGGATACGCGATTCCAGTGCCAGTCGCTCCTGTTCGAGCGCAGAGACGACGAGCATCTGATCGCGCTCCTCGCGGATGCGTTGATCAAGGACCGGCTGGAGTTTGAAGACGAACTTAGGCATATCTCAGGGTGTGGGTTACTGCTGCTGTGTTTGTTGACGTTGGACGCCCGCGAGGAGCTTGCGTTGCTGGATCATCTCGTTGGATTGGAGCGCGAGCTTGAGCATCAGGGCTTTGGATTGGTCGAAGT
>SPJK01003337.1_pt1 | contig 14939 bp, 12 predicted proteins | sample 3741771 | NCBI WGS metagenome assembly SPJK01 (sample SAMN10925997, study PRJNA522277) | cold seep metagenome | isolation source: Elba SIP-enriched marine methane seep metagenome, extraction at timepoint T2 | place: Italy: coast of Elba, Mediterranean Sea | reverse complement strand
GCAGCACCAAATCAAAACTTTGTTTGTCATGAAGCAAATGTCATGACTTTAAATGACGGTGATTTGTTGTCTTCTCGTATTGCAAATGGATTAGATGCAACAGTTACAAACTCATCTGATGGCACTAACTCTTTCAATATTGATTTCCCAGATGGTTTTACATCAGGTTGGTTTAACATTGCATTTGATACAGCCGGTGTTCACGCAATGACATCTACAACAGGTGGTCCAATGGAAACAAACAATGCAAACGTTGCTTTGGGTGTATCTCCAGGTGTATCGGTAACTGGTTTGCCAGTGATTGGTTTTGTTGTTGAAGGTCTGGTTGATGGATCAACTGCTTTCGATGGTAACTTCACTGTTGCGGTACCACATAAATATCAATAAAATTTAATCATTTAGTTGATGTTAAGGAAGGGCGGAGTTTTACTCCGCCCTTTTTTTTGTTTAGGAGTTTTTAAGTGTTAAAAAGAATAGTACGATTAAATTTAATAGTGACTTGTTTGTTGATTTCAGTTGTTAATGCTGAAACAGAATGGTTGGTAGAAGGTAAGGAGATAAATATAAGTAAGCAACAATTTATTTCTGCATTAAATCGAATGGATGGAGCAACAAGAAACAAGTTTTTAAGCGATGAAAATCGAGTTTTTAAAGCAGTTAAAAATTTTTATATCAATAAAGTTGCTGTTGAAAGAGCAAAAAAAACAGGTGCGTATAATTCAGCAAAGATGCAGGCTCTAATAGAAAAAGCAATAGATGATGTAGTAATAAAAGAGTTATTCACACAATTCCAGACTGAAAAGCTGGCAGAAAAAAACTTTGAAAAGCTGGCCAGCGATTATTATCGGGCAAATGTTGAGCAATATAAAATACCCGATGAAATTAGCGCTGCACATATTTTAATATTGACTAAGGACACGTCTAAAACTGATGCAAAAAAACGCATAGATGAATTAAGAGCGCGTATTGTTAATGGTGAATCATTTGAAACATTAGCACTTGAATTTTCTGAAGACCCCAGTGTTAAAAATAATTCAGGCTCACTGGGTTATTTTAGCCGTGAAAAGATGGTTAAATCATTCAGTGATGCTGCATTTCAATTAGAAAATATTGGCGATATAAGTCCTGTTGTAGAAACAAAGTTTGGCTATCATATCATTAAGTTAGAGGGCAAAAAGGAGACAGCCTATCAAACATTTGATCAGATTAAATCTACCTTAATTGAAAAGTTAAAAGAGACCGAGCGAAATCGGCTTATTCAGCTCTATCGTAATGATTTATTAGGCAATGAAGACCTGAAAGTCAATACTGAAGCGATTAAGTCTATGGTAACTAAATAATGCATAAGACTGTTATTTAAACGATGAATTTTAAATAATTGTATTTTTTTGATAGAGTTCGCGCAACATTAATCAAGCGAACTCTATCTTGTGATGCCAGGGTAAAATGTTTGATTCTGTTGGATAATTTAGTCGTCTACTTTAGTAGGAAGATTGGTTAATCAATATGCCAACAATACTGCTATGAAATAATTATGAATTATCTGGATTTTATCAAGCATATTAACTTGTTGAGAATAGTGTTTCTCAGAGATGTTAAAGCACAATATATTCATAACACATTAGGTTTGACCTGGTTGCTGTTAAATCCACTGTTCACTGTTTTACTCTATAGTTTTGTATTTTCAGTTGTACTAAAAATTAAAAGCCAGGGTTATGATGGCCATTTTGGTTATGCAGTATTTCTTTTGGCTGGCATGATACCTTATCTGGCATTGAATGAATCAATACAGAATTCTGTTTCAATATTAAACCAAAAAAAAGATTTGGTCATTAAATCGGTATTCCCAGCAGGTATACTGCCGTTTAACTGTATATTATTAAGCCTGGTCAGTGAGCTGTTGACCTTGTTTATTTTGCTTTTGGTCATGATCTACAATACGAATGGTCAGGTAGAAGTCATGTGGTTGTTTATTCCTGTTGCCATCATTATTCGTTGCCTGTTCTCGCTTGCAATTAGTTGGTGGTTGTCAGTTCTCAGTATTTTTTTGCCGGACATAAGGCAGGTGATTAATTCCCTGTTACCTGCATGGATGTTTCTAACCCCTATTTTGTATTCAAAAGAAAGAGCCCCGGATTTTTTTCAAAACATTCAGCTGTATAATCCTTTAGCCTATATTGTAGATATCTATCGTTCCATCATTCTGGATGCAACCTGGCCTGAAGTTAGTCTGTTGTTGGTATGCAGTGTTTTGCTCTTATTGAATGTGATTGGGTACTGTGTTTATAAAGCGTTGTTACCCAGAGCTAAAGACTTTATTTAGTTGAAATGAGCCAACTAATTCACCCAGCCTGTAAGATTGTCGCATTTGTTTAATAGTTAAAGAATGATACGAGTAAAAGCCAATAATCTGGGAAAACGTTACAAAATTTATAAAAGGCCAATTGATAGTCTGAAAGAAGCCCTATTTAGAAAAAGTTATCATGATAAAGTTGATGCCATTTCTGGTATTACTTTTCAATTAAGGGAGGGTGAAACGCTTGGTATTATAGGAAATAACGGCGCAGGCAAGTCAACTTTATTAAAATTACTCGCCGGAACCATTCAACCTTCTGCTGGTTCCAGAGTTATTCATGGGCGTTTAACCGCTATTTTGGAATTAGGCAGTGGCTTTCATCCCGAGTTTTCTGGTATTGAAAATGCAAGAATGGGGTGTGCCTTGATTGGCTTAAATAATCAGGAAATCAAGGCAGCCATTCCCAAAATTAAGGCTTTTTCTGAGTTAGGTGATTTTTTTTACAGGCCGGTTAAAACCTATTCCAGCGGAATGTATGTTCGGCTTGCATTCTCGGTCATTACTACTGTTGATCCAGATGTTTTGGTCGTTGATGAAGCACTATCGGTAGGCGATCAACATTTTCAGAAAAAGAGCCTGGATAGAATGCAGTATTTTAGGGATAGTGGTAAGACCATTATTTTTTGTTCGCATAATCTTTATCAAGTGAAGGAATTATGTGATCAGGCTATATGGATTGAAAATGGACAGATGATGGAATATGGTCCTGCCAAGCAAGTGGTCGATAATTATCAGGATAGTATTCGTTCACAGAATAATGTCGATAAATCACCGTATACTGAAGCAAAGCAATCATCTGTTTTAGATAACAGTATCACAGATGTACAGTTAAATGGTGAAAGGCAGAATGATAATTTTTTGACCAATCATCTGTTTCTTATTAATGTGAAATTGCAATTAACAACAGTAGGACCAGAACAGGCTCATGTAGGTATTGTGATTATGCGTAATGACCATGTGCATTGTTATGGTGTAAGCACGCACATTGATCAGGTGCAGCTGGATAAAATTGATCATGATAGCTATGAGGTCAATCTTCGATTCAAGCACTTGCAATTACTCTCTGGGCGATATTATTTGTGTATATATTTGCTCGATGGTGATGCAATGCATATTTACGACTACAGAGAAAATTGTTGTAATTTTACGGTCAGAAATTCCAGTAAAGAGGTAGGTATTGCAAGACTGGCGCATGATTGGGAAAGCAGTTAAATATGAACCGGCCTGGTATTTACCCGTTTATTGATTATCGCATTTTGCTACCGCTGATTTCATGTTTACCAATGAGGGTCGCCTATAAATTGGTTAGTATGAAAGCAATGCTGGAATTAAAGTTTCAACAAGCCGAAATCGAGCGAACTCGCGTGTTTATGCATAAAAGTGCTGTGGTTGAGCCTGATCAGGAATCCGCATCAGCCATGAATCGATCACGGATGTTGGCCAGGGAAAAACTGGATGTTTATTTTCTTGCTAGGTTGAATCCACAGAACATAGATAAAATAATCAAATTGAGCGGTCTTTGCAATTATAAGAAAGCAGTTGACACAGAAAGACCCATCATCATGTTCACCGCTCATTATTCTCGTTTAATCATGCCTGCGATAGCGATGGGGCTTTCAGGCTATGAAACTTCTGCGCTTTTAGCCCCTGTAGCAGGCACTAAAACAGAACAATGGTTCTTAAAGAAAAAAATTTCGGCGATGCAGGCAATCATGAAAGGTGAAATGATTTCCAGTCATCAGTCGCTGCGTTCGCTTTATCAATTATTAAACCAGAAAAAGACATTGATTATTTTGATTGATGTTGCGCCTGCTCCCGGCCAAGCCTGTTATGAAATAAATTTTTTAGGCGGTTATGCACGATTTCCAAAAGGAATTATAAAGTTAGCCAAAAAAACTGATGCATTGTTGCTTCCTTATTATGCCTGTGAACAACATGGCGGCCTGGAAGCGGAGATTCAACCGGCTTTCGATAGCCGTGACCTGGATGGTGAACAATTGCTGCAAAAAATTTCCGGGTCTTTAGAGCAACAGATTATTAAGCGTCCTGATCAATGGTGGGTCTGGCCCTGGTTGCCTGCATTATGGTCCAGAGAGAAAAAAAATGCATAAAAGTTCAATGGATAAGATGTACTGGTTTGTAGAGACCTATTTGCCAGCCTTCAGGAATCAAAAATTAACGATTCTTGATTTAGGCAGTATGGATGTTAATGGAAGTTATAAAGACTTGTTTGATGCGCCACTTTGGCATTATCAAGGAATAGACCAAGAAGCGGGTAGAAATGTGAATATTGTGCTGGCTGATTCTTATAACTGGAAAGAAATTCAAACCAATTCACAGGATGTTATCATTTCCGGTCAGGCTTTTGAGCATGTTGAATATTTCTGGATTTTGCTGGAAGAAATAGGCCGGGTTTTAAAGCCGGGCGGATTGGTTTGTATAATTGCACCTTCCAGAGGCTACGAACACAGGTATCCGGTTGATTGTTGGCGGTTTTATCCCGATGCATTTAAAGCCTTAGCAAAATACACGGGTTTAGGCTTGTTACATGTCCAAACCCAATGGGAAAAGCAAGGCTATACTGTGGATGATAGTGATGATTGGGGAGATACCATTGCTGTGTTCAGAAAACCTGATAAATGGTCATTCAGGTTCAGGTTGTTTTTAATGCTGAGAAGGTGGCTGAACCAACAGTCCATACGAATTACACGTATGCATGATTAGCCTGTTATGACATTTAATATCAGTTACTTACTCCAAAAGGTACGGTAATTATATTCATGTCACATACACTGCTTTCGTAGCTGAGAGATATTAAATCTTTTTGCTTTTTAAATTACGTTGAGTAGTGACGATTTTTTTTGTTTGAACAAAAAAATCAATCCATTCAATTGATTACTGACAGAACTTTATAGAGAAACAAGTATGAGTGAACCTTCAATGAAAGAATATAATGATATCGCAACACGCTTTATTAAGCTGGCGAATGAAATAGCAACTGAAGGCAAAACAGAGCAAATGGTGAATGCGGCATTAATGTCGGCATCCTGTATTTATGCCACATATGTTGCTGCAGGAAATGAAGGGGGGTTGAATCAATCCGGCGTAGAGAAAGTAACAGAAATATACCGGCAAAATCTGGAGAATGTACAGAAAATTAAACAGACAAGTTCTGATCAATCGGCTTCAGTGAAACAGAATTAATCTGATTTTTTAATCTATATTTTTGGGAAATTTGACAGTTTAGCTGTTTCAAGCGTAAAGAATTCATCAATCAAATATGAGCGAAAATAAATATAATTTTGACCTGGATATTGAAGAGTTAAACGATTCTCACATGGGGTTGGCCAAGAAAATTCAACCTAAAGAAAGGGTTTTGGAGCTGGGTTGTTCGAATGGCAAGCTGACACAATATTTAAAACAATCGTTGGATTGTGACGTAGTTGGTGTTGAAATTGATGTACAGGCTGGAAAAGAAGCATCACCCTATTGTAGCCAGTTGATCATTGCAGATCTTGATAACAGAGAATGGATACACGAACTGACACAACAACAGTTTGATGTGATTTTGTGCGCAGATGTATTAGAACATTTAAAAGCTCCTGTACGTGTATTGGCTGATCTGAAACCCTATTTAAAATCAGAGGGCAGGTTGTTGGCTTCGATACCCAATGTAGCCCATGCCTCAATTCGTCTTGAGTTGTTGCAAGGTCAGTTTGATTACGAAAAAATTGGTTTACTGGATGAGACGCATCTGCATTTCTATAGTAGAAAGAGTCTGATCGGCATGTTGATGCAGGCCGGTTATTTATGTTGTGATATTGAATACAGTGTCCAGGATCTGGCTGATGAAGCTATTGAAGATCATTTAAATAAAGCTGGGCTGGCACCCACTGAACTGGCTATGAAGCATCTACATGAGCCTGATGCTGTGGCCTATCAGTTTATGGTCGAGGCCTTGCCCGCTAAAAAAGAATTACTGGAACATAAGCCACCAATATTGGAGCCAAAGCCATTAAGTAGTTCAGGTGTTTATTACAGTGAAAAACAAGAGAAAATTGTTCAGCTGGAAAAGCGGCTGGATCAGGCAGAAAGCATTATTGATCTTGAAAAAGAGCATAATGAAAATCATAGAAAGCATATCCATCAGCTGGAATACCATATAAAGAGCTTAGTCGCACAGCATGATGAAAGAATACTTCATCTGCAGACGCAACAAAATACCCTCAAAGAACACAATTCGCAAATCAGTTCTGAATTGCAAAAGCGACATGATCAAGCCGTAGAGAAATTACAAGAAAAACTGCAGTTCATTGAAAATCAGCATAAACAACAACAGGAACATAATCAAAATCATCTGATCCATATCGGAAACCTGAAGCAAAAAATCGAGTTACAGGAAAGTCAGTTGGAAGCTGAAAAGGAAGCAAACCTGAACCACCAGAAAGAAATTCAAGCCTGGCAAAAAACAACCGGTGTTCTGGATCAGTCCCTGTTTGATTTCTATGATCAACTTCAAACTGAGCAACAAATAAATAATCAGTTGAAGCATCAGCAGGCTGAAATGCAAGGGAAGATAAACCATTTGCAACAGGATAATCAACGGTTGGAAGCTGTTCTTGACAGAGTGCATCAAAAAATCAGTTATAAATTAGTCAGAGGCAGTAAAAACCTGATGAGTCAGGTGAAAACATCAAACCCTGCTGTTGAACAGAACTCAGTTACAGGGACAGAGCAGCAATTACCCTTACATCTTCACTATCCCCGTTGGTATGAACAGTACGGCAAGGCATCAGATGAAATGCTTGCAAAAGCCAAAGCTGAAATTGGCAAATGGCAACAGAGCCCTAAAATTGCGATTTTAATGCCCGTCTATAACCCGAGCAAATCTTGTCTGGTTAATGCGATTGAGTCTGTCCTGAATCAGATTTATCCAAATTTTGAGCTATGTATCGCCGATGATTGTTCCACGGAGAATTATGTTTCTGAAGTCTTAAATTATTTTGCTGAAAAAGATGATCGGATAAAACTCTGTTTTCGGGATAACAATGGTCATATTTCTGCTGCTTCAAATTCTGCACTTGATCTGGTTACGGCTGATTATGTAGCATTGATGGACCATGATGATCTTTTGACCGTAGATGCATTGTACTGGTTGGCAAAAGTAATCAAGCAGTGTCCTGAGGTAGAATTGATCTATACAGATGAAGATAAAATGGATATTCAGGGCAATCAATATGCACCCTACTTTAAGCCCGACTGGAATCCTGAACTTCTGTTATCCCATAACTTTATTTGTCATCTGGCATTATACAAAACAGCCAAAGTTAAAGCGCTGGGGGGCTTTAAGTCAGAATTCGATGGTGCGCAGGATTATGATTTAGTCTTGAGGTATGTGGCTGATTTGGAAGAAGACAAAATTTTCCATGTACCAAGAATTTTATATCACTGGCGAGCAGTAGAAGGCAGCACGGCTAACGGCGTGGATGCCAAACCCTATTCTGAAGCTCAAATTGTCAATGTAGTCAGACAGGCACTGGAACAAAAGCAAAGACCGGCATTAGTTTATAGCCATGATAAATTACCGGGTTCATTGAGGGTGAAATATCATTTAATAGAGCCGAAACCACGAGTCAGTATAATCATCCCGACTCGAAATGGATATACCCTGTTAAAACGTTGTGTTGAAAGTATTCTGGATAAGACTGACTATGACAATTATGAAATGATTATCGTTGATAATGGTTCAGATGATTTGATTAGTCAGCGTTATCTTTATCAGTTACAACAAAATGAGCAGATTACTGTTATCCGGGATGACAGCCCTTTCAATTATGCAGCCATTAATAATCGAGCGGTAAAACAAGCTAAGGGTGATGTCATTGCCTTGTTGAATAACGATCTGGAAATTCTGAATTCAGATTGGCTGGATGAAATGTTGAGTCATGTTCAACATAAGGAAGTGGGGGCCGTTGGTGCAAAACTTTATTATCCCGATGATAAAATTCAGCATGCTGGCGTTATTGTCGGATTAGGCGGTGTCGCCGGTCATTCTCATAAACATTATCCCAGAGAACACCCTGGTTATTGTGGCCGTTTATTGCTCAGTCAGAATTTATCTGCCGTGACTGCCGCCTGCATGTTGCTCAGACGTGAAGTGTTTGATCAGGTTGCAGGGTTTGATGAACACAATTTATCTGTTGCCTTTAATGATGTCGATTTATGTTTGCGTATCAGGGAACAAGGCTATCAGATTGTTTGGACACCGTATGCGGAAATGTATCATTATGAATCAGCCAGTCGTGGATATGAAGATACACCGGAAAAAAAGGCCCGTTTTAGTCAGGAAGTCCAGTATATGAAAACTCGTTGGGGACTTTCCTTATTAAAAGATCCAGCCTATAACCCTAATTTGACTTTGGACAGAGAAGATTTTACCTTTGCCTGTCCGCCTCAGGAATGGAGCATCAGGTAATTTGTTATCTGAAAGAAAGGTATTTATGGCCTAAATAACTGCTGAAAACAGGGATGCCGATGCCGATTGCATGTGCCAGAACATCGGGGTAATAATGCATTCCGACTTTAGGGAACAGATAATAATTCAAGCCCATGCTGACCAGCCAGGTTTGAAGAACCGCCAGCAAATTAATCAAAACAAAAAACAGTACTGATCGATGTAAGGTTTGTTGACTGCTTGTGAATACCAGCAATTTCGCCAGAATAAATGCGATGATCATTCCGTTGAGATAGGCTAGTATTATTGAAGTCGAATATGAAAACCAGTGGTTGTAAAGGAAGCGTGAGCCAAAATTTACCATTGCAGCAAACCCTCCTGTTGCTATAAATTTGAAAAATTCAGTTTCAAAAAACAGTCTGATCATGGGCAAGCCATTCGGGCCAGTTGGCGACCAAAATCAATGCTTTCAGAAATGCCGCGATCTTCAGGATAATAATAGCTGGTATCAGCCACCCAAAGTCCTTGAATGGGTAAATCCACAGCGGGCAGTTTCTCTAAATGTTTTGGCGTGCAAATCGGTTGGGCAAAACGATATCGACTGACTTTGATATCCATAAAATCCGATTCGGCTAAATCTGGATTGATTTTTTTTAGATAGGTTTTGACTTTTTCAATAAACGCCTGATTAGGTTCCTGATATTTTTCATGATCACCCGGCATATAAAATGGCACGTAGACAATGGTCTCTTTCAGCGTGCGTAAATGACTGTATTCTACCAATCCTGGTATATCCATATTGGGATCATTTACATTCAGCCAGAAATAAGGGCTCAGGGATTTGTTCAGTTTGATTATCAGGCAGACCACAGCAATGTTATCAACCGATTGGTATTGTCCAAGGATTGATTGCGGTAAATCGGGCATGATCTCTGCAATATAAGGTAGGGGTATCGTGCTGATGATATGATCGAATTGAATGATTTGATTATTGACTTCAATGCCTTTGATTTTCTCGTTTTCGATCAGTACGCGTTGAATCGGGCTGTTTAAATGAAAGTGACCACCCCGGCTTTGAATGTAATGTTGGATTGCATTCAAGAAGGTAGTGGAACCACCTTGTAGATAGCCTAATTTTTCTCTGAACAGATCGTAGCGGGAACGTGCGATTCGACGTATGCGACTCCATATCCAGGCTGCTGATATGCTGGGGCTATAGTGATAAAACTTATATTCAAATAATTTTGACCAAACCACATCGTAGGCTTCATGGCCTACCCATTTTTTGATCCAGTCAATTGCTGCGAATTGATCCAGAGCTTGCCAGTTATTGCGTTTACTGGAATAAAAAGCGTGCAGCCCATAACGCAAACGGGAAATAAGACTGAGTGGTTTGAATTTCAGTAATGCCCACGGGTTTCCCCATGGATGAATTTGATTTTGATACCAGAACCCCATTTTGGTCTCGCACCAATGCATTTGATCTGCAATTCCCAGCTCATCCAGTATTTCCAGAAAAGCATGGTCAGAAGTGCAGTGAAAATGGTAAAAGCGTTCGATTGCTACGCCAGAGAAATCAAAACAAGCGGTCATTCCTCCCACGCGGTCATCCATTTCATAAATTTCGGGTTGATAGCCTTGTTTAACCAGTTCAAAGGCAACTGCTAAACCCATTGGGCCTGCGCCCAGCACAGCGATTTTGGTTTTCATCGTTTAAAACTCCAGGCTGATATGGCTATAACGCGGGTGTTTTAATGTTTTTTCAATGGCGGTTTTAAACGGTGTAGAAGACACATTAAAAGCTTTAGGCCAGTCAAAACATTCGAATTCATCGCCTGCAACCAGAGCTTTCAGTTGTTGTGTTGTAAAGGGTGGATTTGCATCACATTTTCCCCAAATCCAGAGCAATAGATAAAACAATGAATACGGTAATTTGCAAATCAGGGTGCGAGAGCCGTTGACGGCTTTAATCGTTCGGATCATGTCAATATAATCTATTTTTTCATGGCCTGATATATTATAGGTTCCTGGGGCAATCGAGTTTTCGATACAACGGATGATAATCTGGCAGAAGTCCATGACATAGAGCGGTTGCCGCATATAACGGCCATTTCCGGGTATCGGGAAAACAGGTATTTTAAGCATAAACCGGTTTAGCCACCCCAGGTGTTTTCGGTCGAACCAGCCAAACATAAGGGTTGGTCTCAGAATATGCGTGTTAATCTGGCTCTCTATAACCATCTGCTCCTGTTGGCTCTTAGTTTCACTGTAATAATCGTTAGCGACCGACTCGACCACTGATGAGCTGATATGACATAGATAATTGATTTGATTGGCTTTGATTAATGAGAGAATATTGCGGCTGGCGGTGATGTTATTATCGACAAAAGACTGATAATCATTCCCACCAATCTGAGCCTGGAGCATGATGACACAATCGGCGTTTTCAAAATGCTTTTGCCAATCTCCGGCAACAGACAGGTCAGCCAATACCGTAGTAATATCATGGTGCATTTGACTGAGAATATTTAAATTGGCCTCGTGTTTATCAATCACCACAATCTGGTTATAACCGTGTTTTTTTAAGGCAACAACCAGGTTTTGACCGACCAGACCGGCACCACCTGGGATGATGATTTTTTTTGTATGCATCAGAAAGCTTGTCTATTGCGTTTGTTGATTGTTTTCAAGTTGAAAAAGTTTAACCTGAAAAGTCGGTTGGTAAAACAAATTTTCCTGATTTTCAGTATGGATGCTGAAGCTACGCACCTGTTTAAGCTTAACTGCTGAAGTAGGTTGGTAAAAATCAGCAAAATCCTGAGTATTTTCAACCAGTGGAGAAATAATAAAGCCGGATTCTGCCATACCGGGAATTAACCTGAAACGCTTGGTTTGCTGGTTATTGAGTTTTAATGTGATGAATAAAGCATCCGTTTTAAAAAGCAATTGGCTGATCTTGCCTAATGTATTGGTTTTAAAATGGATTTGTATGAACTGAATATCTTGGCTCTCGGGTAAATCGATTTCTTCTGCAAAGTGACTAAGCCATTCAGAAACAGGCTTTAAGTGGCTAGTGGTTTCTCCGCGCTGAAGTTTTTTCAGAATCAGAAAATCATTCTTGTGTTGAATGGGTTCATAGCTATGGATAAGTAATGGCCAGAGTTGTCCATCCTCAGTCGAAGGCAAGCGGCGGTCTATGGTTTTTGCTTTAAAAAACAGATAGTGCGGTGCTCGTTCTGATTGATAGTATTTATGATTCAGCTTTGCCAGTTGAGGGCTGTAAACTGTATAACTTTGAAAGACCGGTCGAGGTGTCCAATGGTTGCCAGATGCTATTAAGGCCGATTGATGATAGCCAAAAACATCAGCTGTTCCAGGGACTACAGGTAAAGGGTATTGTTGCCGGATGGCCTGCAGTGCGTCTTGATATGATGATTGCAAATCCAGGCGGTTGAATAAGCGGGTATTGAACCCGGTATAACTCTTAGAAAAACCTGTTACAAGCGTAGAAAGTAAGCGCTCAGTATTTGTTGCTACAAATTGTTTATCAATTTGATACCAGCAAATAAAGGCCAGTACAACAGGGATGACAGCGGAATAGTTGTGAACAATCTGAGCCAGGATCAAAGCTGCAAATAACAGTGCGGTGCCAGCAATAATAGCATGAGCATCATGGCGTACGAAACCATTTTTAAAAGCGATAAATAGAAAAACTAGAAACAGACTGAGCAGAAACCCTCGATGAATCGTGTTTTTAGGCAGAGTATTATATACAACGATTAAAAGGCAGATTGAGGCTATGAGATAAAGAGCAATATCTGTCGTTGCTCCCGTCACAGCCATTGCTGAAGAATAACCTGAAGCAATATTGAAAATTGCCAGTAAGTAATCTGGCAGTAATCGCAGGGATTGACCTGCCAGCAACCAAAAAAGGATGAAACTGCTGCACACACTTAAAACACTGATGATAGCCAGACGTACCTGTTTGAAATATATGAGGTAAGCAGAAGACAAACATAAAACCGCGACAGAAAGTATCAAAAAAGAGCCTTTGATCAAGCTCAATAAACCTAAAGGGGCAACGATGAATGAAGCTGAAATCAGCGTGCTGTTCGAACTACTCTGCTCGCTGTTTTGTTCAGACATGCATTGATAAACCCAGATGCCGACCAAAAGTGGGTAGCAAAAGAATAATGGATCGAGTAAGTAACTTAAACAAACCAGAGTAAGGTAAAAACAGAGTGTCTGGATTTTTTTATTGGACTTGAAAATATGTTGTAAACCGAACCAGAAGCTGAGCGTTAAATATAACGAGCTTCCGAGCATTAATGTATCCGTTGCAGGGTGAAATAATTTGGAGTATGCAAAGGCATAGGGTCCGAAAGTAAATACAATATCTTTGCCTATGGAGAAATTCGAGTGCAGCGCCTGATTCATGCCGAACTGCCAGGATTGATCCAGGCCAGAAGCCGGCATGTTGGGGTTAAGTGGAAGCAGAATTGTTGCAAGACAGAGGAAAGCAAACAGCTGAATCAGACCAGAAATTAAACCTGATGAATGAAACATTGAATTGGGTGAGTGCATATTGCTTTTATAGTTTGAGTCGATGAAAGATGAAGCGAGGTATGAGGCGAATGATCAGCATGATATATCGCCAGATTCCTGGTGTATAACAAACAGGCAGGTCATTCTCAATGGCCTGCACAATATCTGATGCAACGGTTGTACATTCTGCCAGTCGTTGGCCGTTTTGTTTTAAATGTTGGGTCATTGCTGTATCTGTTGGGCCGGGTTTTATCAGGCTCAGTTGCACTCCAGAATTGGCCAGGCGATGTTGTAAACCTTCGGCATAGGTGTTAATCATGCTTTTAGCCGCGCCATAAACATAATTGGATTGGCGACCACGATCACCGGCAACTGAACTGATGACAGCCAGATTGCCGTGATGATTTTTTAACATCAGACCGGCAAAGGCTTCCAGGAATAAAACAACAGAGAGGGCATTAATGCTTAAACTGTCGTGGCAGGTGAGTAACGACTGCTGACAGATTTTTTGCTCAATTAAAGCGCCTTGTGCGATTAAAACAATATCAGGTTGACATTGTTTTTCTATACTTTGAATCAACTGGGCGATTGCTGATGCATCGCTGAAATCTAATGTGTATAGAAGTATTTCGCAGTCCGGTTGTCTGACCCTATAATCCTGTTCCAGGGTTTTTAACTTTTTTAGATTTCGGCCAATTAAAATTAATGTCTTTATATTTTTTTTCTCTAGCCAAATGCGGCAACAGTGTTGTGCAATGGTTGAACTCGCTCCTGTTATGATAATGGTTTCAGCTTGCTGCATATTAAAACCCCATGACACGGCGGGAAAAGGCTGAACTGATTGCCGGATCTCTGTAATTGATAAATTGATTTAATGCCGGATAACCCGACTCAAACAAATTTGCTGGCATGCGTGCATCTTTAGCCGGATAGATTCGTCCGTGGCTTTCTTTAACAATATCATCCAGCCGTTTGAACAATCGCTCTGTTTGTCTGGATTGATTCGGAAAATCCAGTGCTAATGTCGTGCCTGGGCCAGGAAAACTCATCAAGCCGCAGGCAGGAATCTTGCCAAATGTTTTTAATACTGCCAGGAAAGAACCTTGAGCAAAGCGATGAATTTCATCCAGCAAACATTGAATGACTTCTAGGCTACAGGTTTCAGGGATCAAACATTGATATTGATAAAAGCCCCGGCTGCCATAGAGCTTATTCCAATGGCCGATAGCATCCAGAGGATAAAGAAAGGATTGATAATGTTGCCAGTGTTTTCCAGATTGTTGTTTTTTTAATTGAAAATAGCTTTGATTAAATGATTTAATCACCCTGGGGCTGATTATCGAGAAAAAAGGACTGAAAGGAATAACTATTCGGTTGTTTGCTGGTGGTTTAATTTCAGAGTATTGACTGCGATTGGCTCGGAAAAAGATGCCGCGACCGTAGTTTTTAGTCAGGCAATCAACCCAGGCAACGCTATAATTCCACCGGTTTTCTGATGTGATAGATAAATTGAAAAACTCTTCAAGTGTATGAAAAGGCACTATTTCCATATCAAAGCCATTCCCGTCTATTTTTTCTAACTGT
>SPJK01092257.1_pt1 | contig 14956 bp, 12 predicted proteins | sample 3741771 | NCBI WGS metagenome assembly SPJK01 (sample SAMN10925997, study PRJNA522277) | cold seep metagenome | isolation source: Elba SIP-enriched marine methane seep metagenome, extraction at timepoint T2 | place: Italy: coast of Elba, Mediterranean Sea | reverse complement strand
CACGCAACCCAACATTAAAGCCCTGCCCCGCCACTGGGTGCATGGTTTGTGCGGCATTGCCAATGACCACTAGATGTTGGGCTACTCCTTTGAGCTGCGCTTTGATCAATGGAAACTTCATACGTTTACTCACAGCTAAAAAACGCCCTACTCTGTCGCCAAAAGCCTCATGAAAAGCATCCAAAAAAGCCTCATCCGATAGTGCCAGAATTGGTGCAATATAGTCTTCTGTGCCCGTCCAAACCAACGAAAAATCACGCTCGCCATTCGGTAACAAAGCAATAGGCCCTTGTTTGGTGAAGCGTTCGTAAGCGATGTTGCCGTGCGGCAGTTCTGCACTGACTTTAGCAATCAAAGCATCATGCCCATACGCCTGAATATCTTTTTCCAGCCCCTTGATGTCATCTAAACTGCGACCGCCATCGGCTAACACGATTAATGGGCTTTGTTTGGATTGGACTTTGCCATCTTGCTCATACTGCACAGTTGAGGTGGTAGCGCCCTGTTCAATAGAGTGCGCACTGGCTTGATATTCCGTATGGACAGACTGACAGCTGGCTAACGCATGGTCTAACGCCTGACTAAGCTGACCATAAGACACCACATAGCCTAATGCCTCTTGCTGATAATCATCTGCTTTTAAAATAGAGCGGCCAAAGCTGCCTTTTTGCGACACATGAATATTACGTATGAGTGTTGGATTTTCTATCTGCTGCCAAACACCTAAACGCGCTAATAACTGCCGGCTTCCATACGACAAGGCTAATGCCCTAGGTTCTTGATAGGCCGCACCTTGTTCACGCGCCTCCAACACCGTTACGGATTGTTGCTGTTGGCCTAAAAGCAATGCTAACGTGGCGCCTACTGGTCCACCGCCAACAATAACAATCGGCTGCTGTGTTTGCACATTTTCTGCCATCGTCTTTGTTACCCTTGCATTAATGCTTCAATATCTGAAACAGTTTTAACTGCCGCGTGTGTCAAAACCTCTGAACCAGACTCAGTCACTAACACATCATCTTCGATACGCACCCCAATATTCCAAAAGGCTTCGGGCACATTGTCCGCAGGGCGAATATAGCAACCCGGTTCCACGGTTAAGACATGTCCTGGTACCAATGGCTGCCACTGGCCCTGAGTGTCTTTGTACTCCCCAGCATCGTGTACATCCAGTCCTAGCCAATGGCCAGTGCGGTGCATGTAGTACTGTCGATAACTGCCTGATTCAATCACCGCCTCTCTGGTGCCTTCACACAAGCCAAAATCAATAAAGCCCTGCGCTAACACATCCAACGCAGCCTCGTGCGGGGCATTCCAATGCGAAGTTGGGCTAACGGCTTTTATCGCCGCGAGCTGTGCGGTTAAGACCAATTCATAAACGTCTTTTTGAACAGCAGAAAACTGACCGCTCACCGGGAATGTACGGGTAATGTCTGAGGCATAGCCTGCATACTCGCAACCAGCATCAATTAACAACACTTCGCCATTATTTAAACGTGCGTTATTCGCGTTGTAATGTAGCGTGCAGGCATTTGCACCACCAGCAACAATACTGGCGTAGGCTGGTGAGGGCGCCCCATTTTGAGTAAACGCATGCAAAAACTCCGCTTCCACCTCATATTCGTATTTTTCAGTGTCTGATTTGCGCTTACCGACATAGGCCATTGCACGATTATGCGCGGCGGCAGCAATCGTAGCGGACTGCTGCATTAATGTCACTTCATACGGCCGCTTGATCACGCGCATTTGATCCAGTAACTTTCTGACATCGGTTAGCTGCGAAGGCACTTGTACACCACTACGCACACCTGCACGTAATTGGCTTAGCCACTTGCCCATACGCTGATCCCAAGCCAAGTCTGCGCCCAGGCTAAAATAAATGGCTGGCTGATTACCTAGTAAGCTAGGCACCATTTCATCCAGGCGATCAATTGAATGCGCATTGTCAAAGCCAAAGGTCGCTGCGGCAGCTTCTGGCCCATAACGAAACCCATCCCAGATTTCACGCTCAAGGTCTTTATTTCGGCAGAATAAAATACTGCGAGGATTCTCTCCGGCAATAAGGATTAAGACCGATTCAGGCTCTTGGAAGCCAGTGAGATAATAAAAATAGCTATCAAAACGATAGGGGTAATGCGAGTCACGATTGCGCACAACTTCTGGCGCAGTCGGAATCACCGCCACGCCTTCGCCCATCATCGCCAGCAATTGCTCTCTGCGGGCTTTAAACTCTTCCATTGCTATTGCCAAACTATTCCTTATCGCTGATCTTTGTTAACCCTTAATTCTACACGGATTTTTATGAATCAATCTACGAAAGTAAAGACTTGATTAACAGCGAGAAATTCAATACCTGACGCGCTTAGGCTGAATAAAACAAGTAATATGGCACCTTAACCAAAGGAAGATAAGGCACTTTAGCTAGCTGTAGACTGAGCCTGCCATCTGGAAATAACTGTTGCAAGGTTTGATAATGTGCGGCGTTGAGATGTACGCCATCGTGCCCAAACCAGCGTTGCCAAAAGCTGGATAACCACTTGGGTTGATGAGGTGATAGCGTAAAATCCACCACAGCCAGAGTGCCGCCGGGTTTTAACATCGACTTGGCATTTCGCATGGCCGCCTCCCAATCGGGAATCATCGTCAGACTGTAGGAACAAATCACACAGTCGACTTTTTCACCAGGTTGGTAAGAGCAAGCGTCGGCCTCCACCACTTTCACTGCGGGCATATTGGCGGCGCGCTGCCGGGCAATCGCCAACAATGAAGGACAGAGGTCTACCACCTCGTACGATGCTACCTGTGATAAACGCTCGCCTAAGAATTCAATATTGCGGCCAGTGCCGCCACCTAGCTCTACAAGGCTAGCATTTTTAGGCAAGGGCAGTTGCGTGAACAGCGCTTTGCGCCCTTGCAACAAGCGTTCACGGAAGTTGTCATAAGCAGCGGCCTGATCACCATAAAAGCCTTCCAGACGGCTAGCATGATCGCCTGACTGTGGCATACCACGCAGCAACTTGAATAAAATGCGACTGTCCGCAATTAAGCTCATGTGACAATATCGGCAATATGAAAGCCCGCATAGGTATGCACACGGTCTTGTTTTTGCAATCGCGCGGCTAAATCCTCGTGAAACTGCAAACGCGCCTGCAAGCCCACGCGTTCTGCGCCATTCGGCGAAACGACTTGCAACTGGCTTAAATAGTCTGGCTGCACATGCGCGCTTCTAAATAATAAGCGCGCATCCGGTGCAGAGGTCTCAAAAATTGCACGCCACTCGTCTGCCAGCGCTTCTGGATAATAACCCGCCATCCAGTCCATGTGATCTAATAACACATAACGCGAGATGCGGTCTTCGGTTGAATCTAAGAATTCCGTAATCGTTGTAGTATGCGGCTGTATGCTATCAACCAAGCCATTTTTTAGCGCCATAAAATTATCACGCTTTAAGTATTCTGGGCAGCAATTTTCACCGTATTTACCTCGAATATACACACTCCAGAAATAATTATCCCACATCGGCAATTGGCGAAAAACATACTCAATTGAGCTACGAATAAAGCCTGCCACGCCACCTTCATGCTGGGCAATGACTTCTTGCCGTTGGGGACCTGGCACCCCTAAAAAGCTCATGGTGATTTGACGGGAAATCGCCCAGTTCATGGCCTTACCCCACATTTGTGGATGAATTTCTTCATCATAAATCTTTCTTTGTGATGCCAAGTCGGTGACTTCAAACAAGCTGTGCACCGAATCCGCCAGCTTAGGGCGCATCGCGATATAGCTGCTAAAGAGCTTGGCGACAAACCCTGACAAACCATGAAAATAAAAGCTGCCACGACGACTGGCAAACCAGTTAATGTTTTTATCCCAATAAGCCTGACTAAACTCAGTGAGATCACGGCGCACAGCATCATGATAGACCTCGCGAAACTGCGGATGATAACCTTGCCCAAACACCTTAAAAAAGTCATCAAAATCAAGGTTGCGTATTCCTGAGAGCTTTAGCTCTAATAGCGCCGTTTGTCTGGGATTGGCGTCGACAGCATGAATGCGTTTAGGCCCTTGCAAGGCATAGTCCAGCACATTACAACCAGCGCTGGTGATTACCACCATTACATCTTCAGGTGTTAAATTTAAGGCCTGCCGATCAACGGCAGGATCTTCCCAGCAAGTGTTATAAACCAGTGAGCGAGAATAGATTGCATTAAAGACCTTTTGGTCAATGCTGTCTTTAATTGAAAGTTTACGGGCCAAAACCAACCTCTGCCTAGTGAGCAAATAAAGCCTCTATTTAATGTCGATAACATTGCAGAATTATTAAAACGCTTAACCACTGTGCAATTTAATCAATACATTATTAAAGCTTGCTGATGTGTAAACGGCAGAAAGAGCCAAAACAGCCTGCATAACTTTCAAGTTATTAGCGGCCGAACCGATAAGGTAATTGTTCATTTATTTTATAAAGCATTTCACTAATGTTTAACTCTTACTTAGCGCGATTTACGTTGATAGGTCTAGCCGCAATAGCCGCTTCTACTAGTGCACTGGCTACGCCAACCTGTTTGGACAACGATAATCTGGTTTGCATTACCGAAACAAACGATGCTGATCTCACCTTGGAGAAAGGCGAAGATGTATCCCGTTACAGCATTACGAATAACAGTGATACACAAATCTTTGCCTTTGCTATCACCAATTCAAACCCTGTTGAGGCATTTTTGGAAGATGGTTTCACTGGCTGGGACAAAAAAACACTAAGCGTTAACAGCTGGGACAATGGATCCTATATCAACTTTAACAGCGATACTTCTTCACAAACCTGGCTCACAGGCACAAATGGCAACGGCAATACGGCATTAGACAGTTTTGAAGCACTTTTTGGAAGCACATCAGCTGGAGATGGCAGTCAATTAAACGCCAATTTCTATTGGAACAGATATAACGGCAATGCCTTAACCACAGGCGTGACACTTGATTCTTTCTTGTTTTTTGGTGTTCCAGAATCAAACTTTGTCGCGTTTGACCAAAACGGCAATATCATCACATCAAGCATAAGCAATGCAAACATTAATGTTGCTGCGGTGCCTGAGCCACAGACGTACTTAATGTTTGTGATTGGGTTGGGCGTCCTTAGTCTGGTAAGAAGGCGTGCCTAGCTCGTTAATCCTTGGCGTGTTCTGCTAACCAGGTATTCATATCAGCCAAACGCTGCGGTGTGCCGATGTCACTCCATTGGCCATGATGAACAGTAGCGGCCGCTTTGCATTCTGCTATTGCTTGTCGCAACAAGGGCGCAAGCGGGTAAGTATTCCCTGGCTGAATCTTTTCAAATAAACCAGTTTGATAAACGCCCACTCCCGAAAAAGTAAACAGCGTCTCCCCTTGTGCTAGCAAACGCCCTTGTGACACTGCAAAATCACCTTTAGGATGATGCTGTGGATTAGGCACCATAACCAAGTGCGCCAAGTCATTGGAAGACAGGTGAATAGCGCTAAAATCAATATCCGTATAAACATCGCCATTAACCACTAAAAAAGGCGTTTGCCCATCTGGCGAAAGCATTGGTAACGCTTTTGCTATGCCGCCAGCCGTTTCCAGTGCTGAGGCTTCTGGACTGTATTCAATATTAACACCCCACTGTTTTCCATCGCCCAGTGCTGCCACAATCTGTGCACCTAAGTGCGCATGATTAATGACTAAATCCGTAAACCCGGCTTGCTGCAAACGCTCAATGTGCCAGACGATTAACGGCTTTCCACCAACGACTAATAATGGCTTGGGGGTCTTATCCGTTAAAGGCCGCATCCGCTCACCACGGCCCGCGGCAAGTATCATGGCACGCATGGCTTACTTGGCCTCCTGTGTTGGCAAGCCCACCTTATCCAGCAACTTCACGATAGGGTGTAGTTCCAGGTAACGTGTGCAAACATCGTGCAAATAGTGCATCACTAATGGCATGTCATTGAGATAATTTGACTTGCCATCACGGTGATGCAAACGTGCAAATATCCCCAATATTTTAATATGCCGTTGTGCCCCCATCCATTCAAAGTCTTTATAAAACTGACTAAAGTCATCAGGCACTGGCAAACCAGCCTTTTTAGCCGCCTCCCAGTAACGCACAGCCCAGTCAATAACCAAAGGCTCATCCCACTGAATATAAGCATCTCTTAGCAGTGAAACCAAGTCGTAAGTCACTGGACCAACCACTGCATCCTGAAAGTCTAGAACACCAGGGTTATTCCGCTCGGTCAGCATCAAGTTTCGTGCATGATAGTCTCGATGTACCATCACCTGACCTTGTGCACAGGCACGCGCAGCCAGCAAATCAAACGTCTTACCCAGCATCCCAGCCTCACCCTCTGTGAGAGTATGCTGGCAATGCTTCGCAAGATACCAATCGGTGAAGAGTTGCATCTCATTTACCAACATCACCTGATCGTAATTTTGCAAACCAGCCATTGGTGGATTTTTTTGCATGGTTACCAAAGCATTGCTGGCATCATGATATAAATCAGCGGCTGAGCTTGGTGTGAGTACATCTAAATAGGTCTGATGGCCTAAATCCCCCATCACCATAAACCCCAGCGTCAGATCACTGGCCAGTATCTGTGGCACATTTAAGCCAATATCGAGCAAATGTCTAGCAACAGCAACAAAAGGCGCACTGTTTTCTTTTTCTGGTGGCGCATCCATCGCAATGAACGTCACCTCTGGGAAGTGCACTCTAAAATAGCGCCGAAAACTTGCATCACTGGAGGCAGGCGTTAAGTAAAAATCTGTCTTCTTTAATGCAGTTTCTAGCCATTCTTTTAATTGTGTTTGTCGCGAATCCACGGTCATCTTATTATTTACCACGTAAGTTATGCTTGAAGTTGTTATGGTTTAAACCGCATTTTACAGTACAATGTTGTGCAAAATATAATTTGCTGCAATCTCATGCATACGGCATGCTAACGTGGCGATCTATTAGATGATGCATATCAACCATGATAGATCGCGAATAAAATAGCTGTCATATTGAAGATGACACCATTGAGTGATCAATACAACGTGAATGATCAATGAACGACCAAATGCTTAAAAAGCCATTAACCCACTTCGTCGCTTTGGCTCTAATCGCCATGTCTAACATCAGCCACGCAGATAGCAACATCAGAGGCGTCGCGATCGACACAGCGGCCACGCTCAAAGTTGCCGATAATACTGCAACCACTTCTGCTCCAAATGTTGTCACGAATGTTGCTGGTGATGAGATGATTATCATTGATGGTGACACCCTGGACTTCGATTTAGATCGCAACCTGAATGCCTACGGCGATGCCAAAATCACACAAGGCCAAAAAAGCATCTCTGGCGATCAGCTGCACTATGACTTGCAAAATGATGAATTATCTGTTCAAGGTAATGCACATATTGAGCTGGGAGATGGACATATCTCGGGGCCAGAATTACGCATGCGCCTGAACGAAAATATTGGCGAAATGAAAGGCGCTTCTGTTCAATTATATAAAAAAGACAACGGGCCTGCAGTGCGCTTGCGTCAAACATCAGAGGTCTTTTCGCAGTCCCTGGGCAACTATCAAAACCAGCAGATTGGCGGTGAAAGCAGCGATGACCTGGCACTGCCATTAGCCAACACTAAGGACACGCAAGCCAGAAAACCCGTGAGCACTCGCGGAGATGCTGAAACAGTGCTCTTTGAAGGCCAAAACAAAAAACACTTAAAAAATGCACGCTATACCACCTGTGAAGCCGATGTGGATGATTGGTACATTAAAGCGAAAGACTTAAAACTAAACGATTACACCGAGTCTGGCGTGGCCAAACATGCCTGGATTGAGTTCAAAGGCGTGCCTCTGATTTACTCTCCATGGCTGAGCTTCTCCTATAACCAGCAGCGTAAAAGCGGCTTTTTAGCACCAACCTATGGCACGACATCCAACAGTGGTTTAGAGCTATTGGTTCCCTACTACTGGAATATTTCGCCAAATAAAGACGCCACACTTGCGGCACGCTATCTAGGTAAGCGTGGCATGCAGTTGCAGGGAGAGTTCCGTTACCTATTTGAAGATTACTCTGGTATCGCAAGTGCCGAGTTTTTACCAAATGATGACCAGGAAGGCGAGGACAGATACTTCTTTAGCTTGAAGCATTCCCACCAACTAGGCAATGGCTGGTCAGCAGGCTATAACTACGAAAAGGTTTCAGATGATGAGTATTTTTCTGATTTATCAACCCGCATCGTTACCACCAGTCGGATTCTGTTACCTCAAAACTTTCGCGTAAACTGGAGTGGCGGCGCTTGGAACTTCAGTGGGACCTTTCAAAAGTATCAAACACTGTCTACTGCGTTTCCTTATGAAAAAATGCCGCAGCTTCGGCTAACTAGAAACCAGTATCACGGCAATTGGCACAGCAACCTGTTTTCTGAAGTGGTATCTTTTAAATCGTCCAATATCCAAACTTCTCCAACAGAAGGCATAAGAACGACGCTATACCCAAGTATCAGCTACGAATTTATTAAGCCCTTTGGTTATGTGAAACCAAAAATCGGCGTACATTACTCCAACTATAATTTAAACAATGAAACCAGTGCCTTCGAATCTCAGTCACGTACCTTACCAATTGCCTCATTAGACGCTGGCTTGTATTTTGATCGTGACTTTAGTTTCCGCGACAGTGACATGGTACAAACACTCGAGCCACGTATGTACTATGTTTATATTCCCGAAAAAGACCAAAGTTCAATACCAGTATTTGATACTGGTCTGGCAGACTTAAACTTCACAACACTGTTTACAGAAAATCAATTTAACGGCAATGATCGCATTAATAACGCCAACCAGTTAAGTATTGGCTTTTCTACCCGTTTTATTGACTCTAAAACAGGCGCGCAGCGGCTCTCGGCTTCTATCGGTCAACGCTACTACTATGCCGATCAGGCAGTGACACTTAACGGTCAAACCAATACTAACAATAGCTCTGACATTCTGGCTGGTATCACAGCCAATCTGGCATCAAGCTTGAACCTGACTGGCTTCTGGCAATACAATACTGAGGATGACGAGTCCGTACGCACAACCATCAGTGGTCGCTACAACCCAGCCCCTGGTAAGTCATTAAATTTAAGCTACAGCTATCGTCAGAACTTAATTGACCAAATTGATATTTCTGGCCAATGGCCCTTAGGCCGCGGCTGGTATGGCGTTGGTCGGATGAATTACTCCTTTCAGGAAAGCCGATCTATCGAATCGCTCGCTGGCCTGGAATATAATGCTGGATGCTGGGTTGCCAGAACCGTATTACAACGCGTCAGTACGGCAACATCAGATGACGCTAACTACGCACTTTTCTTTCAACTGGAGCTAGGGGGCATCGCTTCTATCGGCGCAAATCCATTAAATGTGATTCGCCGAAATATTCCTGGTTACGTCCGTACCAACCAGATTCCAGATGACTTACAGCAACAATATTACGAATAATGATTTTGCCAAACATGAACAAACTACTTTTACTTTTTTTAAGCCTTTGTATATTTATGCAATCTGCAGCCGCCGAAGACGTGGTCAAGATGGACCGCATCGTGGCGATTGTTAACCAGGGCGTTATCACAGAACAAGAATTGATTAAACGTATCCGCTCGGTAAAAAAACAATTCAGCCGAACAGGTCAGACATTGCCGCCTGATGGCGTACTGGAAAAACAAATTCTGGAGCGTCTGATTTCGGACAGCCTGCAGTTGCAATATGCATCTAGAACTGGGCTTAGTATTAGTGAAAACCAACTTAATTTGGCTATTGAACGCATCGCCGAACAGAATAAATACACCATCACAGAGTTTGAAGAAGCACTGAGACAAGATGGTATTACGATGGACACATTTAGAGGTGACATCCGAAACGAAATGATCATTACGCGCCTGCGCGAGCGCGAGATCATGCGACGTATCACCGTGACAGAAACAGAAATTGACAACCTCTTGACAACTAAACAAGCAAGCCCTGATGCGCTAGATGAATATGAAATTGCACATATTTTAGTTCGCACACCTGAAGAGGCTGCGCCGGAAGACATTCAAGCAGCTAAAGCCAAAGCGCAAGACGCCTTTAGTGCATTGCAAACTGGGCAAGACTTTAGTACTGTGTCGGCTAGCTTTTCGGATGCACCTAACGCCTTAGAAGGCGGAAAGCTCGGTTGGAAAAAAAGCACAGAGTTGCCATCATTATTTCTAGAAGGCATTAAACCTTTGGCGGTAGGCGAACATTCAGAAATTCTCAGAAGCCCTAATGGCTACCATATCCTCAAACTCGTCAATAAACGCGGCGACAACGCACCATTGGTCATTAAACAAACGCACGCACGCCATATTTTGATCAAACTGACTGAAATCATGTCGGACAACGAAGCCAAACATAAAATAGAAAACCTAAAAGTACGTTTGGATAACAATGAAGACTTTGCCACGCTCGCCCGACAGTTCTCGGATGACGGTTCAGCAAATAATGGTGGCGACCTAGGCTGGATTAACCCGGGTGACACGGTGCCGCCTTTTGAAAAAGCGATGGATGCATTGGCCGTTGATGCCATCAGTGGACCAGTTAAAACACAGTTTGGCTGGCACATTATCCAGGTGTTAGAAAGACGTGATCAAGACATGACTTCTCAAGCAAAACGCCTAAAAGCCCGCGAAGAAATCCGCAATCGTAAAGCCGGTGAAGCCTACCAGGACTGGCTCAATGAATTACGCGACCGTGCGTACGTCAAAATCAAACTTGTGGATGACTTCTAAGCGGCTAAGGTTTGCATGAAACAACCGACCATCGCCATCACCACGGGCGAACCCGCCGGCATAGGGCCTGATATTTGTGTGCTTGCTGCACAGCAAGCCCGTCAAGCTAACTGGGTCTTTATTGGTGACAAAAACCTCTTGTCTGCACGCGCTAAAGCTCGGTCATTGCCGTTAACTATCCATGCCTTCCCCAGCAAACATAGCGACCAAGCACTTGCTGGCAACATCACTGTGTTGCATGTTCCGCTAACAGGCACTTGCCAGGCTGGAAAACTGAATCCAGCCAATGCAGACTATGTGTTGGAGACGCTAAAAACCACAACGAAAGCGTGCAGCGACCATGTGTTTGATGCCATGGTCACGGCCCCCGTACACAAAGGGGTAATTAATGCTGCTGGCAATCCTTTTTCTGGGCACACAGAATTTTTAGCAGCACTCACAGGCACGCCAAAAGTTGTTATGATGTTAGCCAGTCAGGCCATGCGTGTCGCGCTGGTCACTACACATTTGCCATTAAGCGCCGTGCCTGCTGCGATTACACAAGAAAATCTGAAAGACACCCTATGCATTTTGCATGCCGACCTGATTCGTCATTTTAAAATAAAAAAACCTAATATTTTAGTGGCTGGACTTAACCCACACGCAGGCGAAGATGGTCATTTAGGGCGTGAGGAAATCGACATTATTAATCCTGTCTTAACGCAACTCAGGCAAACGGGCATGAACTTGGTTGGTCCCTTGCCTGCTGACACACTGTTTACACAACAGCATTTAGCCAACGCTGATGCGGTATTAGCCATGTACCATGATCAAGGATTGCCAGTGCTCAAACACGCCAGTTTTGGCGAAGCCATTAACATTACTTTAGGCCTGCCGATCATTCGCACCTCTGTCGATCATGGCACCGCACTCGACCTAGCCGGGACTGGCGAAGTCAATATCGGCAGTTTATTAGCAGCGATTGAGATGGCAACAGATTTAGCCTTATGACACAACACAAAGCAAAAAAACGGTTTGGGCAAAACTTTTTAGTAGACCAAACGATTATTGATGCATTAATTGCCTCCATTGCCCCACAAGCACAAGATACCACGGTTGAAATTGGGCCAGGCTTGGGCGCAATGACACAACCGCTATTGCACGCCTTGGATAAACTACATGTGGTTGAATTTGACCGCGACATCATCAAATGGATGCAGTCTACTTATAAAGACCAATCCATTGTCATCCATGGCAGTGATGCGTTGAAATTTAACTTCATTACGCTAGGCCCAAATTTAAGAGTGGTCGGCAACCTGCCATACAATATCTCAACACCAATTTTATTCCACTTAATTGACCAGCTAGCCTGCATCAAAGACATGCACTTTATGCTGCAAAAAGAGGTCGTCGAGCGTATGGTAGCCGAGCCTTCAACTTCGGCCTATGGTCGTTTAAGCGTCATGCTGCAATACCACTTGGACATGCAATACCTGCATACCGTACCTGCCGATGCTTTTTCACCAGCACCAAAAGTCCAGTCCGCATTTGTGCGCTGCATTCCCCATGCAACAAAACCATTTGTTACTAGCAATGAAAATCTGCTAGAAAACCTTGTAAAACAATCGTTTAGCCAACGTCGCAAAACGATACGCAACACATTAAAATCGCATATTGATGCCAACAGTTTGCAAAGCTTGGGCATAGACCCGCAATCGCGTGCGGAAAACCTCTCTGTTCAAGACTTTGTTGCCATCACAAATCATCTATCGTAAGGACCCAACGCCTGCGCTATAATGCGCATAAACCCATTACTCAAACGCAAAGGAAATCGTTTTGAACATCATTCTGCTAGGTGCGCCGGGTGCTGGCAAAGGCACGCAAGCCAAATTTATTTGTGAACAATTCAACATCCCGCAAATCTCCACTGGCGATATGTTACGCGCTGCAGTAAAAGCTGGCACGCCGCTAGGTCTGGAAGCCAAGTCGTATATGGATAGCGGCGGTCTGGTACCTGATAGCGTGATCATCGGCCTGGTCAATGAGCGTATCAAAGAAGCCGATTGCGTCAACGGTTTTTTATTCGACGGCTTCCCGCGCACAATTCCTCAAGCTGAAGCCATGAAAGCCGCCAACGTGGAGATTGATTATGTCATTGAAATCGACGTACCAGATGAAGCAATCGTTGAGCGCATGAGTGGTCGCCGCTCTCACCCAGCCAGTGGCCGCACCTATCACATAAAATTCAACCCCCCTAACGTTGAAGGTCAAGACGATATAACTGGTGAGCCGCTCGTACAGCGTGATGACGACAAAGAAGAAACAGTGAAAAAACGCTTATCCGTCTATCACGAACAGACCAAACCTTTGGTGGCTTATTATTCTGACTGGGCTAACACTGGCGAAGCTGGGGCTCCTAAGCATGTCTTTATTAATGGCTTAGGCGAACTCAATACAGTTAAAGAGGCTATTTTAAGTGCATTGAATAGCTAAAATGTATAAAACGTTGATTTAAAGGCAGAAAATTGATTTGACCAAATGTTAAAGTTTATGTTATGCCTTGACGATAATCTCTTTAGCAAGATACAATTGGTTTAATTGAACATCACTATGGATAAACAGCTAATGTTTAAACAGATTTTTTGCCTAACGGCTTTACTGGCATGTGCACTAAACGTGCAAGCCGAGTTAGTCAACAACGACCCAGATAATTTAGTCACAAATGGTTCTTTCACAGATGTACTGGAAAATGCTGATGTACCCACAGGCTGGAGTGTAGGTACAAATAATGGAGAAGCCATTAACTCAGCAGACACAATGGATGAGACGGCTAATTTTGGAGTTACTGGATTAACAGACTTTGCAGCAACCCCTAGCGCTACGCCTGATGGAGAAACTTGGGTTGGCTTGGCAAGAGATGGGGCCGACCAAAACGAACGTATTACTCAAACAGTCAGTGGCTTTAACGTTGGTACTGAATATACGATCTCTTGGTATGAAGGTAACTTTGGTTATGATGTCGTAGATCCTAATGTAGACTTCTTGAATGCGAATGCAATTCAAGTTGATATTGGTGGTGTGTATCAATTTAACGGGAGCTTCATTGCTACACAATCTGAATGGGTAACACGCTCATTTACATTCCAGGCGCTGCAAAGCAGCTACGATGTATCATTTGGTTTAATCAACCCAGCCAGATCATATCTTTCAATTGATGGTGTCTCTATTACGGCTGTAACAGCAGTACCAGAGCCACACAGCTATGCCATGCTGCTTGCAGGCGGTTTATTGATTGCTGGATTCAAAAGAAAACAACGTTTATAAACAATTTTTAAGTTAAATAAAAAAGCGCCAGATCTGGCGCTTTTTTATTTTGCAGATCGCTACCGGATTAACGATTGACCAAACAACACAATGTGGCACTTCAAGGTATAATCTCAGCTTTATTTTTCGGCATACAACTTAGCCATGATGCAAGCGCAATACCCATTTAAAGAGATCGAACAAAAAACGCAGGCAAGCTGGGAGGATTCCCTGGCGTTTAAAGCGGATGAGCATAGTGATCAACCCAAATATTACTGCTTATCCATGTTCCCCTACCCTAGCGGCCGCCTGCACATGGGGCATGTGCGCAATTACACCATTGGTGATGTCTTAAGCCGCTATCACCGCATGCAGGGCTATAACGTCATGCAACCCATGGGTTGGGACGCTTTTGGCCTACCAGCCGAAAATGCGGCGATTAAAAATGAAACCGCGCCAGCCGCCTGGACCGACAGCAATATCGACCATATGAAAGGTCAGTTGAAACAGTTAGGTTTGGCTGTCGATTGGGATCGCGAAATCGCTACCTGCAAACCTGATTATTATCGCTGGGAGCAATGGCTATTCACTGAGTTGTATAAAAAAGGCTTGATCTATAAAAAAACAGCGACGGTTAACTGGGATCCTGTCGATAATACCGTGCTAGCCAATGAGCAAGTCATTGATGGCCGTGGTTGGCGTAGTGGTGCATTGATCGAAAAACGCGATATTCCGCAATACTTCATGAAGATCACTGACTATGCAGAAGAGCTGCTTAATGACCTCGACCAGCTTGATGGCTGGCCAGAACAAGTCAAAACCATGCAGCGCAACTGGATTGGCAAAAGCTTTGGATGCGATGTTGAGTTTCCCGTTGTT
>SPJK01060312.1_pt1 | contig 14957 bp, 17 predicted proteins | sample 3741771 | NCBI WGS metagenome assembly SPJK01 (sample SAMN10925997, study PRJNA522277) | cold seep metagenome | isolation source: Elba SIP-enriched marine methane seep metagenome, extraction at timepoint T2 | place: Italy: coast of Elba, Mediterranean Sea | reverse complement strand
GAGCCTTTTCTTTTGCGGGTCGCCAAAGTAGGGGAGGGCGATGACCGACCAAACCGACCTGACCATACCGATCTCCGCATTGCAATTTGACAGCGATCACATCGCTCGCGCCTCCGCAATGGAATTGGACACGACACAGATGGGTGCCTTGCTGCAACATGTTGTTCAGCGGCACATAACGGGTCTGCTTGAGGATGGCGAACCGCTCGCAGTGTCTGTCACATTTGACGTCTCAGCGCCAGCGACGCGCGACCACGAGATCAGGTTTGAAAGCCGTATCGATCGGCGCACGCGGACCCTGGTTTTCGCAAGCGGAACCGCGGTGCAAGACGGGCGTCATCTGTTAAAGGCGACTGTGGTTTACCGGATCGTGTAACCCGATCACTACATTGGCGAACGGCGCAGCGGTAAAAGATCCGGATATTCTGCATCGCGCTTTTCAGCCTTCGCCTTGAACGCTTCCTGCATATGCGACGGCGGCAACATGCCGGAATTCCATACGCCAATATAGTCGAGCGTATCGGCTGTGCTGTGGTCGCGCCCGTAATTGATCAGGACCTTGCAGCCGGTCACCGCAATCGGGTTTTTCGAAGCGATCTCTTTGGCGACGCCTAAGACGTGCTCCAGCATCTCTTCCTGCGTGTCGAAAACTTCATTGACGAGGCCGATCTCTTTCGCCTTGGCCGCGCCGAGACGCTCGCCCGTATAAGCCATCTGCTTGACCCAGCCCTCCGGGATGTAACGCTGCAGGCGAGGAAACGTGCCGACATCAGCGGTCATCGCGATATTGGTTTCCTGAATGCAGAAGAACGCATCCTTGGTGCACCAGCGAATATCGCCGGCCGAGACCATGTCGATCGCGCCGCCAATCACACCGCCCTGGCAGGCGATGAGTACCGGAACCCGGGCCTCTTCCAGCGCATTGAACGAAGACTGAATCTGTTTGATGTTTGACCGGAAGGCTTCAGCCGCAACATGTCGATCAACTTTACCTTGAGTGACAGCGCCGTCTTGGCTGAACACAGAGAGGTCCATACCCGCCGAGAAATGCTTGCCGGCTGAAGAGATGACAATCACGCGTGCAGCTGCCGTGGCATCGATTTCATTCACAATTTCCGGGAGCTCATTCCAGAATGCCTTGTTCATCGCGTTCATCGCCTGTGGGCGATTCAGAACGATATGTGCAACTTTGTCTTCGACCGAGACGGTGAAACACTCATGTGTCTTCTTCAGCATTTGTTGGGCTCCCTATCTGTCGATAAAGTATATCATGTGCGCTAGGATCGCCAGTATGCCGCAGCGATAAGCACACAGTGGTTTGATTTTGTAGATGAAATTGGCTTCAATGAGTTTCGAAGGTGAGGGAACTGAATATGCGTACAATGGTTGTAGGAGCTTTGGCTCTATGTCTCGTGCCGGCAGGCTGTGAAAGCGGCGCTGGCGGCGATTTTGGACAGGTTCTGGGTGACGTTCTCGGCGAGATTGGCAGCGGTGACACCACCAGCGGTGAGCTCACAGTCTTTGAGATTGATGCAGGCCTGCGGCAGGCGCTGGAAATCGGCGCTGAACGCGTGGCAGGCCAGATCGGCGTCACCGACGGCTATTGGCAAGATCCGCAGATCAAAATCTCGCTGCCTGGACGTCTCGGTCAAGTTCAAAACCAGCTCTCGCAAGTCGGGCTGTCCGGTCCGTTGGACGATTTGCAGTTGCGGATGAACCGCGCGGCCGAAGACGCCGTACCGGCTGGAAAACAGATTGTCATCGATGCGGTCAAGTCGATCACGATCGATGATGCGGTTGGGATTTTACGCGGCGGCGATTCGGCGGCGACAGATTTTCTGCGCGGACGCACAGAAGACAATCTGCGCGGATTGTTCACGCCTTATGTCGAATCGGCCCTCGACAGCTCTGGTGCTTATCGCATGCTCGACAGCGTTGTGAGCGACCAACCTTTGCTGGCGATCGCAGCAGTAGATTACAAATCTGATTTAACCACACATGCGGTCCAATTTGGCCTTGATGGTCTGTTCACCTATCTCGCAGTTGAGGAAAAGAAGATTCGCGATAATCCTGTTGCACGCACAACAGAATTGCTCCGTAAGGTCTTCGGTTCGAGATAAGGCCCCGCATGCGTCGATTTAAATTTGAAACCCCTGAGGGCGACATGGCCGCCCTTGAGTTTGGTGATCCGGCGAAGAAGCTGGCCGCCCTGTGGCTGCACGCGACGGGATTCAATGCCATGACCTATCAGTCGATCATGGCGCCGCTCGGACTGCGCACGAAGGTGCAGGCCGTGGATCTGCGCGGACATGGCCGCTCAACGCTGCCGGCCAAGCCAGGGCGTTTGAAGTCCTGGAAGCGTTATCGCAACGACGTTCTGGCGTTCCTGGATCGCGAGTCGCCGGTCAATAAAGTGGTCCTGGGTGGACATTCCATGGGCGCAACAGTGGCCTTGCTCGCGGCGGGCGCGCGGCCGGACAAGGTCGCAGGCCTGGTTCTGGTCGACCCGGTAATCCTGCCGGCGCGCTATTACATGGCCATGCACTTGTCGCCGTTTCGACGCGGAGGAACTCATATGGCGAAACAGGCGCGGCGACGCCGCAACAAATTCGATTCGCGTGAGCACATACAATACAAGTATAAAGGACGCGGCGCGTTCGAGACCTGGCGCGACCCGTTCCTGGAAGACTATATCCTCGATGCGTTCGATCGCACCGACGGCAATGACCCCGACAGCGAGAAGCAGATCTGGCAATTGCTGTGCGATCCAAAATGGGAAGCTGCGACCTTCCTGGCGCAGCGCAACCGCCCCTGGGGTGCGCTCAGCAAGGTCAAGAAACATCAGATCCCGATTACCATTTTGCGGCCCGACAGGGATTCGGTGATGACCGATCAGGTCGCCGCGCGATTGACCAAGAAGTGTCCGCATCTGGTCTTGAAGGAGCGTGTGAACACCACGCACTTCCTGCCAATGGAAGCGCCATATGATGTCCGCGATCAGCTTTCATCCTACATTTCCAGTCTGATCGAAGGCTTGGCGGACGATGAGATTGGTCCGACGCGGCGGAGTCTTCGCGGGCTCTAGATTGGACGGCGGTAACCACGCACGTCTTTGACAGATTAACAAAAAATTGCTCTCCTGATTGTGGGAGAGAGAAAATGAACGGACGATTTGCTGCGATCGTATCGGCCGGGTTTACGTGCTTTTTTGTCATAGGAGCCGCGGGTGCCGCCTCGGACTCTTATTTTGAAACCAAGCTCGTTCCTGAGACGACTGACATCGTTTGCGATGGCGATTTCATGGCCAACGAACATTCGAAGACCGGAACGCCAGACTGTTCGGGGCATCGGGTCTCTGCAACTTATGGCCGCCAGTTAATGGCGATGAACCTGACAAAATACGGCGATCAGGTCGATTGAAATAGGCCACGTTCAAATTGCTGTCCCGTCGCGTGACCTTGCGCGCGCGGCGTCCTGATATAGCCTGCGTTTCAGGCCGGGCCGGAGGACATCATGACAGTACGAAAACTCGATGAGCACGTATCATGGCGGCGGCGTGACATGCGCGATGCCGCGATCTGGACGGTCGCGTTGAGCGACGGTGACCAGCGCGAACTGCATGCGGCCCTGCAACATGCGAAATTGGTGTCGTCCGACGTTCTGGACCTTGGAATTGAAGATTTTCCGCTGTCAGCGTTGCGGCAAAAGCTGAACAATCTCGAACACGAATTACTGCACGGGCGTGGCTTCGTTCGATTGTCCAAGCTGGATGGTGATCAATATTCCGACGAGGATCTGACCTTGCTCTATTGGGGCATCGGACTGCACCTGGGTGAGCCTTGGCCGCAGAACAAACATGGTCACGTCCTCGGCGACGTCATTAATCAGGGCAAGACGATCAATGATCCACCCGCGCGAGGCAATGAGCTTGGCTCGATCGCGCTGGATTTTCATACTGACGGCTCGGACTATGGCGGTTTGATGTGTTTGCATGCGGCCGAGCAGGGCGGGCTCTCTCTCGTCGCTAACGCCGTGGCGATCCACAATGAAATGGTCGAGCATCGTCCGGATCTGGCCGAAGCGCTATATTCTCCGCTGCCATGGGATTTTCGCGGTGAAGAGGCACCAGGTGGTTTGCCTTACTATATGCGCGCGCCTTTCACCGAACATAACGGCCGCTTCTTCTTGTTTTGTGTGCCGCAATACATTCGCGCGTCGCAGCGCCATGCCAGCGCGCCGCGTTTGACAGAACAAGAGCTTGAAGCGCTGACAATGATGGAAAATCTGGCCCGCCGCGACGACATGCATGTCGCCATGCCACTGCGCCGGGGGGAGATGCAATTCATCTACAATTACCACGTCTTTCATGGCCGCACTGAGTATCGCGATCCGACAGCGCCAGCGCCGCCTCGCCACCTCAAACGTTTATGGCTCTCATCACGTTCGCTGACCGAACGCCCGGAGCATTTTGCGCTGAAAAGCGCGCCGCACTGGATGCAAAACCGCTCAGCCAGTCGCATGGAGCTCGGTGCCGATTAGCGGCGAGCCTCTTTGTTGTGAAATCAATTGAGGAGAGCATTCGGCTGCCCTCACGTCAGGCTGCTATTGCTTGAAACTGCAGGAAATGGAGGGTTTGAATGAATGATCTTGAAGGCAAAGTCGCATTCGTTACAGGCGCCGCATCAGGCATAGGTCTCGCCATCACCAGCGCGCTCGCGCAGGCCGGTGTCAAAGTCATGATGTGCGATATTGAGCAAGACGCGCTCGATGCCGCGATCGCTGACCTTCGCCAGACCAATGCGGATGTCGAGGGTGTGGTAGCGGACGTCTCACTCAAGGATCAGCTGGAGGCTGCCGCTGACGCCACGATAGAGCGTTTCGGCAAGGTCCACATCCTGGTCAATAATGCCGGGGTTGGCGGCGGCGGCAGTTACGACACCTGGAGCCAGGCGGGCTGGGATTGGACGATGGCCGTCAATGTCATGGGCGTCGTTTATGGCGTTGAAATCTTCGGCCCGTTGATCGAAGCTCATGGTGAAGGCGGACAGATTGTCTCGACCGCCTCAGTCGCCGGATTGATGGCGATGAGCGGCGCGCCCTATTTTGCGTCGAAATACAGCGTTGTGGCTTTGTCCGAGGGCCTTCGCGTCGAACTTGAACCGCGCGGTATTGGTGTGTCTGTTCTGTGTCCGGGCATCATTCGCACAAAGATTCTCGAATCGGGTCGAAACTTTCAAGCGCGCTTCGGAGACAGTGTTGATGAGCTGTTTGACCCGGACGATGCGGAAAACGAAGCTGCCGCGGATTTTCGCGCCCGCCTCGAAGTCGGTATTGATCCCAGCTATGTCGGCGAACTGGTGCGTGAAGGCATCGAGAAAAACTGGGACTACATTGTCACCGATATGGAGTTCGAACCGGTCATTCGCGCCCGTTTCGAGAATATCATGGCGGCTTATGATCGGATCCGCGATCGCGAGCCGCGGCGCTAAACACGGCTCATCCGTCTTTCAAAAGGCGTTCCACATTGGCCCGGTAGGACCGTCCGATCGGCAGCGGCGTGCCCGATGAGAGCAGCAATTCTGCGCCGCCATTACCACGCGGCGTAATCGTGCTGATCTGCGAAATCTGGACCAGGTAAGACCGGTGAGAGCGCGCATGCGACGGACTGATTTTCTCAATCAGCGACTGCAGCTCCGAGAGTGAGATCCGAACCAGGTGCATGCCGGTTTCGGTGTGGATCTCAACATAGTTCGATGCCGCCTTGGCCCACCAAATTTCGGCTGGTCGCAGGATCAGGGTGCGGCCACCCGAGTTCAAAACCAGGCGCTGATGATCTTCGGCCTGCTGTGTCCGGCCCGCCGCGTCGAGACGCAGACGCTCGAGGCTTCGAAACAGATAGAAGGCGGCGAGATTGAGTAGGAACGTGTAGACGACCTTCCGGGACTCATACAGCCATACGAGCGGTTCGCCGACGCTCGATTCATAATATCCATCGAGAAAGATCGGCCACAAAACAGAACGAACCCCGGCCATCAGCAAGACCTGCGCGACGATGTACAGGACCAGTCCGGCCAACAGAACCAAAGCCGTCCTGAAGGCGTCCTCACGTGTGAACCGGACCCGTGACAGCAAGACCGGAATAATCGGCACAATCAGCAGGATTGCAAAATCCGAGGCAAAGTGAATGACCCAAGGCTCGACCGGGTTAATCCGAATGCCCGCAGCCTTCGCCTCAATCAGATCGGAGCTGGAGGAAATCACCCATGACAGGGTCGCAAAAAAAGCAATCGCGGCGTATGCGTAGCGATCCGCGCGCCGGTTCGCGGAGGCGTCGAGGTGATTTGACGACGAATCCATTCGCTCTTTATGCGCTGCTGGCGTCGATCATAGAAGCCGGTTCTTGCGACATTCGTACCGTATGAGTGCCACTCGGCCCAAAATGCCGGCATCGGTCCCGCCCGCGCCCGGGTCAGCCCACAAGCCGCGACTTCGACGCATAAATGAGGCTGATTGGGACCATACAAAGTGTCACCCTATTGAGAGGACCCTGGTCATGAAACTTCTGAAAACACTCGCAGCGGTAACGGCTCTGGTTGGCTTTTCCGGTATCGGACAGGCACAGTCATTGGTGCTGGGTGATGGCCTTGCGCGGCAATGTTATGTCGACGCTGTTACCGGAAACCCGGGCCGTGCCAGCGCGATTGCGCGTTGCGAAGCGGCGTTGCGGCGCGTTGGAATGTCTAAAATACATCGCGCGTCGACCTTGGTGAACCTCGGCATATTGCAAATGCGGGCGGGCCAGTATCGGGAGTCATTGGCTTCGTACGAAGCGTCTCTTGAAGTCGCACCTGGCTCCCCAGAAGCCTTGATCAATCGCGGCGCGGTGATGATTTATCTGGGGCGTCATGAAGAGGCGGTCAGCGATCTCAGCCGCGCCATTGAGCTCGGAACATCGAAATTGCCGGAAGCACTCTACAATCGCGCCCTGGCTTACGAACAGCTCGAAGACTTCGAAAGCGCCTATCGCGATCTCACCCGTGCGATTGAGTTGAAACCGAATTTCGAATCGGCATTGAACACCTTGTCGCGCTACTCGGTGCAAGACGTCACCGAATAGGGGGCGCCGCACGGTTTCGCGTTTCGGCTAGAGTCTGAGACCCCGTGGCGCGAGTTTTTCGAGCTCGGCGATCTGATCAGGCGGGGTCGGAATGACCTTGCGCTTATCAAGATCGAATGTCACCGCCACGGCTTCGGATGTGATCCAGGCGTCGCCGGTATCCGGGTCCAGCATCCAATGCGACAGGGAATGGGTTTTCTCTGCCACATCGGCGAGGCTGGTATGGATGACATAGCGATCGCCGGCGCGCGGCCATTTGCGATAAATCAGGCGATACTCAAGCACGGCGCCGCCCATGCGCGCGTCCGTCTGCGATGCCGCCACTTTGCTGCGCCAGTCGTGCAGAAGCGTTGGGACCGAGTCAGAGATCCGGCCCATGAACCAGGGCGCCGCAACCCGATTGAAAATGTCGGTCTCGCGCGGCACGAACAGGCCGCGGCCAATTTCAGGTGCACCGCAGCTTTCAACCTGTTGCAGGGTCGCCATGCTGGTCGGGGTGGGCGCTGCAGACGGGTCCAGTCCCCGGGGCCTGGTATCGTCCGGTGGCGTCTCGGTCAGAGCCTCAAGCTGAGCCCGTGACCGCGTGCTCCACGGAAACGGTTTGCCGGTCTTGGCCTCGACATGCACGACCCGCGTACGGAATGCGGCTGCGGCGCTGCCGTCACCATGACGCATATCCTGATAGATCAGCGCGCTGGTCTCATCCCATTCCAGAACGCAGCCGGTCATGGTCAGAGGACGCCCGGGATGGGCTTCGCGAATATAACGAATATGATGCTCGGCCACGGTCAGCGTCGAGGTCGCATTGGCGTGGAACGCATGCGGCATCTGGATTGCGCCGGCGAAAGTGCCGAGCCCTTCCATCGCCTTCTCGACATAGACGCGGACATTCATATGCCCCATCTCGTCGCAATCCCAGGTGTTCGCGATGCCGCTCCAGAGCGGAATCATGAAAGGCAGTTCCGGCAAATACCGCGCGCTTCGATGACGGCGCTCCGGATGTTGAATCCGGCAGCTTTGGTTTCCTTCGTCAACGCTTTGCTGGTCTCGACGGCGTGCAACTCTTCCGCCGACCCGCAAGTGTCGCATATGATGAAAACTGCGGAATGCGCGTGGCTTGTATGACCGCAGGCCACATAGGCGTTGAGGCTCTCAATCTTGTGGACCAGGCCCATCTCCTGGAGGAAATCGAGGGCGCGATACACAGTCGGCGGTTTGGCTGCCCCTTCGCCATCGAGATTGGCGAGCAGGTCATAGGCTTTCGCCGGTTCGCTGCTTTCCAGCAGCAAGTGCAGGACTTTGCGACGGATGCGCGTCAGCTTTTGTCCCTTTTGTTCCACCTGGGCTTCCGCCTCGGTCAGAAACGCTTCCGCCTCTTGTGGACTGCAGGGCGTATTGGCGTGGTCATGTACGTGTGAATGGGCCATGGCCGGTATTTTGGGTGATTGTTGAGAAATGTGAAGAGGCGCAGACGAATTGCTGTCTCTGACAGTCAGGATTTCTCACACTCTCGCAGAGCCTGAAATCGCCGTCACTTAGGACAAATACGGACGTGAGCGGAGATGTCACGCGGCATGTTTCCGCGCGTCAGATTGGGTAATTTCGAGATGTAAAACAGGTCACTAGCTGGGGGTCACTCACTCTTTCAAACCAAAAGGCTCTATTATGAAATCTCTCTTCTGTGCTGCGTTGATGGCGACGTCTGCGATGATCGGCACCGCCGCCTATGCCGATGAGAATAATCCCTGGATGGTCCGGGGTCGTATTCTCGGTGTCCTGCCGGATGAAAGCGGTGACTTGTCTGTTGCTGGCGCCGCACTGGCCGGAGATGTCGATATTGGTGATCAATATGTTCCCGAACTCGACATCACATATTTCTTCAACAAGAATATCGCAGCCGAACTGATCCTTGCGGTGACACCACACGACGTCGAGGCTGTCGGCGTCACAGTGCCGGGTGCGCTGACCAATGCGACCGTCGACCTTGGCGATGTCTGGTTGCTGCCGCCGACCTTGACCCTGCAATATCACTTCGACACTGGCACACAGTTCAAGCCGTATGTCGGAGCCGGCGTCAATGCGACGCTGTTCTTCAATGAAGATGCTGGGTCTGTGGCGGACGGGATCGATTATGACCCGAGTTTTGGTCCCGCCGTGCAGGTGGGTTTCGATTATGATCTCGACGGAACACCGGGAGGCTGGGCGTTCAATGCTGACGTCAAGAAAATCTGGATCAACACCGATGTCACCGTAGATCTCACAACAGCTTTGGGTGCGACTGTCGATGCGGGAGTCGACATCGACCCAATCGTGGTTGGTATTGGGCTAGGGTATAAGTACTAGCTGGATCGCCTCCTTCAATATCAACCATTTTTACCCCGAACCGGATGCGGTTCGGGGTCTTTTTTTATTTAATTGACAATTGAAATATAAGGCAAGTATACAGAAATATTGACCAATGCAACGGAGATTGTGTTGAAGTATATTTTGGTTGTTGCCGCGATATGCTGGGTAGAGCTTCACTCATCCGCGCAGACGATGTGTTTAGGGGTCAATTGTGAGCCAGTGGATCCACTTTCGAACTGGAACCCGTTCGAAGACGACCGATTTGGCGAAGATTTCCGACAGAGGTTTCCGAATTTGAATCTGGACGATGACCGCCAAGAGTGCATTCGCACTTGCCATAGTGAGTATTTTGAACGGTTATTTGATTGCATCGAAGTGTATGACTCGAGTCTGTCCCCGCTTCGCGATGGCGACTTATCGGCCTGCGTCGACTGGGCAGAACGCCAGCGTTCGCGTTGCCTGGTTCCGATCATCGATTGCGGTTAAGCACCAATTCTCTCGGCTGTTAGGCGGTCAATCACACACAAACCGCTTGTATGCGTCCTCATAATCCGGATGCCAGCGCGACAGGGCCGGACGGTTCTTGATAATATCGTCGGCCGTCCACTGGATGCGCTTCTCATCGAGCGGGCGCGGCGTCTCATTGTCAGGACAAAGGATGTAAAAGTCTCCGCGCTCCATCGATTGCATCATGAAGTCGACCGTTTCCTCTGCGGTGGCTGCGAAAGGCGGTTTTTGCGGAATGAAGGCGGATATCATCGGCGTGTAGACAAAAGCCGGAACCAGCAGGTGGGCACTGATCTGGCTATTCTCCTCCTGGCGCAGCGCATGCGCGACACTCTCCGTGTAAGAGAGCACACCTGCCTTTGAGAGATTATAAGCATAATTGCCCGGTGGCCGGGTGATGCCTTGTTTCGAGCCGGTATTGATCACCGCCCCAGGTTCGCCATGCGCCAGCATGCCCGGCATGAAGGCGTGGCAGCCATGGATGACGCCCATCAGATTGACCGATACCAGGCTGTTAAACGCGTCGAGGTCTTCCCACGGTTTGGTCCCCATGCGGCCAATCCCGGCATTGTTCATCAGGACGTGAACCTTGCCGAAACGGTCCAGGACCTTGTCTCGCAGGGCGTTCACGGCAGATGGATCAGAAACATCGCACAGCGCCGTCATCACTTCGCCGGCGCCTGTACTTAGCTCTGCTGCGGCTTCCTTCAGGGCGTCGTCCTTCATATCGACCAGAACGACATTCATGCCGGCCGCCGCGAATCGTCTAGCGGTTTCCAGTCCGATGCCGCCAGCGCCGCCCGTGACGACGGCTGTGTTGCCAGCTTTTAACCCGTTCATGTGCCATCCCTCCCGGCTGTCAGACGTGCAATCAGCGTTGGCACGTCATATTCGTTGTCACCCTCATAGCGCGGCGCGTTGCGGGCATAGGCGTCCTCGATCTTGTCGTGGATCGGTTTGATGCGCTCGATATTGTAGGCGTGTGTGACGATATAAAACTCGCCCGCGCGGATTTGCTCAACGACTTTGTCTGCGAACGTGTCGGCATCCATGGCGAACTGTTCAGAGCCCTTGGTCATTTCCGACGCGACAAAGCCTGGAACGATCATGCCGACCTGGACAAAGTCAGGGAACTCATCCCGCATCGCTTCTGTGAGGCCGCGCACCGCGTGTTTGGACGCGATATAGGAGGCGCTGTTTTGCACCGCGTTGAAGAAGGCATTCTCTGAGGCGAGATTGTAGATCGCAGCGGGCGTTCCGCGCTCGATCATGCGCTTGCCAAAGATGGCTGCACCATGCCAGACGCCGAAGAAATTCACATCGAACAGTCTGCGCACATCCACCATGGGCACGTCGACGATCGGGGTTCGGGTGCTGGGGATGCCGGCATTGTTGATCAGCACATCGGTGCCGCCATAGGTCGCGTCGGCGAAATCGGCCAAGGCGGTGACGCTGGCTTCGTCGGTGACGTCCATGACCATGGCGGCGGCCTCAATGTTGAGTTCCTTGAGCGCTGCGACAGCCTCATCCAGCCGGTTTTGCCGCGGCTCACCGATGACGATCCTTGCCCCGTCTCGGCCGAATCTCTTGGCGAGACCAAACCCGATCCCGGTCGCGCCGCCGGTTATGACAACCGTCTTGTCCTTGAAATTGTCCATGTCGAACCTCCCGGGCTGATCCTACAATGCCAACTGCCGTGCTGCCAGATCCCGCATGATTTCTTCCGAGCCGCCGCCAATCGCCATGACGCGTACTTCGCGATAGATCCGTTCGACTCGGTGTCCGCGAATGAAGCCGCCGCCGCCGAGGATCTGCATCGCCTCGCGGGCGCAGAATTCAAGCGTCTCGGTCGCCTGCACTTTCAACATGGCGAGCTCCGCGACGGGTGTGTTGCCGTTCTGAACATGCCAGGCAAACGTATCGAGCATGGTTGTCGTCGCCCAGACGCGCTGCGCCATGGCCGCGATCTTGTGACGGATGACCTGATGATCAGCGAGGCGTTTTCCAAAGGTCTTGCGTTCCTGCGCCCAGGCGGCGGCTTCCTCGATGCAGACCCGTGCTGACGCAGCTGCCTGCGCTGCCATGCCAAGGCGTTCACCATTGAAATTGGCGACAATGCCGTAAAAGCCTTTATTCTCAGCGCCAATAAGATTTTCTGCCGGGACAAAGACATCATCGAAATGGATCGTCGCGGTGTCTGAGGCCCACCAACCCTGCTTGGGCAGTTCGGTGCGGCTGACGCCTTCGCTTTCGAGATCGATCAACATTAGCGAGATGCCGCCCATACCCTCGCCGCCAGTACGCACAGCAGTGGTCAGCCATTTCGATGTCATACCGCCCGTGATGTAGGTCTTGGACCCGTTCACGCGCCAGCCATTGCCGTCCTTTACAGCCTTGGTTTTCAGCTGCGCCACATCCGACCCGGCAGACGGTTCTGTAATCCCGAGACTGATCTGCTTTTCGCCGGACAATACCTTGTTACCGATTTCAGTTTTCATCTCTTCCGAGCCGAGTGCCATGATCGGCGGCAGGCCGATGCCATGGATCATCAAGGCAGAGGACACGCCTCCGGCGCCCATCCGCGCCAGTTCTTCCGAAGTGACGATGCCATGGAAGCGATCGAACTCAGTGCCTTCGCCGCCATACTCTGTGGGATAGCCAATGCCGAGAAGACCGGCGGCTTTGGCTTTTTTGTAGAGCTCGCGCGGGATGCGTCCCGCCTCTTCCCACTCTTCGACATAAGGCATCATTTCGCGTTCGACGAAGCCGCGCACACTTCGGCGCCATTCGGTGTGGGTGTCATCCATGTGCGGACAGGGCGGGCGAAGATCGTCAAAAGTCAGGGTCATGCGCGAGATCGTGGGCCCGGTGCGCAGAAGGTCAAGCCGTCACGTGGCGGCAGAGCAGGGGTGGCGTTTATTTCGGCAAGCGCCATATGAAACCTATGCAAGTCTATTCCGATAAAGAGCCGCTGCCCGAGCGTCCGCCGATTTTCCGTCGGGGGTTTCCTACAGTGATCCTCGCGCTGACAGCAGCCATCATCGCGGTCACGCTGGTTCAGTTCAATGTCTCCGATCGTCTCGAACAGTGGATGCTAGCGACCGGCGCTGTCGTCGGAGGACCGAGTTTTGCGAGCCTCGTGCGACCCTGGGGCGATCTCGCGCCGCTTGGCCTGCACGTGTTTCTGCATGGCAGTTCGTTTCACCTGATGATGAACATGGCGATGCTGATCGCGCTTGGGCCGATTGTGGTTCAGGGGCTCGGGAAAAGCGCACGGGGAAGCATTTTGTTCCTGGCCTTCTTCTTCCTATGCGCGGTTGGCGGCGCACTGGCTGAGATCATGTGGATCGCGGTCAATGTTCAGGACACAATCGCCATCGGGGCCTCCTCAGCCATTTCCGGCCTGCTCCCCGCGATTGGCTATCTCAGGAATGGCTGGCGCGGTGCCTTGTCGATCAGTGTGCCGTGGATCGCGATTAACGTGGGCCTCGCCTTCCTTGGCGGCGATATCGGAGTCATGAAAATCGCCTGGGCCGCTCATCTCGGCGGCCTCGCTGCGGGGTTCAGCTATCCGGTATTTGTCAGCCTTTCACGACCGGAGCGCTGAGGCCGCGTGCGCCGGTGCGGCGGAGGGCTTCGCGCTTGAAGCGATGCAATTCGGCCGGCCGACCGCCGGTGCCGCCCTCCATTTCGCCTGTGCCCTCAACAAAACCGGTGCGGTCCAGGGCCCGACGGAAATTTTGCTTGTGCAGTTTCTGTCCGAGAATGGCTTCGACCGTTCCTTGCAGAGCGGTGAGGGTGAAGCGGTCAGGCATCAATTCGAACACAACCGGACGATAGCGCACTTTCGCGCGTAGGCGGCTGATCGCGGTGGCAAGGATGCGGCGGTGATCGGAGGCCATGGGCTCACCGAGCTCAGCGTCTGGCACCGGCAGGCCGTGATCTCGGGCGCATTCCGCCGCGAGCCCGGCTTCATACAGCAATTCATAGCGTTCCAGCACGGCCTCATCCGGCCAATCACTGCCGTCCATTCCGAAAGCGCTGCGCGCCCGCGATTGCCGGTCTGCGTTACCCGCGGCCCAGGTTGAGAGCCTCGCAGCGATCACTTCATCAATAATGGTCGGACGTCCGCCGCGATGATCTTCCCACGGGAAGTGACGATACCAGCCGCGCCACCGCGCTTCGAACGCATCGGGTAGCCGCTCGGCTTCCGGCGTAAGCGCGAGATATCCAACACTTATTATGCGGGCATCCTGCGGCGCGTCGAGCAAAGTTGCTTCCGGTCCTTCGCGATCGCGGTCGCCAAAGGTGTAGAGTTGTTCAACATAACCGAGCTGGAAGCCGGTCTGTTCCTTCACCCATCCACGGAGCGCCAATTCGAACGTCCGATGCTGAGACGGATCAAACGCCCCGAACGGGAGCGCCGTCAGATCGCCGTCGCTGCGGGTGGCGAGCACGCGTGGCTTTTCACCATCAAAGGCGACAATCACAACTGACAGGCCAATGATCAGGCTCATGCAGGTGCCTCGATATCCGCAAGCAATGCGATCGTCCGGGCGATAAACTCGGCTTGCGCGGCTTCGGTCGGCTGCGGATTAAGATCGAGGTGCACCCCACGTGGCGGATGTCCGAAGAATCGATCGGACTCAACCTCTGAAAATCCAGCCAGCTGCGTCGCTTCGAACCAGGCGCAGATATTGTCTGCCTTTTTGATCAGACGTTTGAGACTGCCTGGCGTTTCAGCCGGCAGACCAAACCGTGCATGAATGGCGTGGGACAGGCGCGTCTCGATGTCCTTATAGCCGTCGCCGAGGACCGCTTTGAACGGCGAGATCATATCGCCAATGACGTATTCCGGGGCATCATGCAGCAATGCCAGCAGGCGCGATCGTGGATCGATGCGGGGCTCGAGATGAACGCAGAGCGCTTCGACCACAACGCTGTGCTGCGCCACGGAAAAGGCGTGTGCCCCTTTGGTCTGTCCGTT
>SPJK01006485.1_pt1 | contig 14961 bp, 10 predicted proteins | sample 3741771 | NCBI WGS metagenome assembly SPJK01 (sample SAMN10925997, study PRJNA522277) | cold seep metagenome | isolation source: Elba SIP-enriched marine methane seep metagenome, extraction at timepoint T2 | place: Italy: coast of Elba, Mediterranean Sea | reverse complement strand
CTTTTTTCTTTAACACTTGAGATCTGTTCACTGTTTTGAATGAAGATATCCAATTGTTCAAAATGTTTATTTTCTTGTATTTTCAACTTTTCTAGTTGTGCATTCAGCTTAGGTCTGGTTTCTTTTTCAAAACTGTCTCTTGCTTCACGCATCCTTATTTTTATTGCACTAATGGCTTCAGGTAGCAGGGCTTTTAGCTGGGTAATACTGTCGTCTTGTTCAGCACTATTAGGTAAACCGCCTTGTAAGCCTATTTGCTCAAATACGGCTTCCACTGGTTTTAGTTTGATGAGTTTACCTTGTTTAAAATAGACTCCTAGCCAATGGTGAATGAGGGGCTGCCCTTTTTGGTTGGCTAACAAGCTATAGCTAATAAAAATCTGCTCATCTGGTTTTAATTTATGCCCTACTTTTATCACAGGGGCTTGTTGACGCTTTAAATGGCTGGCGACTTTGTTATTAAGCCATTGAAAAACAGGGTGCTGTTGCCATAGGTAATGCACTAATGGCCAGCTTTGTTCTGATTGGCGGCTTTCTTTAATCGCATTATCAATGGCTTGATGATCAGCCGATAAAATAAAGTGGCCATCTTTTGGCCAGATTTCTTTACTGAGATGTTTAAAACGTTGCTCTAGGCTTTGTGGTGCGGTAAAAGCAATACGCTGCTTTTTTTCATCGGTTTCTAACTGCGTAATGCGATCTCTCGTTTCTCGTTCTGCAATTCTTTGAATACCTTTGGCTAGATAGTTGTAGTCTGAGGTAAATAAGCGGGTTGTTTCCGCTAACTGTTGTTGTGGATCATTTTGTTGTGTCTTTGTTTTTGATTCTGTTGCAAACCAGTCTTCTGCAAAAAAATCGAAATCATCTGTTTTAGGTTCCAGTTGCTGTTCAAATTCATCGCCAGATAACCCTTGTTCAAAGGCTTTACCTGTCATATTTTCTTCCTTTTCGGTATCAAATACGCCCATAAATACGGAAGGGTCTCCAATATTTTTTACCGCTTGGTCATCTTTCTCAATAAGAATTTCTAAAATACGGTTGTCGTCTTTAAAGGATTCATTTTTTACTTCGGTCATTAAGTAATAAATCTGCGGCGTTTGTTCTTGCCCGTAACGATCAATCCGTCCGTTACGTTGCTGAAAGACCATCAGCGACCAGGGTATATCAAAATGCACCATGCGATGACTTAGGTAATGTAGGTTAATCCCTTCTGAGGCAACATCAGAACAGATAAGCAGTCTTACTTTGCTATTTTCTTGCCCAAAATCTTCTACAATACGTTGTTGTTCGGTATCGGATAAGCTGCCATGTAATATTTCCACCTGCCCTTTTTTTAATTTTAGGTCTTGTGTCAGTTGCTGTTCTAAGAAATTTAAGCTTTCTATGCGCTCGGTAAAGATGACTAAACGATCTTCACTGTCATTAGCTTGCCATGCTTTGCCATATTGCGTGCTGTTAAGGGTATTTTTGAGTGCTTGATATTTGGAAAACTGTTCGGGGCTGATTTTTTCTAAGTGTTTTTGTAGTGTTTCCAGTTGCTGAATATCATTTTGATAATCGGCATCGTCTTTTTTAGTTAACACATGAATGCGGTTTTGAATGGTTTTGATACAAGCAACGGGGCTGGATAATAATGCTTTAATCAGTGTTGTTTTAAATAATAATCCTGCACTACGTACCTTATCAATTTTGGCAAATTCGATCGCTAATAAGTAATCAAAAGCGGCTTGTTCAGCGAGTGTCGCGGGTGATTTAATTTGATAGGTTTCTCGTTCTTTAAACTCGCCTTCGACTTGATCAACAATGTCTTTTTTAAATCGCCTGATGACCAGCCCTTTATCGGCATAATCGTCTTTATTGTAATCATCGGGATTAGCAATAGCGGTTGCATCAAGCATATTAAGCAAGCTGGCAAAGCTTTTGGCTCGACCATCATGCGGCGTAGCAGATAGCATGACCAAGGTATCTGAACGGGTGGCTAATAATTTAGCCAATTTTGAGCGCTGACTGCTGTTAGAACGCTCGGCGACATTATGCGCTTCATCTATGATGATGATGTCCCAATAGGCATTTTCAAGATAATTACGATATTCTACGCCTTGTTTAAGCGTATCTACCGATACAATGGCTTTATCGTAATAGAGAAAAGGGTTATGGTTTGATGGTATTTGCTTTCTAACACGCTGTATGCCGATTGAATCCAGTCTTGTTAATGGAATAGTAAAACGGTTCCAGAATTCTTTTTGGAATTGTGTCAGCATGGATTTTACTGCGACGACTAAAATACGCTTGCCTTTTCCTCTACGCATAAGCTCAGAAACTAAAATCCCTGCTTCTAAGGTCTTCCCTAAGCCTACGGCATCAGCAATTAAAATTCGTTGTCTGGGTTGGTTGAGTGTTTGTATTGTCGGCTGGATTTGGTAAGGCACAAAATCCATTGCCGCTTTATGACCCACATAGAGTTTATTATCAGTCGGCGGCGTTTCTCTGAGTAACGCCTCTAAATAAAGGCGACTGTCGATAAAGCCATCTGAATCGTCTTGGGTAAATTCTGTGTCTTCGGGGTTTAGTACACTGATTTTTGTTTTAAGGCTGGAATTATTATCTAACTCAGTTAAAAAAACGCCTTCTTTGTCTTTAACTAATTCACTTAATCCGATGCAAGTCAGCTGTTGTCCACCTGATAAAGTTGCATCAACACGGCGAACGAACCATTCTTCGTTTCTTAATTCTATTCGAGTACCAGGGACGATGAGGGATTGTTGCATAAAATTCCTTTGAAAGGGCATTCTTAACTTTTCAAATAATACTATGAGTTAATACTTCTTCAAATCAGTAAACTCGAACTTATATTTTTAACTAAGCGAAAATAATAATCAAATTAAGGATTCATAATGATTCAGAAACAAACCTATATATGCTACTCCCCATTGTCTAGACCAATATCATCAATAATTAAGATACAAACCTTTTCTCTAAAAAAATTAAAAAATTGTAATTATTGCGCCGTAGGCGGTTTAATGATCGCTTTTTGCTTGCTGCGGCGGAATGTGGTCAAAGGGTGGATTAGTTTGGCTGAGCTTCGGTTTAGGATACACCGCTTCCAGACCCATTTTTCTGAGCAATCGCCGAACTCGCTTCACATTTACCTGATAGCCTTATACTCAATTCTGAATGGTCAGGTTCCAACCACCTGCTTTTCGTTTCAAAAACCATGCTCAAACAGTTTTTTTTAGAAACTCATTCTCTACTTTGAGTTGGCCAATCTGCTTGTAAAGCTCGTCAATCAACTCTTGCTGATCCTTGTCCTGGCTTTGTCGATGATTCGAAAAGGCTTCGGGAATTATGGCTAAGGCCGCTTTCTTCCAATTATTGATTTGCGTCGAATGAATGCCGTATTTTGCCGTTAGCTGGGTTGTGGTTGTTTCGCCCTTTAAGGCTTCTAATACGACCTTGACCTTGGTTTGGGTACTGTGTTTCTTGCGACTGATTGTCATCTCTTTTTCCTCTGATTTGAGGGCAAGATTGTATCTTAACTACTGGTCTAGTTTTTGGGGAGTATTATAGCTATCTGAGTAGCTGAAAAAAATCCAGAAATATTAGAAAAACCAAAAAATCGTAAGTTATTGAATTTATTGGTGCCGAGGAGAGGACTTGAACCTCCACGGGGTTACCCCCACTAGCACCTGAAGCTAGCGTGTCTACCAATTTCACCACCTCGGCTAAGGTTGCTTATAAAGCGAAGTGAATTTATTATTTTATTTTGAATACTCACTAAAGTCAACCAAGGAATCACCAAATTTCCAATGTTCTCTTTTATCAAAAAAATGCCCGCGTTAAACGAACATCCTTTATCTTTCTGGGTTATACTGCTATTTTTCAATAATTTATCAGGACAAAACAACCTTAATGACCGAAATAAAAGAAGAAGGATCCGGCTTGAACAGCTATGATGACCCCTATTCTGAACGTGAAGCGGAAAAATATCAAAAACCGATTCCCAGCCGGGAGTTGATTATTGATATTCTCAATAAAATCGGCAAACCATTGCGTCGCCAGCAAATTGCCGCTGAATTCGGGCTGGTTGATGAAGATGCCTTGGAAGCGTTACGCCGACGTTTACGAGCGATGGAGCGGGATGGTCAGCTAATTTTCAACCGTCGACAAAAATATTGTGTTGTTAACAGCCAGGATTTAATCGCCGGGCGGGTATTGGGTCATGCCGATGGTTTTGGGTTTTTAAAACCGGATGACGGTTCTGCTGATTTATTTATCTCGCCGCGTGAAATGCGCGCATTGATGCATTTAGATCGTGCGGTGATTCGAGTGGCGGGCGTTGACCGCAAAGGCCGCCGTGAGGCGAGTGTTGTAGAGGTGCTGGAGCGTTGCACGACCAAGGTTGTCGGCAGGCTTTTTAAGGAATACGGCGCTTATTACTTAGTGCCTGATAATAACAAAATCGCTCAGGAAATATTAATCAGCCAGGATGATTTGGCTGGCGCCAAAAAAGGCGAAATCGTGGTTGCTGAGATCTTGCAATACCCGACTCAGCGCAAAAAAACCATTGCCAAAATCACCGAAGTGCTTGGCAAGCATTTAGCGCCGGGAATGGAAATTGAGGTGGCTATTCGCAGTCATGATCTCCCCTTCCAATGGCCGGAGGCATTACAAGCGGAAATCGCTGATCTAAAGCCGGAAGTGCCGGAGCAGGCTAAAGAAAACCGGGTAGATATTCGGGATTTGCCACTGGTCACCATTGACGGCGAGGATGCGCGCGATTTTGATGATGCCGTGTATTGTCATAAAACCCCCAAGGGCTGGAAGTTACTGGTCGCCATTGCCGATGTTTCCCATTATGTCACTTTAAATAGCGCTCTGGATGCGGAAGCCAAAAATCGCAGCACTTCAGTTTATTTTCCCGAACAAGTTATCCCCATGCTGCCGGAGATTTTATCTAACGGCCTGTGTTCACTGAATCCGCAGGTAGATCGATTATGCATGGTTTGCGAACTGATCATTTCCGAGCAAGGTGAAATTATCCGTTCCCGCTTTTATGACGCTGTGATGCGCTCTCATGCGCGGCTGACTTACACCGAAGTCGCCAAAATGTTAACCGGTGAAAACAATAAGAAACTGCGTAAAAAACACGCGGCATTGCTGCCAGACATTGAACAATTATATGCTCTTTATCAGGCAATGCGTAATCAGCGGGAAATACGCGGAGCGATGGATTTTGACACACAGGAAACACAAATTGTTTTCGGAGAAAATCGCAAAATCGAACAGATAGTCCCCACCGAACGCAATGACGCCCATAAACTAATCGAAGAATTTATGATCGCCGCCAATATCAGCGCGGCGCGTTTTTTAAACCGTAAACGCATTCCTCGCTTGCTGCGCATTCATGAAGGTCCGGGTATTGAAAAGCTGCTTACCTTGCGCACATTCTTAAATGAAATGGGTCTGCATTTAGGCGGTGGCGATGAACCTACGCCTCTGGATTTTATGACTTGCCTGGAATCCGCCAAAGGCCGTTCAGATGAATCGCTAATTCAAACCGTCTTACTACGCTCCATGTCTCAGGCGGTCTATAGCCCGGAAACCAAAGGCCATTTTGGCTTAGCTTTGGAAGCTTATACTCATTTCACCTCCCCTATTCGCCGTTATCCGGATTTATTGGTGCATCGCGCGATACGCCATTGTTTACAAGGCAAACCAATTAAGTCTTTCCATTACGGACTGCCGGATATGGTGATTTTGGGTGAACATTGTTCAGCCAACGAGCGCCGGGCGGATGAGGCGACCCGCGATGTCGTCAGTTGGCTGAAATGCGAATATATGCTGGATAAAATCGGTGAGCAGTTTAATGGCATTATTACTGCGGTAACCGGGTTTGGTTTTTTTGTTGAACTCAATAATATTTATGTGGAAGGTCTGGTGCATATCTCGACCTTGCCTCAGGATTTCTTCCATTTCGACGCCACTCATCATCAATTATATGGCGAACGCAGCGGGATTCGTTATCGGCTGGGGGATTCTGTCACCATCACTGTCGCCAAGGTTGATCTGGATGAAAAGAAGATTGATTTTCAATTGCTAAAAAGCACTAAAAAGAAATCGACCAAAGACAAAAAGAAAGGCAAAAATAACACTGCCGACTCGAAAAAGAAAAAGCATAAAAAACGCTCATGAACAAAACCCATATTTTTGGCATGCATGCTGTTCAGGCGGCTTTGGATTATTCCGCAAAAAAGATTCATCACGCCTGGATTGATGGTCAACGACAGGATCATAAACTCAAAAAATTGATAGACGAATTGGCGTCTTTTAAAATCACCATTGAAAAAACGGATCGAAAAAAACTCGATAAAATGGCGGATGGTAAAAATCATCAAGGGATTGTCATCGCCATCGAAATGCCCACGGCTAAAACTGAAGATCAATTAAAAAAAGCGGTTTCAGAATTGGAGACAAGCGCCCTTTTTCTGATTTTGGATCAAGTTCAAGATCCGCATAACTTGGGTGCTTGTCTGCGTACAGCTGACGCCGTCGGCGTCAACGGCATCATCATTACCAAAGACAACGCGACCGGCATTACCCCGACAGTCTGTAAAGTCGCCAGCGGCGCGGCTGAAACCATGCCGGTTTATCAAGTGACTAATTTGGCCAGAACTATACGCTGGTTAAAAGAGCAACATATTTGGGTAATGGGCACTAGCGGCTATGCGCAACAATCGGTCTTTGAGGCCGATTTAAACATCCCGATTGCGCTGGTAATGGGTAAAGAAGCCACCGGGATGAGAGCTTTAACGGAAAAACAATGTGATTTTTTGGTCAATATTCCCATGACCGGCACGGTGGAAAGTTTGAATGTTTCTGTCGCCGCCGGGGTGATGATGTATGAGGCTTATCGGCAAAGAATTGCTGATTCGTAACGCGGAGCGTTCATAACTTGCCTATGCCTGAATTTAAGGGTAAAACTATTGCAAATAAACCTGCAAAACGACAACAAGATGGCCGCAAAATATATCAACCCTTACACCGATTTCGGATTTAAAAAATTATTTGGCGAAGAAGGCAGTAAGGATTTACTGGTCGATTTTTTAAATCAACTGTTGCCGACTTATCACCAAATTGCCGACCTGACCTTCAAAAACCCGGAAAACCTTAACGATACCACTCAAGGAAGAACCGCAATCTTCGATATATATTGCCAGACGGATAGCGGCAGTAAATTTATTGTTGAAATGCAAAAAGCAAAAGTAAATTTCTTTAAAGATCGTTCTCTTTTTTATTCCACCTTTCCGATTCGTGAACAAGCTGAAAAAGGCGGTTGGGATTTCAAACTATTGCCCATTTATTTTATTGCTATTTTGGATTTTCATTATGATGAACAAGAAGAAATGCGTAAATTTAGAAGAGATGTCAGTTTAAAAGACCAGGACGGCGAAGTGTTTTATGACAAACTGCATTTTAAATTCTTGCAAATGCCCTTATTCAATAAGCAAGAAGATGAACTGGAAACACACTTCGATAAATGGGTTTATTTTCTAAAAAACCTGGACACATTTGACCACATTCCCAACATTTTAAATGAACCCATTTTTAACAAAGGGTTTGAAATTGCTGCAATTTCACATTTAAAACCTGAACAATATGACAGTTACCAAAAAAGTTTGTTGGAATATTGGGAGGTTAAGAATGTTAAAGATACCGCTTATCATGAAGGAAAAATGGAAGGAAAAATCGAAGTAGCTAAAGCTCTAAAGCAGCAAAACATTGCATTAGATATCATTATTGCCACAACAGGATTAAGCCAAGAGCACATAGAAAATTTATAAAATCATGATTCTTCACATTTATCATTAAACAATTGATCCCCCATCACCAACAAACAAGGCGTCAGTATCAGGGTCAATACGGTTGCGAAACTAAGCCCCCCGGCAATGGCGCTGGCCAATTGTCGCCACCATTGCGTTGACGGCGCACCGAAGCTGATTTCCCGCGCCAATAAATCGATATTCATGGCCAACACCATCGGAACCAACCCTAATACCGTCGTAAAAGCCGTCAATAATACCGGGCGCATGCGTTGCCTACCGGTTTCCAGCGCGGCTTCCATAATAGGCCGCCCATCCTCTCGCAAATGATTGTAGGTATCGATCAGCACAATATTATTATTGACTACAATCCCCGCCAAAGCGATGATCCCTAACCCGACCATCACAATACCGAAAGCCTGTTCGGTGACCATTAAACCGATCAACACCCCGGCTGTGGAAAAAAGAATCGCCGATAACACCAGGATTGCCTGATAGATACTGTTAAATTGGGTCACCAAAATCAGGCCCATTAAAAAGATCGCCCCGGCAAAAGCGCTGATTAAAAAATTGGCCGCTTCGCGTTGTTCTTCGTCTTCGCCTTTGAAAGTCATTGTCACCAATGGATCCAGCTCGGCCTGGGTTAAGGCGGACTGCAAAGCTTTTAATTGATTATCCGCTAATAAACCCTCGGCCACATCGGCTTGTAAAGTGATGGTCCTGCGCCCGTCTACACGATGCAATGCGCCTGTTTTCATCAACGGCGTTAAAGTCACGAAATTGGAAATCGGCGCCATGCCGTTTGCGGTTGGCGTACGCAGCTGTTTTAGCTGCTGTAAATGCCGATAGCCGGACGGATAACGCAGTCGAATATCCACTTCATCTTCACTATCGTCCGGCCGATATTCGGTCACTTTGATACCGGAGGTCGCCAATTGAACGGTCATCCCCAAACTCTGAACATTTACGCCGAATTTAGCCGCCCGCTCGCGGTTAATTTTCAAAACCCAGTCTATCCCCGGTATGGGTAAATCATCCTCTACATCGACAAAGCCGCCGATTTTTTCCATCATATGACGCACTGCTCTAACCCCGGCGACAATACGCTCCGGCTGTCGAGAGCTAAATTGAATTTGTATCGGCTTACCGCCGCCGGGACCTTCTTCCTGTTTGCGAATTTCAATCGCCACACCGGCAACATCAGCCGTACGCCGCCGAATCTCCGCGAAAATTTCAGAGGCTTTACGCCTACGGTTCCAGTTAATGAATTCCAATTGTATGGTTCCAATCACATCCTCACCGGCATTTTGATCTTGTGAATGGTTATATGAACGTCCGTAAACTGATTTGAGTTCAGGCATAGCCAACAGGCGAGATTCAACTTGCTGAACAACAGCGTCTTTTTCCACAATGGAAAAATCGCCCCGAGAATGGATATGAATTAAGGCGAATTCCGGCTCCACATCCGGAAAAAACTCCACCCCTTTACTGAAATGGAAAAAGGCGACATAAACTAACACCATCGCCGAAACAGCCGCTAACAAAACTTTTCCCGGATGGCGCAATACTTTTCCCAATAAATGTACATAACGCTCTGTCCACACGCCCTCCAATGAAACTGTCTGAGCATTCGCCTTAAAGCGCTGAGCCAAAGTCGAGCCTAATACCGGAATAAACAATAAGGCCATTAATAATGATGCCGTCATCGCGATTATGACTGTAATCGGCAAATATTTCATGAACTCACCGACCATGCCGGGCCAGCTTAATAACGGCAAAAACACCGCCAAAGTAGTTAGTGTTGATGCGATTACCGGCCAACTCATGCGTTTGGACGCCGAGGCATAAGCTTGATCCGGCGGCAATCCGGCTTTCAGTTGTCGATCAGCGGATTCCGTCACCACGATTGCGCCATCCACCAACATCCCGACCACCAAGATTAAGCTGAACAAGACAACAATATTCAGCGTATACCCCATTTGCGCTAATACCAGTATCGCCGCCAGGAATGAACCCGGTATCGCCAAACCCACCAATAAGGAAGAACGAAACCCCAGCACCCCCAAAATGACAATCATCACCAACACAATGGCCGAAACAATATTATTCTGCAAATCCTTGAGCATATCGTTAATCTGCTGGGATTTGTCCTGCATAAAAGTAACTTGAATAATAGCAGGCCAATGCAGACTTTCAGTTTCCACCAGGCTGCGCACCTGCTGGATGGTTTGAATAATATTAGCGCCGATCCGCTTCTTAACCTCCAAGGTTACGGCCGGTTGCCCGCCGACTCTTGCAAAACCTTCCGGGTCTTTGAATGTTTTATTAATGATTGCAACATCCTGCAATGTCACGACTCGATCATCAACCACCTTAACTGGCATGGTCAACAAATCCTGACGACTTTCGATCACGCCCGGCACTTTAACCACCATGCGACCCGTCCCGGTATCAATTGCCCCGGCGGCGACCAGCATATTATTATTGGCAATCAAGTTAAACAGCGATTCAAACTCCACGCCATAACTTTCCACCACAACCGGGTCAACAATCACTTCCATCAAATGTTCGCGGTCGCCTCCAATATCCACCTCTAACACGCCGGATAAAGCTTCGATTTTATCTTTTAAATCACGCGCCAAATTGATCAAAGCGCGTTCGCTGACCTGACCGGCAAGTGAAACAGTCAACACAGGAAATAAAGCGACATTGACCTCTTGTACTTCCGGTTCTTCAGTATCTTCGGGTAATTTAGGCTTGGCCAGATCGACTTTTTCGCGCACTTCCAGCAACGCCTGACGACTATCAAAACCGGCGGTAAACTCCAATTGCACCGAGGCGAAACCTTCATTAGCGGTGCCGGTCATTTCCTTTACCCCTTCTATGCCTTGCAGTTCCTTTTCCACCGGCCTGACCAACAAACGTTCGGCATCTTCTGCAGAGATGCCTTCGTGGTTCATGGATACATAAATAAACGGTGCTTTTATATCCGGTTCGGCTTCTTTCGGAATGGTTTGATAGCTGATTGCGCCGACGATAAGCACAAAAGCGAAAATCAACAAAATGCTGCGACTGCGGGAAAAGGCCAGCTCAATTATGGCATTCATATCTATTCCGAATCCATCGGCAACGGCGTTACCTGCTCGCCCGTCATGACAAAACCTTGGCCGCGAGTAATAACGGTTATCTGCGCGGGCAAACCACTCACCCAGATACCGTTCTGATCGGCTTCACCTAATTGGACGGGATAAAACACAACTTGTTGCTCCTTATCAACTGCTTTCACGCCAACTTGACCGTCAGTATCCAACACCAATAATGCAGGCGATATTAAATGCGCCTGTCGACTGCCCACCCGAAAACTGAGTTCGGCGCTTAAACCGGCCTGGATGCTTAAATCAGGATTATCAAACTCCGCTTCTATACGAAAACTGCGGGTATCCGGATCTGCCGATTTAGCAATATAGCGAACCACAGCTTGCGCTTCTCGACCATCCAAAAGCCTCACCGATACGCGTTGGCCGGGTTTAACCCATTGAATGTCCTGCTGCCCGATATAGGCAACCGGCTTTAACTTGTGGATATCGACAATTTCCGCGATTTGATCGCCGATTTCCAGATAACTGCCTTTTTCGACAAAACGCTGTTCTAATATGCCCTTAAATGGCGCTTGAATAGCGGTATCTTCCAAATCTAATTGCAAACGTTTTTTCTCAGCCTGCGCCGCCGCTAAATCAGCCCTGGCCTGTTTTAAATTAGTCTCAGACTGCAAGCCTTTTTCCACCAACCGGCTTATCGCCTCCAACTTTAAAGCTTTACTGGCTATTTCCGCCTCGGCTTTATCTATTTTGATGACCCGGTCTTTTTCCAACAACTTTAGAATACGTTGCCCGGTTCTGAGTAGCTGCCCCCTTTCAGCTAAAATAATTTGCACCCGCCCGGCGGTTTCTGCCCGTAACTCGACTTTACGATAAGCTTCCAATTGCCCTTGCGCGACAATTGTGCGGTCTATAGTTTGCGCAATGGAGGTGCGAACCGCTACGCTCATCCGCGTTTCCTCAACGTTATTCGGTTGCGGATCAACTGCTACGCTATCGACAAAGCGACCGCTCAGCATCCAAAGCAATAAGCCGATAACGGCAATAACCGCCCATCGTATAGAATGATTCATCTTTCCCCTGAAACATTGAAGGTAAACAGCGAAGTATAGTCATCGAACCAATCGAGACTATTTGTTTATAGCGTTACATTGATATAATATACAAGCTGAATGAGAGCTGATTATGACGTTTTAGTTCCTGTAATTCAGATTATCCAAACCCATGCTTGTCCGCAATAAAGCAATCCTCAAACCGTTTGATCATCATTTTTTCTTTATGCGCTATTTGATACTCCCTGTCACACCTTATCAACAGAACTGCAGTTTCTTAATCTGCGAACAAACGCAAAAAACTGCTATTGTCGACCCCGGCGGCGATATTGACCTGATCCTTGAATGGGTGGAGCGCGAACAGTTAATCGCCGATTGCATTCTAGTTACCCATGGACATTTAGATCATGTCGGCGGCGTGAAAAAACTGGCCGATCAATTGCAACTACCGATCATAGGGCCACATATTGAGGATAAATTCTGGATCAATCAAGTGCCCGAACAATGCCAAATGTTCGGCTTTCCGCCCAGTGAGGCGTTTACTCCGCAACGTTGGTTATCCGACGGCGATACAATTACTTTCGGACAGGAAACATTAACCGCTATTCATTGCCCCGGACATACGCCCGGTCATATCGTATTTTATCACCCGGAAGATAAACTGGCTGTCGTCGGCGATGTGTTGTTCAAAGGATCAATCGGACGCACCGATTTCCCCAAAGGCGATTACCAAACCTTACTTGATTCAATTCATAATAAACTTTGGACCTTAGGCGGCGATATCGACTTTATTCCGGGGCATGGCGAAATGTCCAGTTTTAAACAGGAAATGTTAACGAATCCATTTGTGGCGGTGAATTAAAACATCATCCGACATACACTTTACCCTGCGCCTGTATCTCATCCAATAACAGTTTCCGCGCCTCATCCAAGCGCGTTTTTTCTGTTAACACATAGCATTCAAACAAGCCTGCCGCCGGTTGTAGCGCCCATAAACATTGTCCGCTGATCAACACTTGATACTGCATCACTGTTGAAGCGGCTCGCATATCCAATAAATCAACCGAACAATCTACCATATCAGCAATCTGCTGGGCGCTATGCCAAAGCTGAACCGGATCCGCGTAACCACCGACCAACAAGGCTAAATCCAAATCGCTGTGGCGGTCGGCAAAACCTTGTACTTGGCTGCCAAATGCATAGATAGCCAAACTTTGAGGATATTCATTACGCAATAATGTAATGATTTTCGATTGATTTGTTGTTAATAAGGACGAGATCTGCGGCGCATTCATATCTAACGGAAAATAACTTATTCCAGCGAGTCATCATGATGGGCGAACTTGCCTCGACCATACACAATCAACGATTCTGTGTTTTTGCTAACAATGTCGATTAAATATTTACCTTTCATGCGTTTTTTATCGGCAATTTTATCCAGCTCTTCTTTTAACGGGTAATCAATAACACCGGATTCATTGATATATCCCCGCACAATCGCGCAATACTGCTTTTCTACAGCATTGGCAAAAAAAATTTGCGACAAATCACGGGCGACATTACTAGTCAAGCCAAACAATAAAACCCCCGAAGTAGGTTTATCCAATCGGTGTACCGGATATACATGTCGACCTAATTGATCACGCACAATTTGCATGACAAACCGGGTTTCATAACGATCTAAATTGGAACGATGAACCAGCATGCCCGCCGGCTTATTTACCGCAACCAAATAATCATCTTGATATAGAACGGGGATCATTATTCAAATCTTGCCAAACAGTCAGTGTTCATTACAATGTATTAAAAAAGCTACAAAGTATATCATTGTTAACACATGGCTAAACGGAAAAAGGAAACACGATGCGAACAACAACACTTGGTTTGATAACAGCAATACTGATTAGTTTAAGCGGTTGCGGCTCTTCCGGTCGCGGCATTAAGGATTTAGGCTACTGTCCAAAAGCTTATGCGCCTAATTTAGCTTTGGAATTAGGGAAGATGTCGCATTTAGCTTATCAAAACAATCAGAGCCAGCTTAAAACGGAATTAAACGCAATGGGCTATCGTCTGGAAAATATCGATATTAACAACAAGGATTACAGCGTCAGCGCGTTTATTGCCAGCAAGAATAAACGCACCATTGTCGCCTTTGCCGGCACGGATGATTTGGAAGACTGGAAAAACAATGCAAAAACCTGGTCTGAACCGATTCATGACCCTATCTGTAACAAACAAATTCGAGTCCATGACGGATTCCAAAATACTGCGACAGCGGTTTATGAACAAAATAATAAAGCATTACTGAGTTATTTAAAAAAACTGACGCAACAGGGGCAACATATTTATATTACCGGACATTCTTTAGGCGGCGCATTAGCCACCATCGTCAGCTATCAACTTAAAATCACCGAGCCATCCTTAAATATTGTCGGCATTTATACTTATGGACAACCTTATACAGGCGACGACGATTTCCAGGGTTGCTATGACGCCCAGTTAAAAAATAAAACCTTTCGCTTTGTGGATGATAAAGATGTTATCCCAAAAGCCCGCTTGGATAATAGTTACCGACATGTGGGACACTTTTTGTTTTTTAATGGCAATGGAGAATTGATGACTTATAAACCGGTAAATTATGCCGGCGACTTTCTGGATTTTGTACAAAGCGATCTTCTCGACGCCCACTCAATGACTCAATACTTGAAAAATTTGGAGAAGAATAAACAGCTTAATCCTTTTTCTTGTTTATAACTCAATACAGATTAACATAATCAAACCGAGCTGAAAGTGAATGTTTTAATTAGCCAATTAGCGTGTCATTTTATCACTTACTTTCTAATTGGCTAAATGGAGGTGCTGAACCCATTTTGCTACTGATCATGAAGTTAACAAATCTTAACATTTTTCTTATCGGGGATTTCGGATATTAGATGGATAATGCTAAACAGCTAGGCCGAAACACAATTGAATGAGGAAAATGATCATGGT
>SPJK01045777.1_pt1 | contig 14969 bp, 4 predicted proteins | sample 3741771 | NCBI WGS metagenome assembly SPJK01 (sample SAMN10925997, study PRJNA522277) | cold seep metagenome | isolation source: Elba SIP-enriched marine methane seep metagenome, extraction at timepoint T2 | place: Italy: coast of Elba, Mediterranean Sea | reverse complement strand
CAGCCACAGCGGAAAATGGGACCGGCTACGGACTTTACGCATATACAGGAGCGAAGCCCGGGGACCACAACGGCGCAAGTGCCACTGTTGTATTAACGGAAACACTAAGCGCCCCAGGTGCCTTGACAGGTCAAACACCTGCTACCGCTGCAGAGGGTGATAGCTTACGTCAACAAACCGTAACACCCGGGATCGATAGTGTCGTCTTGATCAGCGGTGGGGCCGGTGGCGCTGGGAAAAGTTACTCCGGGTGTTCCACATCCCATGTTCACGGAGGAACGGGTGGTACCGCCATCAACAAGACCAGCTCTTTTGTATCAGGAAAAGGCGACAATGGTAACGGTACAGGCGCTGGCCGGGGAGGTTCAGCAAGCAAAGACGGCGAGGGTGGGAGCGGTAGCACAAGTAGCGCCCAAAACGGTGTTGGCGGGCTGGCTGGCGGCGAATCCTGGAACACCGACGATACTAACATTCTGATTCCACACTGGAGTAACTACATCTATAATTCCGGTCGCGGCGACTCACACCACAAAGCCGGCTTTACCGAGTGCTTCACAACTGTATTTGACGGCGGTGGTGGTGGCGGTTGGGGTGGCGGTCAGAATGGCGGCCACGAAGCTTCGGGCACCGAACATATTTCTGGTGGTGGAGGTGGAGGATCTCTGGCGGCTGGAATTAGCCCCGACGCGAGTACCGCTGGAGCTCCAGACTCGGATGACATTCCCTCCAATCCTGCCGGTGACAATGGCGCTTTTGGCATGGCATGGACCACGTCCAGTGTGGATGATTCACACCCATGTGTATACTCGTCTGGATACCAAGCGGTACACTGCGCTTATTTTGTTTCGGATATGGTTCAGGAAGTTAACTTGATTACTCTTGAGCAAAGGGCAATGCGGGCGCTACAACGGGTAAACCAAAACGCGAATTTAGATGGTCGTGTTAATATTGAAGCATGGGGAGGCGACGGCGGCGACCGAACATGGAGGCGCTGTCAAGACAATACTCCTTCTTGTCGCAAGATACTATCTGGGCAGCAAGGTGGCTATGCAGCAGCGGCATTTGAGACAACTGACCTGGCCATGCTGTACCTCTACGTCGGTGGTTCTGGACAGGAGCGCAGTTATCGCTCAGACTACCCTTACCAATTCAAGGGCTTAGGGAGCAGAAGTCTACGCGGTGCTGCAAGCATCGTCTCAACGATTAATTGGGACATACATGACAATATTCAACCTCGTGATGCTTGGGGGGTACTTCTTTATGCTGGCGGTGGTAGAGGGGGTAGTTTGTTTCATAACATATCCTGGAATGCAAGTGGTCAGTCTAAATACTCGGCGTATAGAAATAAAAAAGTCTGTCAAAATTTCACCTATCGAAACACTAGCAACAAAGGTAGGCACTATCAAAATAGTGGCTCTCGAACCGCATCACCCTGGGACAGTTCAATAGGCAGCGGTAAAAATGACCCTATTTTTGCCATCAAAGATTTGTTTAGCTGCGATACTGACAATATTAGCGCTGGTGGAACCATTCCGGTTGATGAGGACAGGGTTTTTGGGCCCAATCGCCGGCTGCCCAGTGCGAATGTTGTCGGCAATGGACTGGTTATTATTGGGTTCTCCACAGAAGATACCAATTAAAATGCTTAAGCAAATAGTCGCTTTGGTGTATTTAATGCCCCGGTTCTACAGTTGGTCTCAATTATTACTGCTGGCTGCTTTGTGTTTCTGCTGTCTTTGGCAGGCACCAGAGGTGTCTGCACAGGCAGCCGGTTCAAACGCCAGCAACTACAAAACAGGCGTCAATGTGTCGGTGGATGGTCGTACGGGATCCGTCTCGATTACGGCTGAACTTTTTAGCCTTCCTGGGATCATTTCCGGAATCGATGCCTCATACTCACTACATTATGATTCAACCCGTGCGACGACCGATGCCGAGAATGGTTCCTCGGCCTTCGGTTTACCGCCCGGATGGGATTTAAACTACAGTTACTTTGGTTTTGGGGTGAACTCCGGTTATGCAGAAATCAACGTGGATGGGAAGCAATCCTACCCACTGGTCGACAGCTTTACATCCTTATTCACTCTGGAAGACGGAAGCAGCAAGTTGATCAACACCCAAATGATGCAGTACAACCGGGCTGACGCGAACGTTATTGATTACATTGCAACGGGAACGCCGCCGCCTGTTGCATCGGTTTGCGGCATTGAAGTCCGTATTGGGTTACGTAACCTCAATGGCATGATCCAGCTATTTTCCGAGCAAGGTCTAATGCTAACCGAGATCGACCGGTTTGGTAACCACATTGATTTCTGCTATTTTGAAAACAGCCCCGTTACAGGGGCGAAAATAAAGAATTTGACCGACACCTGGGACAACGAAGTGGCTTTTTGCTACTGTGACGGGACCAAAAATCAGGCATCCATCTGTACCTCTGTGATCGCGGCGTCATGTGGTTCAACGCCATCGGGTCGTATAATCGCGGTACTTCCTGATGATCGCCAAGTCAGCTACGTCGTGGAGGACGCGTTAGTCACCGAGGTTGTCGATGCCCAAGGCAAGAGCACTCGATTGGATTGGCAGTTCGATCCTGCAGGTTGTCAAAGCGGCAGCTCGGCTCCATGGTCCTTGACATCAATGACATCGCCTCTCGGCAGTGTTACTGAGCTCGTTTATAACTGCTTGCAAGTTTGCGCCGAAGAAGTAGCTGGAGAAAATGGTTGTTCCGATTCCGAGGACAGTACCCTTTGGCCCGTTGTTAAGACCCAATACACTTGCCCCAATACACTAAGTCAGTGTGCTAAGCAGCCAGGGCGGCTGACCACTCAATATGATTATGGGATCGCAGAGGGGAAACCCAATTACAGCGGATTTCCATTTTATTCGCCTTTTGTCGCAGATCCGGATTTTCCAGGCGCAGACCGGTTGATGCAGTCGGGTGACACCAGCTTTACCTACCAGACCAGCGTCAGTCAGCTCGATGCAACAGGAGAGATCCTGCACCAAACGCTCAATACCTATAACTACGTCCATCTACTTACACACTCGGAAACATCAATAAACGGACAGCTTATCAAGTCCGTTCAGCATTGTTATACAGACCTTGAGAACGGAGTTTGCCCAACCTTTGAGGCACCTTTCACGCAACTTCCTGCGAACTATCAGTCAGCAAAAATCTCAGGAAGTTGCGTATTCAATGTCAGTGGCATTGGAACCCAAGGCAGTGCGCGCCATTCTCTTAACCTGCGGGAATACAACTCATTCGGCTATATCGTTCATGAACAAAAGTACCATGGTAGCAGCAGTACTGGCGTAGTCACTGACTGTACAGAGAACGATGCAATCTTCAATGTCAACAACCTCACCCTGGTGGCTGAAAAATTTCATCGCTATGACCTCCCACAAGACACTGACTCTGGTGCTCGGCTTAAGCTTGGCGAACCGCCATGTTGCGGTCAAGGACCCGGTCATTTTGGTCTAATGACAGCGACTGCCGAATTTGCATATGCGGATATCCTCGACTTACAGGACAGCAGCCAATATTGCGGAGCCGATGGTATCCCACCAGTGCCCGGAAGTCCGCTACGGGTCAATCTGTCTTGTTTAACATTGACAGACGCGTCCGACCTTGTACCAACAAACACATTGGTAAAAACGCATTTAGCTGGGTCGCTCAGCTTAACTACTGCGGCATCAAAAAACGTCTTGGATCAGTGTTCAAGTCCATCTTCGGTAGCTTGGGACTACTCCACAGCACCGCCCAAGGCTACATCTGTTGACTATGACATATACGGGCGTATCACCAATCGCAAGTTATCATGGGGTATTGGCCCAATGCAACCTGGAATTAACAGCACATCAGATACGGTAAGTTACCAAAGAGTAGAGGCACCTGTTGGATCAGACTTTTGTAAAGGGACCAACGCAGCTTTGCAAACAACTCACACTGATGCCCAAGGTAACCAAAGCAAAATCCTGGCCTGTGTTCAGAATGGGTTTCTGTTGTCGTCGATAGATGCCGATGGTGACACAACCACTTACACTAAAGACGCTGTTGGCATGACTACCCAGATCACCCATGCCAACGGCACAAAAACTACTTACCAACACTACTATGCATGCCCGATATCACTGCAAGGCGATGCAACATGCCCGGTGACCTCTACTGCGCTCCAAAATTGCCCGCAATCTTCCGGGAATGATTGTATTGTAAGAACCTTGCTCGCTGGCGCAGGAAATACCAGCTATGCCGACCATGTATCTCATATAGTGGTAAAGGACGGCCTTGGTCGTACACTGCAAACCTGGGATAACCTGGGAGGGGCTTTCTTTTCGGAAATGCAGCAACGTAGCCAGTATAATTATGACAGCCGTGGACTGCTCATCTCCCACAATAGTAGCATCGGAACCGGAACGGAAGTCCCGATACTGACCTATGCAACAACTATAGACTACGGCCCCAAACTACGCCCGCAAACATTATGCGGTGCTAGAGGTACTGCAAAGCAATTTGTTCACGATGATGTAACACAAGCGACTAAGTCTTTGTTCAACGGACATCAGACACAATTGAGAGAATTCAATGATAGTCAAAAGCTCACGGTCGCCATAGATTGTGAAGTATCAAATACTGCAGACAATGTTGGTTTAAATTCATGTCCTTCCACCGCTGCTGATCTGACACAGGCTAGTTGTACGGGAAACAACAATTATTTCACCACTATTCTTCGCGATGGCACGGGGGTTGCCCACACAAACTCTGCTGCAACGCTCAATACCGACGATCTCGATGCTTCAACGCAATGCATCGCGGGAACCACAACATTCTCTGCAGATCTGAAAGCGTATTCATATACCTATAACAGCACTGCATCCACGAACAATATGGACAATACCTTTGTAGCAGGTATAAGTAATTGGCAACGCGATCTACATGGCCTAAAAACCTTTCATGAGCTAACCCTTAGCACTGGTGGTTCAGTTGGAAGCACCGATACTTTTGCCTCAGATTCCTACATTTACGACCAGCTTGGACATCAAACGAATGAAATAAACAAGCTTTCCAGCAACAACATAAAACTAGAAAACATCAGTAGTTACAACAATATAGGACAATTGAGCACGTTTACGGACTATGCCGGAACCACCTTCCACAACTACTACGATAATATGAAGCGGCTGGTTAGGTTTTGCTACAGTAGCAACGACCAAAATGATTGTGCTGGGCTCAACACCATTGCCAGTGTGGGAGACGAATTAAGCTGCACAACAGGCGAGACATACGTTAGAGACCCTATAACCGGTCGAATAACCGAGCTGACCCACTTTGTGAACCCGGACAGCACTTGTACCGAAACCGGTGATGGTAAGGACATAGCAGGAGATTCCATTCGTTTCATGTACACACCGTTTGGCAAAATCTCGAGCAAAATATACTTACAGAACGTGGATGGGTCAAATACTGAAAACGAACCGATTACGGTAGCATTGCGATGGGGCTACGACCCCTACCAGCGCCCCGTATGTTTTCGCGATGCGATGGCATCAACTGAGCTGGGACAAATGTCGGATGTTTGTGGAGACGAGAATACCGCTGTATCCCTCGATTTCTCTCCCTCAATAGACATGCCAGAGGATCACTATCTTTCTTGGAACCTGTACTACCCCGACAGTGATCCCTATCGGCGCGGACTGCTCCAGTCCTCGTGCCGCATCGTGAGTTCTACCCAAACAACAAGCGGTTTTGACACGCGTTGTACTGACATAGACTATTATACGCCGGAAAGTACAGATGGCGGATCATGCACCGATGTACCATCACCACTGAATGCACCAGGTGCCTACGCTGGAAAATTAAAAAGTCGAACAAACTGCAAAGGTGGGAGCTGCGCAACAGGCAATGGGAGCATATTGTCTTTGACCAGCTATGATTATGACAGCCACCGACGACCATGCCGAGTTGTATCGAGTGATGGCGATGGCACTATTATCCTTGGAAGTACCTACCAATATGATCAATACAACAATCTGCTATCAGAAACCACAATTTCAGGGATTGACACTTCTACAAGCAGCAATTATCAGTTAAGCTACACATACGATGGAATACAGCGACTTCTGAATTCTACACGCAATGATTTGCAAGGCAACTTATTGCAAAGCATTGACTACGAATTTGACGCTGCCTCCAACGTCAAGATGAAAGTTGAAAAAAACTATGTACCAAGCACGGGCGAAAAAGGAAAATACGGTCGCATCGGCCAATTCATCAGATTACTCAAAAGAAAAATCAAAGAAAAATACACAGGAAATTATAAAAATAGATATAACGGAAAACATGAATCAGCAACTGGAAAACAATGCGATCCCTGTGTAGTAACCGGCAGCAAACATGTCGATACTAACGAACGTATGTTTGACTCATTTTGGCTTCCACGACACCCAGGCAATGCCGAAAATCCACGTAGCAACAAGAAATTTCCATTTTCTTGCTGGTTCTTGCCGACACGTTCTGCAAGGGAAGCCTGTCAATTCGAAGGTACTAGCGAATCGATAACTACCACTAATTATACCTACAACGCTGACGGAGCATTAACCTCAGTCGTGGTTACTCCGGAAGGCACCTCGAATCCGGAAACCACTACATTGATTTGGGATAACTATGATAGCTCCACCAATCCGCCAACGCTCAGCGCTGCTAACGGAAATTTGCAACGTATAGAAGCTGCAGACGGAAGTATCAAGAGTTATGCCTTCGATACCCGGGATCGGCTCATCGGAATGCAGGTATCAAGTCAGGCAGTGGCATACACTTATGACCCGGCCTCAATGATGACAACCTCAACCATTGATGGAGGAGCGAGTTTTCGCTTTTACTATGACATGAACCGCCATGCCCAAGCGGTCAATGTCATTCAAGCTCAAAGCACTTGGGGTACCGCTGAGCTGGCTTCGGCGAGGATAGGCCGGGACCGCTATTTAAGCGATGGCAGCAACCAGCTTGCACTGCGTCATCGCAAGGACTCAGACGCACTCTACAACCCAGACACCTCAAGTATTACTAAGTATAACTACGACCCTTACGGGGCACCCTTTGAGGGGGCGCAGAATTCCGGTACTGTCAATTATGACCTACACCAAAACCAGTTTCGTTACAACAATGAATACACTGATGCACTCACTGGTGCACAGTATCTTCGCGCACGTTGGTATGACCCGACACTACAAATATTTATGAGTCGGGACTCGGTTTCCAGCCTCTCACGGTACGGTTACGTTGGAGGTAATCCAACCAATCGCATTGACCCTTCAGGGAACAGTTTTCTGCATTCACTAGAACACAGTTTCAGCCAAAATTTTACTTCTGCCTTTGGATTAAAACCTATGTTCAATAAAAGTTATTGGACTGAAGACCGAGAAAACGTTCAATGGTGGCTAAATACTGTGCTCGTGATTGGACAGGCAGCCCTGTTAACGACAGAAGTTGGGTCTGGTGCCGTGCTAGGTTATGAATCGATTTTTACACCTCTCGCACGCGGTGGTCAAGCGCTTGGGATCGCCAGTGTCGGCATGACCATCGATTCATCGGTACGTGCTGGCATGCATGGAGAAGGTATTGCTCAGATCGCGGGAAATATCCTTGGTGGCTACTCGGCGGGGTTGGTCTTAGCGGGCGGCACTGCCAGTATATCTCTTGGATCAGGTTTTTTCTATGGCTTAGCAAGCTACGATAGTCCCTTCGAGCTTCGCGGTTCAGAGCTCGCTCAATTGGCAGCGAAGAAATATATGGCAGGTAGTACTGACGTGGATGTTTATTTTGAACGCGCTGTTGCACAAGATGAAGATAGAGATGTCGGTCGACACGATATTACCGGAGCAGGATGGGGCGACCGAGCTCACGCTCAGATAGTATTTGTTGGATCTGATTTTGTTCGGCGGATTGACTACGGTACCGATGGTGTGGGAGGCTGGAATGATGGTAATACTTTAATCAATGGCTCTACTTCATTAAGCCAGGCTACTGATGAGTCAGACACTACAAGACGGTTTAAAGGATTCCTGCGAAGAGCTGCAGGGTCTAATGACATTATTACCGACGACCCCGCATTCATGAAGCTAGGCACCCTCACCCACAGCGAATACACCCAGGGAATAAACAACATTCAAACAAGAGTAGTCGAAATCCACAACGGTCCATTTGAGCTTTATAATAACAACTGCTTTGATGCTGCATCTCGAGCATCGAGAATTCTTTTCGGTTACGATTGATATCCTAAATCTATTTATGCCATTCAAGTGGTCAGCCAACTTGATTTTTTAAATTGCTCCCGCATGCATCCGTTCACGTTGCGTTTATTAGCTCTATGCTACCTTGGGAAAACATAAATTGCCTAACTGAGGGCACTGAAACCATATGAGCTATTAGGTGAGAAAGTTCTCCCGAGAATCACAAATTTAAACATCAGGTCGTTTGTTCCGTCTCCTTTTAAATCACCGGCAGCCACGATTTCATTCATTCTATTTTCAAGAGGTATTTGTTGACTGGCATTCATCACATAAAAAACCATTGTGTATAAATGATGTTTAGCTCCACGTAATGAATATAAATACTCAATAATCAATTTTTTTTATCATCAAACCAAAGCAATTGTTAATCAAAAGGCCGAACACCGTTCATGATAACTCCAAGGATGCGTATCTGAAGAAGTAAAGGTCACTATATCGCATCGATTTTTATCTGATAAAACACACAAATCTTCAAAGGTCGGAAAATCATCTAAGGGATTATAATCAAATGATTTACATTCAAAGTCGGTTTCTGCATTACATGCTTGTTCACATTCAGCAATGGATTCGGTATTGATGGTTTTTTTATTGTTACCATTTAACCCTGTATGCTCAAGGGTAACATAACCACTTTCACAAGGCGGATCTAGTTCTGCTTTACAACGCATTACGGCATCATCAAAAACGTTTATTGAATCAGATACGGTTTCCCCCCCTCCACCCGGTCCGACTGCCGTGAATTGAATCGAATACGTGCCGGCTTGGGTGTAAAAATGTTGGATTGACTCATTGCTATTAAACGTACCTTCTTTACCGTCACCCCAATTAACGTTAACGGTATCAGCGCCTTCAACTTCGAGAACCCATGTGCCCGTATCAAATTCCGCCAGCCCGTTAGGTCCGCTAATAATTTTAATCGATAACGAGGATTCGACTTCAACATCAGTTTTTGACGTTGAAGCGTTATTGCCGTTACGGTCAAAAACTGTGGCAAATACTTGAAAATTTCCGGGTTTGTTGTATTCATGGTTAGCTGTAAGAACACCTGAAGCAGGCTCGTGTAAAACCGTTTGAGAACCGTCTCCGAAAATAAACCGTACTGAATAAGGTCCATCTCCGCCATCTATATTTACAGTCCACGAGCCTTGTACCGCAGTTTTCAGTTTAGGTGTACTCGTTACCCAATCTATCAATATTGGCTCCGCAATCACCTGCAATTGTTTTTTTAATAACTTACCAACCGGCTGACCAGTGAAATCAACTATTTGAGCAGTAACAGTTCCAGTCGTTTCATTATTCCATTTAATGTTACAAGAAAAGGATGTTCCGCATAGTACCTCACCGTTACTATTCCAAATATAATTAGCTTCATTTATAGGGCTATCGATAACTTTAAATGAAGCCGCTTCACCTGTATTCACTTGATCCGGACCGGTAATTTTGGCTTTAAAGGGCCCTTCAACCACATTAAAGTCTACACGTTCGGTTCTTTGTATTTCTCTACCATCATCGGTTGCCGTCACTGTTACTTCAGCCCAAGCAGAACCTAATTGCTTAAAGGTATAGGTTACCGTACCACTGTTAGCCGTTCCGCCATCGCTGAATGCCCATGAATAGGTAAACGGTGGACTTCCTGAAATTATTTTAACCCCAAAAGCGGATACGACACCCCGTTGCACCTTCTTAAGTCCTAAAAGCTTAATAAAAAGATTGCTGTTATCATTTCTTGTTATCGTTACTATTTTGACTGCTTCATATGGGATATTTGAACTTGGAAGTTTAAGCTCCACGCCTAAAGTGCCAATACTGGGCAGGTTTTCAGGAGTGGTAAACGCTGCTGTCGTTTGATTACTATTATTTTTGACAATATGCGAAACATTTATACCCTTTTCCCAAATGTAAGTTGGCGGAATCAAATCCAATATTGGGTCGGATAAAAAACTCGCCGAATAATTGTGGCCTTGCGAGCCAGGCGCTACTTTTTCCGGTCCATGAATGACCGGTGAGAAATTAGGTAAGGTAAATTTGTTTGCCTGTTGGGTGTTTTTTTGAAATGAGCTTTGGTCTGCAAAATTCAAGGCATCGACGCTCAACGCACTCAACCCGCGTTTAGCTTCTTTATACAATTGTTGGTTGTCTAAAGTAGTTGTTTTTACACGAGACGAAGCTATTTCAGCCAGATCAAGCGTAATGACGCCTCCTGAATTGGCAATCGGAGTTTGATAGTCTGCATTTGGGCCTGAACCGTTAGTGTAGGAAATTAAATCAAAAAGCACAGCCTTTGAGGTTTCAATATCGACATTCGGTTTTGTTGCGGTCCACCAACGCGGCTGACCTATTCGGTCATAGCCATATACATTTACCGACAACACGGAACCTTGCAGATCGGTACTCACACCCCAGGTCGGATCATTCGGGTCAATATATATTCCGGTAAAATCCCGGGCGGGTCTAAGTTCCGAAGTCATGATGTGTTCAACAACTTCAGAACCATTACTATTGTTATAATCCCAGCTAAACAGCGCTTGCTTGGCGTCGAAAAAGCTTAAGCTGATGGAACCTAACGATTGCGTGGTCAACTCATTATCAAGCTGAACCAGGTCAAATTGAAATAATTCGGCCGACCAATTTTTGCTTCCATCAAAAGGCGCACTCGCCAGGCGCCATATTGGCAAACCGTTGGCATCGAAGCTATACCATATTATTAATAAATTCGATCCGGAAAAATGTATCTCTAAACCGCTATCCGGCTTGTTTGGGTTTTCCCAGTGCCCTGTTTGGGGTCTCAAGCCTTCATCGCTTTCAGCTTGTGCAATACGGCTAAACACCGTGTTGATCCGTTGTGTTTCCAATTCATAAGACGACACTAACAACAAAATATTATCTACCGTATCGACATAAACCGGCTGATCACCAAATTGTCCTCCCAAAATATAAACACCGCCATCATTCAGATTAACGCCTGCATAAATGCCGGTATCAGGATAAAAGCGAAACCGCCATTGATTAAATGTTTGTGAACTTTGATGAGAAGGAAAAAAATCAAATTGATTTTCCGCCCAATTGAAAATCCGGTCTGCATCGTGATTCGTATTAGCCGATACAAAATTAAAATAACCAACTAAAAGCAAAATAAACAAAAAGCTAGTTAGAAAAAACTTAATTCTGAGATATTTATTCATCAGCTTTCTCCTGTCAGTTACATTTTAGCTGAAATCATACTAAACTTTGCGTTTAAGAATACTCTGTTTTAGGGGGTATTTTTGAACGTAGAGAGCAAATATCCAATACTACTCTTATTTAATATAATTATGTAGAGTCTGCTCAGAAAGTCTACCTTAGAAGGAAATCGATTTTACTGTTTTCCACACAATCACACTTCCACATGACTCTTGACTAGCAGCTTTCCATCTGCTATTTGATATGATCATAATTAGAGCTAATAATGCAATGGCGGCATCGGTTATGCCATTTATCATCAGCTCAAAAAAGACCCTTAACGGGATCGGGAGGAGGATATATCCTTAGATGATGAGATTCCGTTTTAGCGATTAGCTTACTGTTATATAATGCGCCGCTTGGCGCATTTTTATGTTGTTAGCCTGCGGCAAATAATGGCGGGTTTGGGCTGGCGGTAACAGCCGACGATTATTTGGGGTTTACCGCATTACCTGCACTTGAGCCTTCCAATGTGAATTACATTGATGATGCATCTGTTGCAATGCAGTTTGTCTTAAAAAATGTAATGTTACCGACAAAAACGAATTTTCAGCCATCCACTTTTTCTTATAGCCATAATATATTGCATATACCCCAAGTCAATGTTTTGAATAATTTGTTTTGACAACATAATTGATATTAACAGTTGTAGTTTGTTTATTGAAAAGTAGTTTGGTAACTCTGAGTAATCGCTCTTTGAGTTTTTTACATTCCTGCATTACTTTAGTATCCATCCAACTAATCATGTTTTAGTGGAAGGGAGTTTCTATCAGCGGTTTCCTGTAAAAAACAAAACTCCATCAATACAGAGCTGATTTTCATTAAACTAGAAGAGAATTCGGAACATCAGTGGTTTGTTTTCCACCTATTAACTGTAGGCTTACATTACTACCCGGTTTCGCCCTGCTTGTTTTATAAACTCTCCAACACAGTCAATTCAAATAAAAAAGGGTTGCTGCCCGGAATTAATTTCATTTGGGCTTTCACTTTTCCGGGGCCGGATGGGTTGTTAGATAAATCAACTTCTGGCATGGTCACAATTTCAGAGGAATAGGTCGAGGTTGCCAATACTGATTGGTTGGCACTGCGTTTGACAGCGGTTTGTAATAAAAATCCGTAGCCTAGCGGTGCATTTGGCATGATCTGCAGCAATAATTCAGCTTTGTACTGATCCGCTCCTACTTGGACGGCAGGCAGGGTCAAGATCTGATTGCTGAAATTAAATACGGATACTGGCGACATGCGGCTTTGTGCATCAGGTAAATAAATCGGTAAAATACCCCAGCAGTTCACACCATTGTTGTCAAGGGCGCAGGAGTTGGCCCCCTGTGCCGAAACCTGCTTGGGATTGGATAGCGGTGGCACGGTGCTTTGACCGCTTTCATTGCCTCCCCAGCAAACCACGCCAGTGTCATCAAGGGCACAGGTATGAAGCTCGCCAGCTGAAACTTGTGAAGGGTTAGACAACGGTGGCAGTGTAGTTTGTTTCGCACTATTATCCCCCCAACACAGCACGCCGATGTTATCTATAGCGCATGTGTGCTTTCCTCCTGCCGAAATTTGCGTAGTGTTGAACAATGCTGTCGGTACTGTGCTTTGTCCTGCACTATTATCACCCCAGCAGAGCACATCGCTACCATTCAGAGCGCAGCTGTGAAAGTCCCCTGCAGAAACCTGTTTGGGATTGGACATCAATGGTGCATTGCTTTGACCTTCAATGTTTCTGCCCAAGCACGACACACCAGTCGGCTCCAGAAGACAGGTGTGTTGCCATCCTGTAGAAATCTGTGTGGCATGAAATAAAAAAGGTAAGTGTGATTGATTTTCAGAGGTGGCTTGACCTTCAACATTTCGACCCCAACAAACCATTCCGCTGTTATCCAGAGCGCAACTATGCTCGCCTCCTGCCGAAACCTGTATTGGATTATTCAACGGAGGAACCGTGCTTTGCCCCTCGCGATTTTCCCCCCAACAGACTATGCCGCTATTATCCGCGGCGCAGGCGTGAAAGTCGCCTGCTGAAACTTGGGAGAGATTGGATAATGGGGTCACGGTACTTTGACGGAAAAAATTGTCACCCCAACATACTACGCCAGTGTCATCTAGCGCACAGGTGTGTAGCCCGCCTGCTGAGATCTGTGATGGATTAGAAAGCGGGATTACTGTGCTTTGATGATTTTCATTATCACCCCAACAAACCACTTTGGCGCCATCAAGTGCGCAGCTGTGTTGCCAACCTGTTGATACCTGAAGGGGGTTAGACAAAGACGGTACGGTAGTTTGGCCTTCAAGGTTTCTACCCCAGCACACCACGCCGGTGTCATCAAGTGCGCAGCTATGAAGCCATCCGGCTGAAACCTGTCTAGGGTTGGAAAGGGGCGGCACAGAGGTTTGACCTTGATTATTGCTACCCCAACAGGTTACGCCTTGATCTTCAAGAGCGCAGGTATGAAAACCTCCTGCCGAAACTTGTCTGGGGTTAGATAACAAAGGCACGGTGCTTTGCTTATCATCATTGTTACCCCAACAGATCACGCTGGCGTCATCTAAGGCGCAAGTGTGAAAGTCCCCAACTGAAATTTGCTTTGGATTGGACAATGGCGGTATCGTAGTTTGGCCTTCAAGATTTCTGCCCCAGCACACCACACCGCTGTTATCAAGGGCACAGGTGTGATAGTCTCCTCCAGCCACTTGTGTGGGATTGGACAAATCAGGCGCAATACTTTGCTTATCAGAATTATTACCCCAGCACATTACACCAATATCATCCAATAAACAATTGTATTTGCCTCCCGCTTCAATCTGACGGACTGATGCTTCCGAATTGCTGCTAAATGTCAAAATACAGCCGGTTATAAAGGTTATCAAATTGATTCTGAAAAATCGCCAAAGTGCGTACATTTTTTCTGGGAAAAGCAAATTAAGAGTGTTTCCGACTATACACCATAATAAAGTTAAGGGAAATAACAAAGCGTTCCTAAGTAATATTCAGGCATAAAAAAACGGAAACACAGTTTTTGTGTTTCCGTTTTGTCGGGTCAAGTCACCGTTTGGTTTAGAAGCCAATTTTAACGACGGCTTTAAACTGCCAGTCACGTTGATGCTGTCTGATTTTGATGTATTTAGTACGATAACGATCACGGTATCTTTTTTTGGTGAATGGGATACCAGAGTTCATCCAGCGGCTCCAACCTGTGTTGCGGTAGTTACCGTATGAAACGGTTGTTCTGTGGTTATGCCAACCACCCAAAACGCCAGTCATGGCTTCAGAATCCAAAGAAACGTTATTGTCTAAATCTGCTACTGTAATGTTCATGGTTGAGTACCTTGAAGTTTGAGTTATATAAAAATTAAAAAGTTGTGTGTCTCGGTTATGCATAATGCAGCAGGCGTGCCAAATTTTAAATTTTTAAAATAACAGTACGTAAGCATTTGATAATAAAATTTTAAATTAATTGTTATTT
>SPJK01078358.1_pt1 | contig 14974 bp, 14 predicted proteins | sample 3741771 | NCBI WGS metagenome assembly SPJK01 (sample SAMN10925997, study PRJNA522277) | cold seep metagenome | isolation source: Elba SIP-enriched marine methane seep metagenome, extraction at timepoint T2 | place: Italy: coast of Elba, Mediterranean Sea | reverse complement strand
ATGTCGCCGATGTGGAGGATCGCCAAGACTACGATCAGCAGAAATAGCATAATGACAAGCGCATCCCAGAGGATATGATCAAGCCTTGGGCGATAACGAATCTCCTGGCGCGTCTGATGAGATGTAGCCTCAAAAGTGGCGGTAAAGTTGGTATTATCGGGCTGCAGGAAACTTAGGAACCCATCGGCAATAATTCCTCCTTCCCCACGCATATCGGTACCCGTTACAGTTGGAGCCCGATCGGCCCTTGGTCGGAGCCGGTAGAAGCTCTTCAAGTAGCCCAGCGCTACCTGTTTGATGGTATTTTCTGTTAGCGACGACACCTTATTGGTTGGGCTTTTTAGTCAGAGGGACTGTTTCCCTTATTGATGAAGGAGGAGATACTGTTTGTTGAGCCGCTCGGTACCGTTCCCATAATTGGACCACTTCTACTGCCGGAGCAACGTCGTGAACCCGTAGAATGTGTGCACCTTGCTGTAGCGCGAGCATATGCAAGGCAGTTGTTCCATTTAGCGCCGTATCCGGACTGGTCTGAAGTACTTTATGGATCATCGACTTTCGAGAGAGACCGACCAAGATTGGGACCTCCATAATATGTAAAACATGCAGTTGATGCAGCAATTGGTAGTTGTGATCGATCGTCTTTCCAAAACCAAAACCTGGATCAACAATGATATCTTTGACGCCTTTACTACGAAGCGTATAAACTTCTTCGATTAAGAATTCCAATACGTTTACCACTACATTATCGTAAGAGGCTTGTTGTTGCATATTGTCGGGGCGGCCTTGCATGTGCATAACGATATATGGCACGTCCAATTCAGCGACTGTATCATACATGTCGGGATCGATTTTTCCTGCCGAGACATCATTGACAATACTAGCGCCTGCTTGAACCGCTTCTTTGGCGACTATAGCGTGTACAGTATCGATAGAGACTATTGTTTCAGGAAATGTCTTCAGAATGGAAGTAATTACTGGCATGACACGATCGAGCTCTTCTTCCACAGAGATTATCTTAGCGCCAGGACGGGAAGACATCCCGCCAATGTCGATAATGTCGGCTCCATCCTCGAGTATTTGCTCTGCTTTTGCCACGGCAGCCACGGAGGATTGCAGCTGACTTCCAGTAAAAAAAGAGTCTGGGGTAGCATTGATAATCCCCATAATCAGCGGCCGCTCAAGACTGATGAGCCGTCCAGCACAATTTAGCGTTCGTTGGGGAAATATCATGTTCCGACAATTGTTGCGGACTAAAGTTATTAATTTTGGGCAAGAGCCTGCGCTGATTTGGTGAACTTGCGCAGTGCTTCGAGTTCGATACCTACTTGCACTGGTGTCACTTTAGCAGAAAATAGCGTCAGAAGCTAGGAAGAATCCAACGATATCATGAAAGTGAACAGACAGAACGTAGCGAAGTATGGCAAGGTGGCCATTTTTCTATTGCTGGCAGTCATTGCCTTTATCGTAGTGCGGCGGCATTATCAAGACAATCCAAGTACCGGAGGCTTTTTAGGAAAGCCAAAGGAGTACGAACTAAATTACCTGCCCGCTGATTATGAGATGAATGTGAACATCGAGGATGCGGTCGCTATCATGAATAATCCTCAGCGCTACCGCAGAGAATTCAATCAATTGGTCTACGATATTAACACGGGGATATTACGACATGTGACCAACCGAATGGGCCTAAGCGATAGTGTGAAAACGGCCGTCCTGCAGGAATACGAGAATCACCATCCTTACCTGCGAGACCTCTACTACAACGATTTCATCAGCCTCAAAGATTCGACCGCTAATATGTACGAAACCTGGTACGACAATGAAAGCGGTAGTTCAACCAGGGTTTTAGAAGAAATTGCTTCAAAGTACACTTGCTTTCTTGTCAACCAGATTCTCACAACGGTTATCCGCACCGACGGCGGTTCAATTTATGCCGAAGGTGCTGAATTGAATACACCCTGCGGGATTGCCTTAACGGAAGCGCTGCAACCGATGATTGCGCGCATGGAAGAACGTGCGGCTATCGAAGACTTTAGCAGGGCAAGAGGGTTGTTGCAAGAGAAGGTAGAGCGAGTCATTGCTGAACTCGCGACGATGGAGGTACAGGATAAGAAAGGTATCAACAAGCAGATGCAAACCAGGATTTGGGGACTTAATGTTTCCAGTTCTGATCTGGAGATCACAGCTATCAGTATTCTTAAAGTAGGTTTCCGGCTCAATGACTACTTCGATGTAGAGCTCAATTCCCGTGCGGGTATTGTAACGGTCACCTTACCGGAACCAGAGATTCTTAGCCACGAAGTGTACCCGAAGATCGAAAAATTGGATATTGGTTGGCTGCGGGAAGTAGAGTCTGTGAATTTCAATGAAAGCTTCAATTCCCTGCGCCGGGAATTCCGTCGCGAGGCGGTAGAGAGCGATATCATGAGTCAGTCAAAGCAACAGGCTGTTGAATTAATGAACACGATGTTCGGTCCTCTCATTCGTTCCATGAGCACGCGCTATCAATTAAAGGTAGAGTTTCGTGCTCAGCCGGAAGGCAATCAGGAACAAGCATTGGAAGGATAGTTTGACCTGAGCGGAGACTTGAAGCAGTAGCTTTCCTCTACACTGACAGATTCGTAGAGCAAGAGCTAGAAGTTCTGTTATCTTTGCGCTCATAATTCCTGATTTTTCGGTCCTATGCTCAAGCAATTCTTCCTGAACGAGCGGAATATGTTGATGGCGATCATCCTCAATTCAGTGGTGATCTTCCTCTTGTATTTCCCCCAGTATGAGAACAGCCAGTGGCTTGAACTGATCGATCACCTCTTTATTATCCTGTTTGTTTTTGAGGCAATGGTAAAGCTATCGGTTTTAAAACCGAGTGGTTATTTCTCCGATAGCTGGAATGTCTTTGATTTTGTCATCATTGTGGGCAGTTTGCCGGCTTTGTTAATGCATGTGCTGCCGCTTCCGGATACGTCCTTGTTGATTGTGCTCCGGTTGTTCCGCTTGATCCGCCTGATTCGATTTATTCGCTTCATCCCTGATTTAGGGAAAATAGTGGTTGGCTTAGGGCGAGCCTTGAAAGCATCGGTATTTGTCTTTGTGGCTATTATTTTCCTCAACATTTTGCTGGCACTGATTACCTGTCATTTTTATGGAAAGATCGCGCCAGACAAATTCGGTGACCCACTGATATCGGCATACTCTATCTTCCAGATCTTTACAGTGGAGGGGTGGAATGAGATCGCCAATGAGACATCGATTAAAACCGGCCACCCTGTTCTCGTGGGGCTTACGCGACTATATTTTGTAATGGTTGTCTTTGTGGGAGGGATCTTTGCCATGTCTTTAGCTAATGCCGTATTCGTTGATGAGATGACAATGGATAATAATGACGATCTGGAGACAAAGATCGATGCCCTGCAAGAGGAGATAAGAGAATTGAAGGACCTTTTGCGCAGAGAATAGCCTCATCACCCCATAAAACCTTACGTTTTGCACTTCATTGTTTTCGACCTGGAAGCTACCTGCTGGGAGAACCGGCCTCCTTCGATGACTCAAGAAACCATTGAGATCGGGGCTTACAAAGTGGACGATTATGGGGAAGTCCTAGGAGCGTTTGAACGCTTTGTTCGACCGGTATTACATCCGCAATTGTCACACTTCTGTCGTCAGCTAACACATATCGACCAGGCCGATGTTAATCGGGCCGCCGAATTCCCCAAGGTGATCGAAGACTTCAAGGATTGGATTAACATCTGGGAAGAAGATTATCTGCTTTGTTCTTGGGGAGGGTTCGATCAACGCTTACTACAGGCCGATTGTGGATTACACCGCTTAGAAGAAGAGTGGCTGGATCCGTTCATTAATCTCAAGCAGCAGTATTTTGAGATTACGCGAATTCATCGGCGCAGGGGACTAAAACGCAGCGTGGAAGCGGAAGGATTTGAATTTACCGGAGATCATCATCGAGCGCTTTCCGATGCCGGCAACCTAACTAAACTATTCCGCAAATACCTGGATGTTTGGCAGTATTAGGGGAGCTTAACATAGAGCTTGTTTCTAATTTCCAGACGGTCTAACTCACGCACTTCTCCGGGGAGCAATGCCCCCAATTCTAAGGCTTCTATAGAATAGCGAACGAGCCGGAGTACCGGGTACCCTACCGCGGCGCACATTCTCCGAACTTGTCGATTCTTGCCCTCTACCAACTCGATCGATAGCCAGCTATCAGGAATATTCTTTCGCACGCGAATTGGCGGATCTCGATCGGGTAGGAGGGGAGCTTCTGCCAGGAGCGATGCTTTGGCAGGAAGTGTCAAATGACTTCGCTTATTGATCCGAATGTGTACACCGTCCGATAGCTTTTTGAGGGCTTGCTCACTTGGCACTCCTTCAACTTGTACCAAATAGCGCCGATGGTGTTGCTTCGCGGGGTGTAATAACTCCTGATTCAGGCGTTTATCGTTGGTTAGTAATAGCAAGCCTTCGCTGTCCTGATCGAGCCGGCCTACAGGGTATACATCGGATGGAAAGTCGTACAGCTCGCCAAGGGTACGGTGATGCGGAGCTTCCCGTGTGAATTGGGAAATGACACCGTAGGGCTTATATAGCATGTAGTAACAAAAGGACATAACTGCTTACAAGGAACTTAGACATTAAATCGAAAGTGCATGACGTCGCCATCTTCAACCACGTACTCCTTTCCTTCTACCCCGAGCTTGCCGGCTTCTTTGATGGCCTGCTCCGTGCCATACTCTACGTAGTCATTGTACTTGATCACTTCTGCCCGGATAAAACCTTTCTCAAAGTCAGTATGAATAACTCCGGCTGCGCCTGGTGCTTTGGTGCCTTCCCGGATCGTCCAGGCCCGCACTTCTTTTTCACCGGCTGTGAAATAGGTAATAAGTCGTAGCAGGGAATACGCACCACGGATGACCCGGTTAACCCCAGGTTCCTTCAGGCCCATTTCTTCGATAAATTCCTGCCGTTCTTCGACTGTGTCCAATTCAGCGATATCCGCTTCGATTCCAGCACTGATTAAGAGCACCTCAGCGTTTTCCGCAGCTACAGCTGCTTTAAAGGCTTCCGTATGTTCATTGCCGCTTTCATCGGTATCCATATCTACATTGCAGACATAGAGAATCGGCTTAGCGGTAAGTAGCATCATTTCCATTAATAGAGCTCGCTCATCGTCTTCAAGCTTCAAGCTACGGGCGGGAAACCCTCCTTCCAAATGAGCCAAGATCTTCTCTCCAATATTGACTGCACGAACGGCGTCTTTTTCTGCAGTTTTGGCAGCTTTCCTCAACTTTTCAAGTCGTTTCTCCACCGTCTCAATGTCCTTAAAGATCAATTCGGTATCGATTGTGTCCTTATCTCGAACGGGATCTACGTTGCCGTCGACATGCACCACATTGTCGTCTTCAAAGCAACGAACAACATGGATGATAGCATCCACTTCTCGGATATTTCCTAAGAATTGATTCCCTAAGCCCTCGCCTTTACTAGCGCCACGGATAAGCCCGGCAATATCCACAATGTCTACCGTAGTTGGTATAACCTTTTGTGGATTAACGAGTTCTTCCAGTTTTTGTAAGCGAGGATCAGGCACCGTAATTACCCCTACATTTGGGTCTTTGGTAGCAAACGGATAGTTTGCTGCCAAGGCCTTGGCAGAGGTCAAAGCATTAAAGAGGGTAGATTTACCAACATTCGGCAAGCCGACGATCCCACATTGAAGTCCCATATAGCTAATATTTTCAGGCGGCAAATATAATTATTCCCTTTCGTAAAAAAACAGCTAATTTCCAGGATGAATTTTCTAGCCCATCTCTTGTTATCGTGTGAAGACGAGGCCACCATTGTAGGTAACTTCCTGGGCGATTTTGTTAAGAATCGAGACTTACCCAATTATTCGGAGGAAATTCGAAAAGGTATCATGCTGCATCGAGAAATCGATACTTACACAGACAACCATCCGGTAGTGCGACAAGGGACGGCTCGCCTGAGAGGTCGGCACGGCAAATATGCTCCGGTGGTGGTCGATGTTCTTTACGACTATATCTTATCTAAGGAATGGGAACGGTACGGTCCCAAGCCATTGCCCGACTTTGCGAGCGATACCTATGATGTCTTGCTGCGGAATAGCCGATTGATGCCAGCATGGCTCGCTGAACGCACGGAGTTGATGGTGGCAGATGATTGGCTTAGGCAATACCAGAGCTATGCGGGTATTAGCAACACCTTTCTTCGATTGAAACGACGTGTTTCAAAACCAGAACTACTACTGGGGGTTGAGGAAAGCCTGCGGGAGGAGGAAGAGGCTCTTACCGCCGAGTTTAATCAGTTTTTTCCACAGATAGTCGGACATGTCAACTGGTTTTGCAACTGCTAACGCCCGACCGACCTGTTCTTTCTTTTCGTTAAAAGGGAGGACTACCCTTCAAAGTGAAAGCTAATAGTAAACGTCCGGCTCAGCACTTTCTCCAGCACCGTCGATTCTTCTAAGTCAGGGTTAAAGATCAAGGTATTGCCAATGCCGTGGCTGATCTTAAACTCAGGGGAAAAGATGAAGTAAGGATTAAAGAATTGGATTCCGGCGCCATACTCTACAGCAAAGTCGTGAGGGGAGATGGTAACGAAGCTCTCTGCCTGGCGGCTGCGCGAATCACTGGCCACGTCAAAGCTATATTTCACCCCGGCAATTACAAATAGACGCTTGTCGCGGTAAGGAGCAGACTTATAGCGAAAATGGAATGGCATTTCTACAAAAACAGATTCTACCCGCCGTTGGCTATCGTCGACATTGCGGCCAAATTTTTCGTATTGTAGATTACGTTCACCGAAGGATAGGGTGGGGAGGAAGCGGAAATCAAAGTAGTTACCCAATTTCAGGTTCGTGACGATCCCCAGATTGAAGCCAGGACCACGCAGCGAGCGCACACTTCGAATGCTATCAGAGAAAATAAATTCTTCAGAGCGGAAGGGCGTGTAATTACTGCTGTTGATGCCTAGCGTGATACCAAAATAGTAGGGCTTAGCCTGGAAATCCCGAAAATTGTAGTTTCCGGCACCGCCTATTTGGGCTTGCAGGACAAGAGGGCTGGCAAACAACAAGAAAGCAATTAGGCTTACTTGGTACCTGTGTATATGGAACAAATGCCGAATGTTAAGGCTTTGCATTGATTCGATTTGTAGCCGATTTGGGATAATATTTCCAACAATGCCTCTCCATCTGGAAAGGCTTGCACTGATTCATATAAATAACTGTACGCTCTAGGGTCCCTGGAAGTTAGTTTCCCTATAAACGGAAGAACGTAGCGGAAGTAGATATTAAAGAGTTGTTTTAACGGAAAAACTTTTGGCCGACTGAACTCCAAAACTACCAACTTGCCGCCTGGTCGCAACACCCGTAACATCTCTGTCAATCCATTCTCGAGCTGTTCGAAATTGCGGACCCCAAAAGCAACGGTTACGGCATCGAAGGTATTGTCTGCAAACGGTAAATTCTCAGAATCTCCTTGAAGCAGTTCGATTCGATCGTCAAGTTCTGCCTTTTTAATTTTCCCCCGCCCGATCTCTAGCATTTCATTGCTAATATCGATGCCAGTGATTTTCTTTGCAGTGGGGTACTGCCGGATAATCTCTAAAGCCATGTCAGCGGTGCCGGTAGCAACATCGAGCAGGTGGTCATGGGCTTGGTTATGAAGTTCCGCGATGGCTTTCTTTCTCCAGATGGTATCAATACCTAAAGAAAGAAGGCGATTAAGGAAATCGTAGTAAGGAGCAATCCGGTCAAACATGCGTGACACTTGCTCTTTCTTACCCTCTGCACTATTGTAAGGCTTCACTTCTTGCTTCATAGTACTTGAATTCGACATGCAAAGATAATTAAGCAGTTGTTAGGAAACTAAACTTGTCTGTAAATGCGCTTAGGAGCATTAAGTTCTGCTTTGTGAATGATTTGTTTCCGATACCTTGATTAAGTGAGTAAATTGTTGGAAAATGGGGCGTTATTCCTTCGTGACCCGTGTGCTTTTTCTTATCTTTGCACGTCCATTCTTTACGAACCAGTGCAGGAAGAAAATACTAGCACTATTCATTCAATCTAAGGATCCCTAGATGGCTCAAAGTCAGCGTATTATTCCTATCAATATTGAGGACCAAATGAAGGCCGCCTATATCGATTATTCGATGTCGGTAATCGTTTCCCGGGCACTGCCTGATGTGCGAGATGGCCTCAAACCGGTTCATCGTCGAGTATTGTATGGGATGTCAGAACTTGGTCTAACCTTCGGCAAGTCACACAAAAAATCAGCCCGTATTGTCGGGGAAGTATTAGGTAAATACCACCCCCATGGGGATTCATCGGTCTATGACACGATGGTTCGCATGGCCCAGGACTGGTCTTTGCGGTATCCTTTGGTCGATGGCCAGGGGAACTTCGGTAGTATGGATGGCGACAGCCCTGCTGCCATGCGTTACACGGAAGCCCGTTTGCAACGCATTTCGGATGAGATACTTACGGATATCAATAAGGACACCGTAGACTTTTCGTTGAACTTCGATGATTCGCTGGAAGAGCCGACAGTGCTTCCAGCCCGGCTCCCCAACCTTTTGATCAACGGAGCCTCCGGGATCGCAGTGGGGATGGCCACGAATATGATGCCACACAATCTCACGGAGGTGATTAATGGCATTGTAGCTACGGTTGATAATCCAGATATTACGATCGATGAACTAATGGCCTATATCAAGGCCCCCGACTTCCCTACTGGTGGCATTCTTTTTGACATGAGTGGTGTACGGGATGCTTATCACACGGGCCGCGGACGGGTAGTGATTCGCGGTAGAGCCGAGATCATTACCGATGATCGCGATAGAGAAACGATCATCGTTTCGGAGATTCCGTTCCAGGTAAACAAGGCGAATTTGGTGGCCAAGATCGCTGACCTGGTTAACGCTAAGAAAATAGAAGGCATTAGTGATGTTAGAGATGAGTCTGACCGCGATGGCCTTCGTGTGGTTGTTGAGGTGAAGCGCGATGCTATGGCTAGCGTCGTGCTCAGTAAGTTGTATAAGTATACACCACTGCAGACCAGTTTTGGCATCAACAATGTAGCATTGGTTGGTGGCCGGCCGCTGACACTCAACTTAAAGGACCAAATCGTTGAGTTCATTAAGTTCCGAATTGAAGTCATTGTTCGGCGGACTCGCTTTGAATTAGCCAAAGCGTTAAGCCGGGCGCATATCCTGGTGGGCTTGCTCATCGCCTTGGATTATCTGGACGAAGTGATTGCATTAATTCGTGCATCAGCTACTCCAGAGGAAGCACGCTCAGGTCTGATGCGCGGGGACTTCATTGAAGATAAAGATGCCTTCTGGAAGAAATTCCGGACTTTGGTAGAGGAGACGCAGACTGAACAACTTAAGGTAGAGGAAGGTAACGTATTATCTGAAGCTCAAGCTAGAGCGATCCTGGATATGCGTTTGCAAAAACTTACCGGCCTGGAGCGGGATAAGATTCACGCTGAATACCAGGAGATCAAGGCTTTGATTGATGAATTGCAAGGCATCCTGGATAGTGAAGAAAAGCAACAGTCCATTGTAAAGGAGGAACTCCAGGAAGTGAAGGCAAAGTATGGTGATGAACGCCGTTCGGAGATCAGCCTGGAAGATGGAGATATCTCTATTGAAGACCTGATCAAAGACGAAAAAGTAGCGATTACGATTAGTCATTTGGGCTATATCAAGCGGACACCCATCACAGAGTATAAGACGCAGGGTAGGGGAGGCCGCGGTTCTCAAGGTAGTCGTACCCGCGATACGGATTTCATCGAGCATATGTTTGTGGCTACCAACCACAACTACCTACTGCTATTTACAGAGCAAGGGAAGTGTCACTGGCTCCGTATATTTGAGATCCCCGAGGCTTCAAAAGCTTCTGGCGGACGTGTTATTCAAAACATCTTGAATATCCCGAAGGAGGACAAGGTGCGAGCTTATATCATTGTTCAAGACCTGAGTGACCAGGAATTCCTGAATAATCACTACATCATGTTCTGTACGAAGAAAGGTGTAGTAAAGAAAACACTAGTCGAAGCTTATTCGAGACCACGGGCAGGAGGGATTAACGCGATTTCCATCAATGAAGGTGATCAGCTACTGGAAGCGAGATTGACCACGGGTAACAGCCAGGTCTTCTTAGCGACTCGTGGAGGCAATGCCATTCGCTTTGATGAATCGAAGGTTCGTTCTATGGGCCGTACTGCTGCCGGCGTTCGCGGCGTTACACTGGTCAGCGATGATGACGGGGTGGTTGGTATGGTTTGCATCGACCCTGAAGATACAGATATCAGCTTGCTGGTAATTTCTGAGCAGGGGATGGGCAAGCGGTCTGATTTTCAAGAATACCGTCTGACCAATCGCGGAGGAAAAGGTGTTCGCACGATGATGGTCAGCGACAAAACAGGTGCCGTCATCGCGATAAAACCAGTGAAAGATGAGAATGATCTTATGATCACCAATCGATCCGGTATCGTTATTCGAATGCACGTTAGTGATATCCGGGTAATGGGCCGCGCTACTCAGGGCGTGCGCGTTATACGATTAGACGCTAAGGATGAAATTGCTGATGTAACGGTCGTTGCGAGAGAGGAGGATTCAGAGGAAGAAGAGTAGCGGATTGATCGCCATCCAACTTCACAGGGTGTTTCCAAAGCGCGATTAGCTTGCTTGGAAACGAACAAATACTGTAATTTTGATCGATTATTTGGAAATTTTATGATTTCCTTAATAGCTATTGGGGCGATAAGTGCGTCTAAATAGCGGTTATCATCCACACAAACAATACAATCAAAACCATGAAGAACTTTGTTATAGGATGTTTGGCAGTCTTTATGTTAAGTTTCTCATTGCAGGCTCAAGAAGATCCAGCTCGTGCGTTGCGTAAGGCTTCAAACGCTTTTAAGGCTTACGAATTGGACCAACAAGCAAACCTTGACAAACTGCACGAAGCAGTTGATTTGGTTACTATTGCCATTGGCTCGGAAGAAACAAATGGCGAATCTAAAGCTTGGCAGGCACAAGGAGATATTTACAATGCGATCTCCAATCAAATTGTCACGATCCGCCAGGTTGGCTTCGGATCAATAGATGATCTCCCTGGAGTTAATGAGCCTGCGCTTACTGCGCTCGACTCCTATGTACAGGCACTCGAGTTGGCACGACGTAACTTTGAGTACAAAGATGCGCGGAAAGGATTGCGAGCAGTACAAAACAGCCTGAACAACCTAGGCATCTATGCTTATGAAGATGGCGATTTTGATGTTGCACACCGTCATTTTGCTGGTGTTATTGTTGCGCACGGCTTATTGGTAGATGCTGGAGAAGAATCCATGCTTGCCGATGATGGACAATACCAGGAACAGCTCTATATCTCGGGTTTGGCGGCACTAAATGCGGACAATATTGAGGCAGCCCGTCCACTGTTTGAAGAGCTCAGCGGATTGGGATACGACAAGCCTGCTATTTACGAAGCACTGTATAAGATTGCTGCTAACGGCGCAGATGAGCAGGAGGATGACGCTCGCCTAGCCGCCTATGAGGAAGCTTATCAGTACCTTGAAGAGGGTCGTGCTAAATTCCCAGACGATGTTTCGTTGTTGTTTGCAGAGATCAACCACTTCTTGCGAATCAACAAGCTAGATGAATTGATCTCTAAGTTGGAAACTGCGATTGAGAAGGAGCCAGAGAATGTGTCGTTGTACTCTACCCTTGGCAATGTATACGACAACCTTTATCAGCGAGAATCAGAAGCTGGTAACACAGAAGAAGCCAATTCGTATTTTGACAAAGCCCTTGGACAGTACAACCAAGCCTTGGAAAAGGATCCAAACTTTACCGACGCCACTTATAGCATTGGTGCCTTGTATTTCAACCGCGCAGCAAATATGACGCAGGAGCTATCAACTCTAGCTGATGACTTCACGAAAGAAGGCCAAGCTCGCTATGACGAACTGAAGGGTGAAATTGAGGAAGAGTTTGATCGCGCACTACCTTACTTCATCGAGGTAGAGCGTAAAAGTCCATCGGATATCAATACCTTGATTGCCTTGAAGGAGATTTATGCTCGTAAAAACGACTTCACCTTATCCAATGAGTTTAAGGATCGTTTGGAGGCAGTTCAAGAGGGGGATACCCTAGAGTCTTACTTTGAGAACAACTAGAAATTTAAGAATAAACTTGCTGCTCAGATAGGTAGCGAGTAGTAAAGCCTCCGGAGAGCTCCTTTCCCGGAGGCTTTTTTATGCCTGCTATTTACTAATCAGATTTGAGGTTTATTTACTCAGATGATAATTTCTTCTTCCATTTACCTTGAAAAGATGCCACCTGTCACAACACTGAATAATTAGAAAAACCGTTAATTTCGCGCCAAACCAAATACGACCAACCTCATGCAGAATATTTCAGTGATTGGCGCAGGCACCATGGGAAATGGCATTGCACATGTCTTTGCGATGAATGGCTTTGATGTAACCTTGGTAGATATTTCTTCGGAGGCCTTGGGAAAAGCTCTGCAAACGATTGATAAGAACCTTGGCCGGATGGTGAGCAAAGAAAAGCTTTCCGAAACTGACAAGGCGGCTACTATAGCCCGAATTGCAACTAATACTGACTTGCAAAGCGGAGTGAATAGCGCTGACCTAGTAGTGGAAGCGGCCACGGAGAATATAGACCTTAAGCTTAAGATATTTAAGCAACTGGATGAGGCTGCGCCTGCTGAAGCGATCTTGGCCTCGAATACTTCATCGATCTCTATAACACGCATTGCAGCGGCCACAAAGCGACCTTCACAAGTAATTGGTATGCACTTCATGAACCCGGTACCAATCATGAAACTTGTGGAAGTGATTCGGGGTTACGCTACTTCAGATGAAGTGACAGAAGCCGTAATGGACCTGTCAAAAAGGCTGGGCAAAACTCCAGTTGAGGTAAACGACTATCCCGGGTTTATTGCCAACCGCATCTTAATGCCGATGATCAATGAGGCGATTTACTCCTTGTATGAAGGAGTTGCAGGAGTCACAGAAATTGACACGGTTATGAAGCTTGGCATGGCACATCCAATGGGTCCGCTACAACTGGCCGATTTCATTGGCCTTGATGTCTGCCTATCAATTTTACGAGTACTCCAAGATGGGTTTGGTAATCCAAAATATGCGCCATGCCCATTGTTGGTTAATATGGTTACAGCACAAAAATTAGGCAGGAAATCAGGAGAAGGGTTTTATACCTATGGGCACGGGACGAAAGAACTCATTGTTGCGCCATCATTCAGCCGCTAGGCCGATTGCTCGTCCCAGTCATCTAGCCACTCAATGAACTGATCTGTTTTAAAGCCCTCGATTTCGCGGCGTTCTTTTTTAGTTGGCCGGCCGGCTCCACGCTGACGGCGTTCTGCGCCCGATTTACCGATAAACCAGTCTTGATATTTATTGAGTTCTTCCGGTGGGGTGTGATCGACATAACATTTCTGTGCTATGGGAGCACCAACACGCTTTTGGAGTAGGTCTACTACTTCGAACTGGAAATTGAAGCCGTTCTTGTGCACAAAAACACGTTCTCCACGCTGTAAAGAGTAACTGGCTTTTACCGGCCTGTCGTTCACCTTTACTTTACCATTCCTCACGGCATTGCTGGCGAGCGTGCGAGTCTTAAAAATCCTTACACTCCAAAGCCATTTATCAATTCTAACTTTTTCCAGCATTTAATCATCAGTTTCTAAGGGAGGGTATTCCATATTCAGCCCTTCCAGAGCTTTGAGTACGATATCCGACATCAAATAGTCCCGATACCAACGCTGATCAACCGCAACGATATGCCAAGGGATATCACTCCAATTCAAGACGTCTTCGTAACAACGCATGTAGCTGTCCCAATGTTCCCGTTCTTTCCAATCAGCTTCATTGTGCTTCCAATGCTTGGTGGGATCGTCGAGGCGCTCCTGTAACTCCAGTAGCTGCTGGTCGTAGGAAATATGCAGGTAAAACTTTAAGATGACGGTGTTGTTATCAAGGGCCAAGAGCTTTTCGAAGGCATTAATGGCATCCATTCGCATTTTTACGCGCTCTTCATCAATCCAGCCATGAACGCGTTGAATGAGGATGTCTTCGTAGTGAGATCGATTGAAAATCACTATTTCTCCTTTTGCTGGAGCCTGTTGGTGTACACGCCAGAGGAAATCATGTGAAAATTCGAGATCGGTAGGTTTCTTAAAACTGTATGTGCGTAGGCCATAAGGAGCACAGCGGCCGAAGACTGTCCGGGTAGCACCATCTTTTCCACTGCCGTCCATACCCTGAAAGACGACTAACAGATTATGCTTACCCTCGGCGATCATCAACTGTTGGAGCGCAGCAATTTGCTCGCCCCGTTTTCGTGTGATCTTGCGCGCTTCTTGCTTGTTTAATTCTTTTGGTGCCCGGGTAGGGTAGTCACTAAGCTTTATCCTTGCCATATATATAATAGGTGTTATGCAATGATAAGCGGCCAATTTTAAGCCATATTAGACCCGCATCTTGCTTCTCTTGACTAAATATTGCTGTAATACCTGATGAAAGCCTTGATTAATATCCGCCTCTACGAAGTCTATGCGATACTGTAAGCAACGAAGCCGCAATTCTTCCACATAAGTTCGCACCTGTTCGGTATAGAACTCCTTGACTTGATTAGGCTGCAGTTTAACCTTCTCACCTGATTCGAGGTCAACAAACTCGTACGGTCGATTTTCAAATTCAAAATCGATTTCCTGTTTCTTGTCGACTGTATGGAATAGGATCACCTCGTGTTTGTTATACTTGAGGTGTTGTAATGCAGAGAATAATTGGTCGGCAGCATCACCGGATTCAAACATGTCGCTGAAGATGATTACCAGAGACCGTTTGTGGATGCTATCTGCAATTTGGTGGAGGGCTGCGGT
>SPJK01023282.1_pt1 | contig 14974 bp, 21 predicted proteins | sample 3741771 | NCBI WGS metagenome assembly SPJK01 (sample SAMN10925997, study PRJNA522277) | cold seep metagenome | isolation source: Elba SIP-enriched marine methane seep metagenome, extraction at timepoint T2 | place: Italy: coast of Elba, Mediterranean Sea | reverse complement strand
CTGTGTGTTGAGCCATGACACACGCCATCCCGATTGTACAAACAAAATCATACACTTAGTCATCCTCGTCAACGGACTGGGAAGGCGTCGCCGTGCCCTCAATCGTCTGGCCTGGGTAGGCAAAGCCTGCGAAAGAATGGTTCACATTGACGTTCCCAGCCACCTTTGTCACCGGCGCCAGACCATCGACACCAGCCACCCATTGGTTTGCTCTTAGTCGGACATCATCGCTCTTTGCATCCCCTGCCATGGCCTCAATTCTGGCATATGCGCGTATGGCTCCGCCTGATCTGAGGCTTTCATACTCTTGATTTAGCAGGGTTTTCACCTTTGGCAGCTTTAGAGCCTGATATAACGCACTGTCAGAGAAGCCAGCCCGCTGCGCGGCTTGTGGTCTACTTAGTCCCTCCCATACCATAGCTTCTACAGCCTTTCTCACTTTGGGGGATATGCGGACCCTTGCGGGGGGCTTGCTGGCGCCTGTGAGGCTTGCTGGCGGGGTTGGGGGCTTAGCCATGGCTGTCTGCATCCTCGGTCAATGCCAGGTATCGGGCGGCGTATTCGATATATGGGGGCATGGTGGCGGGATTGGCTTCCCAGCGCCGGTAACTGTTCCGGGCACAGCCGAGCTCCCGCGCTGCGCGCGCTTCACTCCATCCCCTAGCGCTTCTCCAGTCCTTAAGCATGCATGGGAGATACCCTGTTGTGCACATTTGCGCAAGTTTCCCCTTGACGCGAATCGGTGACTGCGCACATATGAACAGGCGAGCGACGGAATGGCCGTCGCCACATCGGAGACAGACGACATGAACCGAGTCAGCCACAACACCATCAGGGACAGCGTCAAGCGCGGCGAAGATTGCTACAGCGTGGACCGTCACAATGATTTGTTTGTCTTTCCTAACGGGACCATAAACGATCGCCATCAGCGGATCACGCCCGTGAACATCGCCGCAGCCGGTTCCGTCTACGCCGCAGCGCAGACCGCAGTGGGCGCCTATAACGCCGCCACGGCGCGCCGCTAAGCCTGATGCACCGGTGTGCACCCCTGCACGGGGTGCCATCCCGTGCACCACGCACGACAAGCTGCAGGATTGGCCTGCGGCAGAATCGGAGACGAACAATGGACCGCTTCACACTCACCGACGACACAGGCCGCGAATACATCGCCACGGTCGAGCATGATGAACACATGGGTGCGCCTTGGGACGAACACGACGGACACGGCCCTGTGACGGGCTGGGAATGTCGCGACAAGGCGCCGGGCGAGTTCGTGCTTGAGGGCGATGGTCGCGGGTACTGCGGCACCGACAGTGCGCGCCGCTTCTATGACTTCGCAGAAGCCTGCAAGATCGCGCAGCGTGAAGGATGGGCCGCAAGCACGGTTGACGCTGAATTGTGCCGCTTGGGATCGATCACGAAAGCCGAAAATGCGGCACGCGCCGCACGGGCTGACTTCGAACGGTTGCGCGCGTGGTGCAATGACGACTGGTGCTGGGTTTGCGTCACTGTCCGCCCCGCCGATGCCTGCCCGGCCTGCGGCCCGTCCGCTTCGCTCAGCGGTATCGAAAGCGATTGCGGCGACTACATCCGCGAGGTCGCGAACGATCTTGTCAACGAATTGGAGGTTTGAGCAATGCAAACCCCTGCACAAATCCTGCATCAAGTGAAGGCCGCGATCCGTGAACCCTACGCGTGGCCGGGCGGATACCCTGTCGCGATTTTAATGGCCGACGGCGATTGCCTTTGCCCCGGATGCGCGCGTGAGAACTTTCGCGCAATCGTCGGCTCGACACTGCGCCGCAATTTGGAGCGCGATGGATGGGAAGCGGCAGGCTCCGAGATCAATTGGGAAGATGCAGACATGACTTGCGCCCATTGTGGGGATTTAATCCCTAGCGCCTATGGGGAGGAATGAACAATGCCCTACTCGGTAACCTATGAGATCGTCACGCAAGAAAGCGCGGAACACGGTGACGCAGCCGAGCGTGGCTATATCTCCGAAGATGTGTCTTTCCGTGAGGCTATCGAAGATGTGCGCGCGACACGGACGGCCCAATGCGACGGGCGCCACGCGATCGAACCCAATGCGTCGCACGGGCCGTGCCGCTGGATCGCGGTCGTCAATGGCATGGAATTCCTGACGGGCGCGAACGAAACACGGTCAATCCATTTCCCGGACACTGTCACGCAATCGTCGGCGCGGCGCATCGCCCGGTTGATCGCTCAAGCCTGACGCATCGGTGTGCGCCCTAGCGATAGGGCGCCATCCCGTGCGCCAGCACGACACAAGGGGCGGGAATGGCTCGCCCTAAATCGGAGAGAAACGATGCAACAAGGAACACCACTCTATCAGGATTTTCATGGCTGCCCGCCGAAAACGGGTTTTGTTGTCGAGATCGGCGACGCACCGTCCGGGCAATACATGATCGGCGCGAACGGTCTCGAACCCGTCGCGCATCGCCTGGTTATCGTCTGGGACGATATGTCGATTTCGGAGGTATCCGAAGGGATCGCGGCGCCTTGGGCCGATACCGCCAAGCGCTACGGGATCGAACCGACAACCGACGATCTGTCCGCCATGCTTGCGAAGGCGCGGGAACATCAGCGCCAGGAACACGCACGGATTGACGCGGAAAAGGCGCTTGCGGCCGACGCGCAGCGCGCTTTCGTCGAACAGATTCGGCCCATGATCCCAGCCGACGCGAAAGCCGCAATCGTGGCAGAACTGCGCGAAGATCAATCCGACAGCATGACGGATTACTACGGCAGCCGCACGACTCGGACAATCGTCCTAGCATGGTCCACGCATGCCCGCGACCTGTTCCCGGAAATGCGCAAGGCCGCGCGTAACCATCCGGAAACGGCGCATCTCGCCGACGCTGACAAGTCTGCCGAACATCGCGAAAAGTACAGCATGGGCGGCGGGTACTATCTCAAGGATGGCCGGCGCCACGGTGACGGGTGGCGGGTGTCCAAAACCCGTTTCTACGATCGCGATCCCGCGTCTAGCGTGCCCTTCGGAGAGATCGCAGACGCGATCCGGGGCAAGCCAGCCAAGACGGTCGAGCCGGTTACGGCTGGCGCCGCATACACGATCGAACAGCACACCCATACAAAGAAGGGGTTCGAGATGTGGATCGCGGTTCCCGCGTCCCGTGTTGAGCGCGACGTATGGGAAAGCGAGCGGGACCGCGCCAAGGCGTTAGGCGGTTGGTGGACTCGCAAATGGGGCAAGACGCCCGGCGGTTTCGCTTTCAAGATCGCCGACAATGCAGCGACGTTCGTTTCCGGCACGACAGCGCCGACCACACCCGGGCCGGATACGTCGAAGGCCGACAAGCTGCGCGACCTTGCCGCGTCCTGCCAAGCGAAGATCGATGCAGGAAGGGGTGACAGGCTCGAAAACACGCCCAAGCGCCAGCGCCAGGCGGCAACAGCACGGATGGACGCTGACAGATGGGAACGAGCTCAGAAGGGCTTGATCGCGCTCGCTGATCTGCATGACGCGGGGAATGTACCCGCCATCCTTGCGAACGTCTCGACCAAAAAAGCCGCTTACGATCTCGCCCATACGGTTATCGATCACAGCCGCGCCGGGTACTATGACGCGGGGCGCGACACGCACGAACCACGCGCCGGTGACGACAAGGCCGCGGCGTTCCACGCCCTGTTGTCCGCGCCGTCGGCTGAAAAGCTGCGGGCCGATGCAATCAAGGCCGCAGAAATCGAAGTCTCGCGGTGTACCATACCGGGTTACTTCGCCACCCCTGCAGATCTCGCGCGCCGGGTGATCGATCTCGCCGACATCGAAGCCGGGCACACCGTTCTAGAGCCTAGCGCGGGGTCGGGCGCCTTGTGCGAAGCCCTGCCGGAAGGCGTCGACCTGACCACATGCGAGCACAACCCGCGGCTCGCCGAACTCTTGGCCATGAAGGGCTTTGCCACAACAGCAGGCGATTTCATGACGTTGCCGTTCGGGCGGACGTTTGACCGTGTCGTCATGAATCCCCCTTTCGAGCGGGGCCAGGACGTCGAGCACGTCAAGCGCGCGTTTGATATGCTGAAACCGGGCGGGCGCCTTGTGGCGATCACCGGGCCGGGCTGGCAGTTTCGGAATGATGCGAAATACCGTGACTTCCGGGGCTGGCTCGACTCTCTCGACTATCACGCCGACGACATACCGGCGGGCGCCTTCAAGGCGAGCGGGACCGGTGTTGCGTCTGTCCTGTTGACGATTTCCAAGCCCTGACATCCTGACCTGGTCCCGCGCGTCGGGGCCAGTGCAGGGCGCCAGCCCTACAACCAGCGGATAGGCCGCTGATAAATCGGAGATGACATGACAAACCCGTTCATAATCGAAATCTGCCCACATGAGCCGCGCGCCAGCGCTTGCACCCAAGACGGCGCCGAGATCAGGACGCACGAACTTTTCCAAGATTGGCTGGACTGCAATGCATCCGGCGATGCCGAGGAAGCGTGCAAGTACGTCCTGAGCCTCGGCGTGGATTTTCGGATTGTCGCGCGCACCCCGTCCGGGGGCTATGAAAACCGCTTGGCCACAGAAAGCGAGATCAGCGACACATGCCGCACGATCTACTTCGAAAGTGAGAGCGATTTCGACGATCCGGATATCTGCCGGATGTACCTGGTATGGGAAGCCGCGTCGGAATTCCAAGGCGAGCGGGCATGAACCTGCACCGAGACAGACCGCCGGCGGGCGATCCGCTTGAGATCAGCGAAGGGGTTTGGGTCTTTAATGGCCCGCCCCGGACCGTCGAAGGCGCCACGCCGGCCGACGTTCGCAAAGCCCTTGAGGCATCCGCCGCCGCGGTATGGGGGCACGACCGGTGGCGCCAGTACCTGGAAATCGTGTTCGATCTCAGGAAGGGCGCGATCAAGGAATGGAACAGGCGGGACCAGATACCGCCGCCCATGATCCTTGGGTGGGTCGGATACCTCAACAGTTGGCCGGACAAGAGATCGATCGGCATGCACCTGGTCGGCTTCGGGCTGGGTGACACGCTCGGCCCCGCAACCACGATCTGGAAGGCGATCTAATCCAGCGGCACCTTCATTGTGTTCCCCGCCTTTGCCTGGATCACCTTAATCACCTGATCCGGGACAGGGGCGGGGGCCAACCGAAAATCAAACCCAAGCGTGTTGGCCCATGCGGTGAACGTCGGAAGGGTCAGGCTCCGCTCACCGGACTCGGCCTTTCCGATGTGGTCGATGGACAGGCCCGCGGCATATTCCACATCGTCCTGCGACAGACCGAGCTCTTGGCGACGGCGCCGCAGTATCTCGACCAGGCTGTGGTAGTTGACCACCGCTTGATCGGCGATGGGATCGGTGTGAGGTAACTTGCATGGCCGGGCGAGCGCGGATTTTCCCATCTTGTCGTCCAGCACGACCACGCTCGACGGGCAGTTGTCGTGTCGACAGATGAACACGTGCCGGCCCTCGCGAGATCCCCACAAGACCCATTGGCGCCGCTGCATTTCCCGGATGAACTCATCGAGATTCATCGGCAAGCCGCTTTTTCCAGACATCGTTGAAATCTCCGAGATGCGGCGGGATGCGAACCTCGACCGCGCACTTGTCATACACCCGCCGAGCGAGCGAGTACGACGCCGCATGGCCGGTGTAACTCTGATCGTTGTCGCCGAAGATGATCAGCCGCGTCACACCTTCCGGCGGTTTGAACCTCGACAGGGACCGCGCTGTCAGACACGCCCATACAGGCACCCCAGCAAGCCGACTGGCCGCTAACGCGGTCTCGATCCCCTCGGCCACGCCCAGCGTCTCGTGATAGCCACCCAGGCGCACCCAGAAGCTATCCGGATGCTTTCCCGGCATCAGCTTGCGGGGGCTTTCGATCGGGGCCTTCGCAGCACCCTCGATCCACGTCCGGTGAAGCGACACGGGCCCATCGGGGCTGTCCACCTGTGCCAGCATCATCGAGAACGTCTTGCCGCAGGATGTCTTCGCTTCCGGTACCGTGCGGAGCGTCTCGGGATAATCCTCCATCGCGATCCCGCGCGCCTCAAGGTACCGGTCTACCGGATCGCCTTGCGCGATCGCCTGCGACTGCCGGTACAAACCCCGCAGCATGTCCCTGCGTTTTTCATCGGAGATCGCCTGGCGCGGCGCGTCATAGGTCGTTGTCCCGATGATCCCCTCGACGTGCTTCGCCGCGGTCTTGAAGTCCCATCCCTTGAATTTCTGCAGCAGGGTGAAACCATCCCCGGCGCCGCACTTCGTGCAGAAGTATGTCCCCTTGCCGTCCTTGTCGTCCCAGCGCCATCGGTCCTTGCCGTCGCACATGGGGCATGGCCCGTGCTTGTTCTGCAGGTACGTCTCATTGACACCCAGCGTGGACAGGATCGAGCGCCAGCGGCCCTTCGTGTGTTCGACGATCATGCCATCTGTCTCCGCTTCGCATACGCAATCTGTCGGCTCTTGACCCAGCCCCGAACGGACTGCGGCACATACCCCGGAACCTTCGCGAGAGTGTTCGGCCATACCCCGAATTTCTCGCGGTACTTGTGCGCCGCCCACCCCGTCGAATAGTTGCGTTCACGGGCGATCATGAGCAGGGCCGAGAAGAATTCTTGCTTGTCCTCGATCGACGCCTTGACCTTTTTCGCGTTGACTTCTTCGAGATCGCCGGCGCCTTCCTCGACGTCGATCAGCGGCACACGCTCCTGGCCACAGTTCGGGCAGACAGCGAGGCTCTTTTCCATCAGGAAATCGCAACGGCCGCACTCGACAGGCAGGCTCGGCTTCTTCTTCGCCGCCTGGCGCTGGCCCTTCTTCGTCGTGTCGAGCTCGTCGTGCGCGATGTGCTGCGGCATCCCCAGCCTCAGACAGTTCCCGGCATGATCGAACACCAGGCAATCTTCCCAAGGCGGATTCACCCGAAGGCCACGCCCGACCATCTGCACGAACAGCATTTCGGATTTCGTCGGTCGCGCCAGAACGATCGCACCGACCGCCCAGTCGATCCCCGTCGTCAGGCACCCGACATTGCACACAACCTGGATCTCACCGGCCCCAAGCTGCGCCTCGATCGCCTTGCGGTCCCGAACGCTCGTGTTCGCGTCGATGTACCCGGCCCCGACACCGGCGCGCTTGAACCGTTCTTCGAGCTTGCGGGCATGGGCCCGGTCCACGGCGAAGACCAGTGTCGGCCGGTTCTCGCCCTTCTCAAGCCACGTCCCGACGACATCCGCGATCAGCTTTTCCTCGCCCATCACGTCGGCAATCTGCCCCTCGTGGTAATCGCCTCGAACCGTCTTCACGTTCGACAGGTCCGGGATCGACGGGGCGAACACCCTCGGGGGGACCAGGTATTTCAGATCGATCAGTTCCTGCATCGAGATCGGGCAGATCAGATCGTCGTAGAGTTTCCCCAAGCCTTTCGACCACGGCGTGGCGCTCAGCCCGATGAACGGGATCTTGTCCCATGCCTCCATCCATTCCGAGACGATCGTGTGCATTCGGTGCGCCTCGTCGACGATGACAAGATCCGCATCCAGCCCCTCAAGGCCGCGGCGGGACAGCGTCTGCACCGAGGCCACCTGCACCGGCTTGGAATAATCCGTCATCGGGTGATTAGCCTGGATCACGCCGATCTCGGGAATGCCGGCGCGGTAGAACGCCTGAACCGTCTGGTCGATCAGGCTGATGGCATCGACGCAGAAGATGATCCGTTTGCCCTTGTCGAGTGCCATGCGCAAAATCAACGCCGCGATGAATGTCTTGCCAGCACCAGTTGCCAGCCAGAGCAGAGGATGCAGGCAACCACGTCGCAGCGAATCCCGCAACATGTCGATCGCCTGCGCCTGATGCGCTCGCGGGTTCATCTCCTAACCTCAGACATTGCACTTAACCTAACCATCGCTCCCTCTTGGCTAGGTTCTTTCTCCCCTCCTACTCCCTCTGCGGACGATTTCCCGTACCGGTTCCGTACTGGTACCGTACTGGTACCGCACTCGCCCCGCTTTAAGCGGACGTAATGCAGTACTTCATCGGTCACAGGGTGTACGTAGTTCGGCTTTCGGGGGCTTTGAAACGCTGCGAAGTTCCGTATCGCGCCGTACTCACGCCCGTCGAGTTCGTAACGCATGACCTGATCTGCATCTTCGAGTTCCGCCAAAAGGGTGTCGATCTTGACGTTGTCCCCCGGCATCAGACGTATCTTCAGGTCGAGCGGTTTCCACGGAAAGACGCCTTGATCGTCGGCCTCGTTCCGTATCGCGAGGGCCAGAAGGCGGGCGAGTGGCGACATGGAAAGGAACGCAGCATCGGTCCATTGGCCGGGGTGTATTGAGCGAATTCTTGGCATATCAGCACTTGCTCCAACCGCAATCCATGCACGTCTGGCACCCGCCGCTCATGCTCACGTTCGACGAACCGCAGTCCGGACAGGGGGTGCTTACGTCCGGGACTACAGCGATCTCGACACCGAAATTCGACAGGTGCCGTTCGATCACATCGCCAATCGCGGCGAGCATCGAGGGGACGTATTTCCCCTTCATCCAGGCCCCGCCGCGGGGGTCGAAGACGGCCTTCAATTCCTCGGCGACGAACGCGATATCACCGCCCCGACGGAACACCGCAGAGATCATCCGGGTGAGCGCGACGGTCCACGCATAGTGCTCCATGTTCTTCGAGTTGATGAAGATCTCGAACGGCCGATAGCCCTGTTCGTCGTCGATGTCGTTGATGGTGATGTAGAGGGCGTGGGCGCTTTCGGGCCACTTCAGTTTGTAGGTGGTGCCAGTGAGATCGCCTGGCCGTGGTTCGAGTTTGTCGGGTTCTTCCGCGGGTTCTTCCGCCGGCTTCTCTGCACTGCTGACGGACAGCACACTCCCCGTCACGTCGTTGGGCCGGTACGTCGTGCAGCCCTTGCAGCCTGACATATAGGCTTCCATGTAGACGTCCTTGAACGCCTCGAAGCTGATGTCCTTCGGGACGTTGATGGTCTTCGAGATGGAAGAATCGACGTGCGGCTGGATCGCCGCCTGCATTCTCACGTGGTCTATCGGATCCAGTTCCTGCGCCGTCACGAAATAATCTTCGTCGGGGTCGAAGCGATACTTCTTGTTGTATAATTCGACCGCGTAGTCCTTGACGTCTTCCTCGATACTGGACCCGTCCTTCTGCAGTACCTTCCGGGTGTAGGACGTCGCGAAGATCGGTTCGATCCCGCTGGACACGTTGCCGGCGAACAGGCTGATGGTTCCCGTCGGTGCGATCGATGTCACCAGCGCATTGCGCATGCCGTAGTTCCGGATATGGGCCTGGATGTCCTCGGGGAGTTTCGATGCGTGGGTTCCGTCAAGGTACTTGTCTGGATCGAATGTCCGGAAAGACCCCTTCTCATGCGCCAGCAGGGACGACGTGAGATATGCCGTCTCGTTGATGATCCGGGCCCAGTTCGCCGCGCGGCTTCGCGCCTGTTCCGATCCATAGTGTTCCTCGAACATCGCCAGCGCGTCGGCCAGTCCGGTTATCCCAAGGCCAATCTGCCGATCATCATACGCCTTCGCTTTCTGCTGTTGGAGGGGGAAGTTCCCGACGGTGATCGCGTTGTCGAGCATGCGCACCGCGATGGCCACATGGTGCTTCAACTCGTCGACGTTGAGATATGCGCGGCCCGTGAAGGGCTCTCGGACGAAGGCGGCGAGGTTGATCGACCCGAGGATGCAACTCGCATAGGGCCCCATCGGCTTCTCGCCGCATGGGTTCGTCGTGGCGATCGTCTCGATGTATCTCAGGTTGTGGTCGCTGTTCACCCGGTCGATGAAGATCACGCCAGGCTCGGCGTAGTCGTAGGTCGAACGCATGATCAGATCCCAGAGCTCACGCGCCGAGATCGTCTTGTAGGTCTCGTTGTTGAACGTCAGGTGCCATTTGTCATCGGCCTCGACCGCCGCCATGAAGGCGTCTGTGATCAGCACCGACAGGTTGAACATGCGCAGCCTGGACGCATCCTGTTTGGCCGTGATGAAGTCCTCGATATCCGGATGATCGCAGCGCATGGTGGCCATCATCGCGCCGCGCCGTGAACCGGCCGACATGATGGTGCGGCACATCGCGTCCCAGACGTCCATGAAACTGAGGGGGCCGGATGCATCCGACGAAACACCGACAACGAGCGCCCCCTTGGGTCGAAGCGTCGAGAAATCGTACCCGATGCCGCCACCCTGCTGCATGGTCATGGCCGCTTCCTTGAGGCTCTCGAAGATCCCTCTCATCGAATCCGGTATCGTGCCCATCGTGAAGCAATTGGAGAGGGTCACGCGCCGACCGGTGCCGGCCCCTGCGATGATCCGCCCGGCCGGGATGAACTTGTATCCCTCCATCGCCTCGAAGAACTTCTGTTCCCATCCGTCGTCCTCGACGACTGCGAGGGCCTTCGCCACGCGGGTCCATGTGCCTTCCACATCCTGGTCAATCGGCTTCCCGTATGCGTCCTTGAGCCGGTACTTCATGTCCCAGATGTTATTCGCAATACTCATGCTGAAAGTTTCCTCTTGTCTCTGCAGCGACGACGGCGACGACCGCCGGGCCGGTGCTTCGGTGCGTCGTTAGGCAATACCGTCACGATCACCCCTTCGCGGGCGATGATCCGGCAGGGGGGGAGATTGCTGATCTTGCTCACCCCCAATCTGAGAAGCGCCTTGATCTCGTCGGTCAGAAGCGCGGCCAGAATCTCGTGTTTTGGCAGATCGCAGATGCGTTCGCGGAACCGCTCTAGCGCATGCGGGCTGACCTTGGGCTCGTAGTCAGGCATGACGGTCCCCCAGCGGCAGCGTGGTCATGGCGTGAGACGGTCGGCGCAGCGACATGGCGTGATCCCAGACACCGCATGCGTCAGCCTCGTCTTCGCTCAGATCGCCCCAACCGAGCGCACGGCATCGGGCCTGCGCCTGCTGTTTCAACCATTTCGATGTGAGGCCCTTCGGGGCACGTGAGACACCGAGGAAGTGCTTGCGCCAGGTCGATGTGGGCGTCTCGCTGACAGCAATACCAGCCTCGAATGCGACCATCTCTGCCACGCAGCAGAGGCCGACAAGAAGCCGCAGGGTGCTCGACGATCCCTGCCGTTTGACGTGAAGGATCGGCGCCTCGAAGACGATCAGATCGGGGCTGTGAATGCTGGTCAACAGACGAAGTTCGCGGGCCAATCGGTGCATCTTCTCACCGACGGACCCACGTAGTTCGATCGTGCCGGTCTCGGGCTGTTCATCTCCGACAGCCCAGCCGGTCTTCGTAGCGATGTCGAGGGCGAGGATCACGATCCGGTTGTGAGCATATCGGCCGTGCCGACCTCGTCGCGGGCTTCCTTGACGGCGGCGAGGCCGGGCTCGAAGGTCCGCATGAAGTCCTGGTACTTGTCGTCGCCCATGTTCATGATCGACGTCAGGTAGTTCATCGCCTTCTTGTGCAGATGGTGCTTCTCGTTCTGCGCCTTGCACAAGTCCTGGTATTCGCCGCGGGCGTCATCGACGATCGTCTTCTTGCGCAGCCGTTCTTTGCACAGCTTGACGACGTCCTTCGTGTTCGGGGTTTCGAGCCGAACGACGTTTTCAGTTCTCGGGGCCATTGAAGGATTCCTGAAAAAGCGCCGGACCCGAAGGCCCGGCTAGGTGACAGGGAGGACCGTCCACAATGGACGGGCAGTGCGGAGCGCCCGCAGTGCTTCGTATGGGCCGGTCATTACCAGCCCCTTGGCGGCGGCATGGCGAGACACGCGCCGATGATTCCGATGATGACGAGGATTACCCATTGATCCGCGACGGTCATGTCTTGCCCTCCAGATCCGCGATGCGTTTTTCGAGCTTGGCCATGTCGCAGTAAACATCAAACACAAGGCAAAACAGCGCGGTTGTGAGCGCGAGGGCGCCGCCCGCGATGTTATCCGCATAGAGCAGCACGCCGCTGGTGATAACGAAAACGAGACCGCCGATTACCAGCACCCAGCCGATCACGGCGTGGCCTCCTCGTCTTCTGGCAGCCACGCTTGAAGGGGCACACCGCCATCCGTCTGCGTCTGGATCATAAAGGCGTCCAGCAGCGATGGAACGGTGCCGTTGCACCACCCGCTAACGGTCGCGGGGCGGCGCTTGATGCGTTTGGCGAAGTTGTCTTGCGTCTCGCCGACGGAGCGCAGATGTGCTTTGAGTACATTCATAGCGCCACCATACACCGAAATAAAACTTCCGCAAGGGCGAAATACGCCATTGCTTGTCGTTCCGTTCTCCCGTAATGTGCTAGAGTTAGCAAGGGAGAACGACAATGCCCCAGCCGCTCGATGTCACCAGCGATTTCAGGTACCGTTCTGACGAATGGGCCTATTGCGTCTATTACGATCTGCCCGAGGACGACGGCACCCAGAAGCGGCGCCATTACGCTGTCCACAACATGGGCGAAGTGCGGGAAATCGAGTGGTCGCCCTACGAGTTCATTCCGTTCGCGGATTTCGTGACCCTGAAGGATTTGGGCTGGCCCGGCCGCATCGGGATCGGTCAACTGAACAGCCGCGACGTCGAGATCCTGCGGCTTCGGGAAGAATCGAAGCGGTTGCAGTACGTCTCGGGATACCTGGAACAGTGCGTCGAGACGAAGCGGAATATCTCGCCCGACAACGCTCGCGGCTTGATCAATGTCATCACAGGAAAGAGGACCGTATGACCCATCCTTCACCTGACTTTGCGCATTTCATCACGTGCCCCGATTGTGCTGCACTCGTCGAGGTTGGCGAACCCCACACTTGCGACACGCGCCCCGGTATGATCCGTCTTATTGACCTTGAAATGGCGGACCTGATCGCGGTCGAGGCGAAGGTACGCAAGCGCATCTTCTGGCGCCGGGCGCGGCCGTTCCTGTGCGTGCTGGTGCCGATCCTGTGCGGGGTCATCGCCGGCCTGGTCTATGCGTCATGATCAAGCTGCCCCTCACCACGAGGCGCCTGTTCGGCCTCGGATGCCCCGGAAAGGATGACGATATCGTCGAGATATTCGCCGAGCTCGGCTCGAAGGGTAAGGACGTCCTGATCATCGAAATCCATGACGAAGCCGAGGCCGAGAAGGTCGAAAACATCATCAACACAGCGATGCGAATGGAGCGCCGTTATGGCCAAGCCCACTAAGATCACGAAGGCCGGTGTCTATGATCTGCCGATGTCGGTGTATCACGGCGACTGCTGCGACGGGCCGTCGATCTCGTCGTCTGGCCTTCGGACGATTGAACTGGAATGCCCCCTCGAGTATTGGGCATTTTCCTACCTGAACAAGAACGCATATCCGCAGGACGACAAGCCCGCATGGTCGTTCGGTCGGGCCGCGCACTGTCTTCTTCTCGGTGACAGCGTGTTTGAGGATCATTTCGTTGTGCGTCCGGAAGAATGGAAGGACTGGCGCAAGAAGGACGCGAAGGAATGGCGCGACGAACAGATCGGGAAAGGCAAGTCGGTCCTGATCCCGGACGAGCTCGTGCTGATCGAACAGATGGCCGCGGTGCTCGCGAAGCACCCCCTGTCGCGCGATCTTCTGACCGGTGAAGTCGAGAAGTCGATGCTTTGGAAGGACGAGGAAACCGGAGTCTGGCTGAAATCCCGGCCCGACATCATCCCGACCTTCGACAACGTCGTCGTCGACTACAAGACCACGACACAGCGTGTGCGGCCGTACCAGCTTCAGCAGGACATCACGAAGTACGGGTACCACATGCAACTGGCCTTGATGGAGGACGGCATGCGCATCCTTCTCGGCAAGGACGATCTCAATATCGCGCTCGTATTCCAGCAGAAGAAGCCGCCGTTCCACGTGACGTGGGTCGAGGTTACGCCGGCGTTCCTGGAACTCGGCCGCATGCAGAACCGCAAGGCACTTCGCACGTTCGCCGACTGTCTGGAGAAGGGCGAGTGGCCCGGATACGCTGACGGCATCGTGCAGGCACACCCACCCGAATGGCTGATCAAATCAATGGAGGATACCGACTGATGGGAACCGCACTGCAGGAATACAAACAGACCGTGACGAAGATGATCGAAAGCAAGGATCTCGCGTTGCCGTCCCACATCGCCCCCGAGGCGTTCAAGAACGCGGCGGTCGTGGCCTACACCGATAATCCGAAGATCGCGTCCTGTACGCCCGAGACGGTCTTTCGGAGCCTGCGCCGTCTCGCTGCGATGGGTCTTGTTCCGGACGGGCATGAAGCCGCACTGGTCCCCTTCAAGACGAAGGCGGACGGGGGCTGGGTCGATGCCTGCCAGGCGATGCCGATGGTTGCCGGCCTGATCAAGCGGGCCCGGAACTCGGGTGAGATCACCGACATCCGGGCGCATATCGTCTATCAGAACGAAGTCGATCAGGGCCGGTTTGTCTACCGCACCGGCGACGACGAGGAATTGACCCATGACCCGATCCTGTTCGGCGAGCGTGGCGATCCGGTCGGCTGTTATGCCATCGCCCGCCTGAAAGACGGCTCGATCCTGCGTTCGTTCATGAGCGCCGACGATGTCGATCGTGTCCGTCGTGCCGGCGCGTCCCAGAAGATCTACAAGAAGGGTACGCCGCCTGTCGTCAGTGACGAGCCGATCGGCATCTGGAAGGACTGGCAGGAACAGATGTGGTCGAAGACGGTGATCCGTCGTCTCTGCAAGCGCTTGTCGCTGCAATCCGAGGATCGGCGGTACATTCAGGAATCGGATGACGAAGAATTCGAGATGAAGGACGTCACCCCGACCAAGCCGAGCCTTCAGGAACGGATCGACGAGCGCAACGCCAAGAACGATCTCGCTCCCGAGCAAGAGATCATCCCGCCCGATGCCGGCTTCCCTGGCGATCCTGAATGGGCCGAGGGCGCGAAGGCACACGACGAGGGGATCGGCCTCGACCAGAACCCCTACGAAGGCCAGCAGGGCGCGTCGTGGGCGGGCGGCTGGGAAAAGGCTTCGGAG
>SPJK01042776.1_pt1 | contig 14979 bp, 9 predicted proteins | sample 3741771 | NCBI WGS metagenome assembly SPJK01 (sample SAMN10925997, study PRJNA522277) | cold seep metagenome | isolation source: Elba SIP-enriched marine methane seep metagenome, extraction at timepoint T2 | place: Italy: coast of Elba, Mediterranean Sea | reverse complement strand
TGTTTGAACTGGAAACTCGGTCTTCACTCTCCTTGTCCTCGGTGGATTCCCAAAGCTCGGCAAGCGCCTTTAGGTCAGCGAAATCACCTTCACCACTTCCAGCGCGCTGCGGTAGGAACCGAGGCAGCACCCAAACGACCAGGCATAAGATCATCAGTACAATGATCCCAATTCGTTCAGCCTTCGTGTAGTGAAAAAAGTTCTGCATTTCGAAATCGATTGATTGAGCAAAGCAACTGCTAGCTATTCCCTTATGTTCGAGATAAATGCGCCCTGCCTGCTGGTGGCATGACCATTAAGACCAAAGCTATCACATTCGATTAGCCAGCGTTCTACAAAACTTGGATAATTGGAACCATCGAACACCCAATGTTGTGCCTGAATACGTGACGCAGCTTCCTGCAAACTAAGTCGCGGGGAATTGCGCAACAAGACGACATCAACCGCTAAGTCCAAGTCATCCGAGAGCAGTTTCAGTTTATCTGAATGATCGATGATCAGCATGCGATGGCCGTAAAACCCGACAAGGCCGTTCTCATAAAACCACTGCTCTTCCTGGCCACTTTGCGCAAAGTCAAGGTCAGATCCCAGGCCGCTTCGATGCCAATCTCGATGCCCCTTAGCTGCTCTTTCTACCGCTATCGCATCAGGTGAACTGCTGCCAAGCGAGAACCGAGTACTGCCATCAAAGTAGTCCACTAAGGTTTCTTTATAAAGATGATAGATCGTGAAGCTACGGTCTTTGGAGAGGCGAGTAGCAGTGCTAGCATAGAAAACACCTGCAAGCAATATGGCCCCCAAGCACCACAGGAGAGGCATGGCTCGGTAGCGATGTGTCCAGACCCCTAAACTCATTATAGCAATGTACAGCAGGATGAGCGTACTTACGCCAATCCAAATACCACTAAGCAACCCTCCTGGCAAAGCCTGCACAGCGAAAATAAAGGCATTGGTCAGCCAAAGCACAGCGTACAATAATGTCCCGACCAAGGTCGAAATCAATGGGATAGCCTGTACAATAAACAGCAGTACCCCCAGGCCTAATATGATGGATGCAGCTGTCACCACCACCAAGCCTGAAAGCCAGAAATAAACAGGGAATTGATGAAAGTAGAACAGGCTGATCGGGAAGGTTGTCAACTGGGCAGCAATAGCGACTGCAGTTAATTTCCAACAATAATCCAACACCTGATTAGGTGGATGCCAGGCACGATAGATCTTTGGTTGAAAAAACACGATCCCGAGCACAGCCAAGTAAGACAATTGAAACCCAATATCGAAAAGTAAAAAAGGATTGATCAACAAAAGCAAAAAGGCTGAAGCTGCCAAGGTATTATAAATACTGGCCCGCCGATCCAGTACCATACCTAATTGAATAAAACTAAACATAGTGGCGGCCCGCAAGACCGATGGTGACAATCCAGTAATTAAAGCGAATGTCCAGATACCGAGTAGGATGAGCACGAGCCGCAGCCATCGCAATGATCTTTTCCCCAAGGGCCCTAGGGCTAGCAGCCACCCCAGGCCGAAGGCGATAAAGCCGACATGCAAACCCGATACTGCCAAAACATGGATCGCCCCCGTATCCGCATAGGCATTCCGCAGGTCCTCTTGTAATTCATCGCGCTTTCCGAGAATGAGTGCAGCGCCAACAGCGAGTTCATTACTTGCCGCAGGCAGGTGTTCTCGCAATACCTGCATGAGGTTTTCTCGCCATTGCTCCCCAATACGTCGAAGGTGAAAATGCTGCCCGATCACCCGCCCGTTGCCTCTTGCCTGGTGGAAAGTGTTCTGACGAGCTTGATAAGTAGAAAAATCGAAGGCATGAGGGTTAGCGGCCCCGCTGATCTGCGCAACGGTCACTTGCCCCATGATCTCCGTACCCGGATAGATAGCGGCCGCACTATCAATGGGCCAATACCAAAGGATCTGCCCGCCAACTGCCCGCCAGTTCTCACCATCGCTTGATGCGGCTTGCACCTCGGCGGTTAACCGCAAGCTATGGCTGCTTGTGCGAACATTTTGGACACTGGCCTGTAGCCACAAGGAACTATCTGACTCCAGCTGATGTGAAAAGTGATCGGCCTGGTTGAGACCATAGAACGACCCTGCTCGGTAGGAACCCAACAAGATAAACCACAAGAAAATACCAAATCCAAGGTAGGATCGATACTGGAAGGGAATGCGCCGGCCCATTATAGCCAGCAGGCAGCATGAAAGCAAGGTAAGGGCAACGACTGCCCAGAGAGGAAAAGGAAACGGGCCTACTGCCCAATTAAGCGTGATACCAATTAACAGGCCGCCTACTAGGCGAACCATTGGTAACTCCCGCCATTGAACTAGGGGGCCCGGATTCATAGAAACTGGACTTTATCCTGCTTCCGTCCTGCGCTCCTTCTCTTCTTTGTACCTGGCCTTCAGTACCTCTTCCCGGCGCTTGACGGAGGGTTTGGTAAACTGCTGACGATTGCGCAACTGATTACGCAATTTTACGTCACGATGTTTTCGCTTATACCGCTTCAGCATGCGGTCGATGGTTTCACCATCTTTACGTTCGATAATTAGCATATAAAATATTAACGTGAACAATAATTAGCCTTCCTTACGGCAAATCCGCCACAAAAAAAGCAAAAAGACTGCTAAACTAGTACACCAAAGCGGCATAATTGTTCGCAATATGAGCATTTCTATGGAGTAATTCCACCACGACCAATCCTTAGACGCACTAAAGCGTTAGAAAACGTCGGCCGGCTTCACAAATTTGTCCGCATACGAGAAGGTGAAAATTATCGCTTGGGTCAGGTGTTAGCTGATCAAGGCGTTTCACAGCCGTCACCCCTAAACAAGGGCTGCTGACCTATTGCCCGGCGCTAATTTCCGATCGCTCGCGGTCCCTCTATTGAGTAAGTCCGTAAAACCGCACAGTGGCCGTGCAACAAAATGCAGGGGAAGGCGTAATCTTAGAGTGTGTAAAATTTACACTAATTCCCCTAATGGGCCTGAATTAGTATGATTATTGCTAACTTTGACCATAGCTCCTTGCACGGGGCCTGCCCCAAAAAACGGGAGATAAGCTACTGGCATGAATCATTTGGACCAATATTTTAAGTCTGCCTTCACGGTTGATAATGTAATTTTTGGATTTGGTGAAGGTGACCTGAAAGTACTGCTCATCAAGCGCTTGGAAGAGCCTTTTACTGATCGCTGGGCCCTGCCTGGATACTTCGTTCGACAAGACGAAAACCTCGATCATGCAGCACAACGTGTGTTGCGAGAATTGACCGGCCTGACAAACGTATATCTGGAGCAAGTACAGACCTTTGGTGCAACCGATCGCCACCCTTCCGGGCGGGTCATTACGGTTGCCTATTTTTCCCTGGTCAAGATTGATGATTTTGCTCTCGACCCGACACACCATATGTCGGAGGAGGCGCGTTGGGTTTCCGTTGCCAAGATAGACGACCTTCCTTTTGATCACATGGAAATTCTGAAAATCTGCTTCGAACGCCTCAAGAGACGTGTGCGCGTGCAACCTGTTGGCTTTGAACTATTGCCGCCTAAGTTCACTTTGACCGAACTACAACACCTCTACGAAGCGATTCTGGAAACCGGTTTGGACAAGCGCAACTTCCGCAAGAAGATTTTGTCGATGAATCTTTTGATCGATCTAGACGAGACGCAAGAGGGAGTGGCACACCGGCCAGCTCGCCTCTACCAATTCGATCAAGAAAAATATTTGGGATTCCTAAAAGACGGCTTCAACTTTGAAGTGAAGGAGAGCAAGCGCAAAGAACGCATTCCAGCCAACAGCTAACGTGCATCTTCAGGAATTTCTGCTTATTTGCGCCTATCGTCGATTACCATACATTCCCCTCAAAATCTAACACCTTCACCTCTACCCCATCGGGAGCGTTACTACGGAAATTGGTTACGAGCTCATCGATTTCCATTTCTTCTCCGTAGAACTGTAGCAAAAACCGCTGTTGAAATGGGGCTTCCGGCTGGTCTTTCACCTCCAATTGATTGCCTTCATCACTTAGTTCGAAGTAACCGTAATAGCCATCTTCAGCATACAATGGTGCTGTTCGCTCGGTAAGTTGGGTGAAGAAATCATTCGCGAAATCAACCTGTTCCGGTTCCTGGAAAGTCACATAACCCCACAATGCACCCGTTGGTATTTTGAGTAATTCATATTGCTCCCAACCAATACCATCTTCTGTATCCATTTCCACCGTATAGCGGGTATCGGTAATGGTTAATTTCCCTGAGTTTACCACAACGCCTTGCAACTCTACCTGGATGTTATTAACACCACTAGTAGCATCTTCCAACGTCTCACTTCCAAAGGCGGGCGCAACACCAGGCTGGCAATCTTCGGGCGGTAAGATTTCAAAGATGACCAACTCCAATTGGTTACCTGATTTCTGATAATCTGATAGGATGGTTGTATTGATACAGGGCTCGTTAAGCACCGTGCGCATCTGAACATCCAATGTGGATCCGGAGGGGCTGAGTACTTCCCACAACGCCAAATTGAATTCCTGGTCGACCAGTGGAACAATAATCGGATTGTCCAATTGCTCAATCTTACACGACGGCAACAACAACACCAGCAACAGAGCACTCACGAAGAGTTTTCGGGACATAGCCTTTTCTTTTATACTTCCGCGACAGTTCAACAAACGGAAGTGTTCCAATTTTAGAGGATGACGGGGAATAGTAGTCATTAGGCAAACGATGAAGAGAATGGTTCGCTGCCTGTTCAGTAAAAATAGTTAATTATGATTTCATTTTTAACTTTATCCCATGCGCAAGCCCTGGTTTTTCCTGACTTTTGTCTGGCTCCTGCTGATTCTTCTCATTCAGCCGCAGGGTGAATTCCCGCTAAACGATGATTGGCAATATGCTTATGCTGTCAAAGGCTTACTGGAAGATGGTCAATTGTCATATCGCGGCTACTTCTCGCCTATTGTGCTCATCCAGGTACTTTGGGGTTATGCATTCCACCTATTGCTAGGCCAAAGCTTCAGTTTCACCGTCTTGCGTTGGTCGACTTTAGTGCTGGTGCCGCTCGGTACCTACCTGATCATGAAGTTCGGTAGAAGCCTGGGAAATGAATCTGCTTTCAGCGATTGGTTCCTTGGTGCTTTGTTTTGTACCAGTCCACTCTTGGTTGCCCTCGCTCCGAGTTTTATGAGTGATGTTCCTTTCCTTGTGGTAGCACTCTGGTCTATATGGGCCTATTGGCGATTTCATGAGTCTGGCAAAACGACCCTATTGGCAGCTGCACTTTTCCTCGCTTTCCTTGCTTTTTACATTCGCCAACCTGGGCTTGTTCTACCGCTGGCTTTTGGTTTGCACCATGCCTGGCACGGCTGGTCGTTAACCAAATCCCCGCCTCGACTAACGCTAGTCTGGCCGGTTCTCTTAGGGCTTGCCTGTTCTGCGCTATTCCTGCTTTCGTGGGAGCTGGGTGTTAAGCCAGGACTCCAGCTCGATGAGAACTTTAAGAGTGATGCCCAGAACTACCTCGCCTTATTATTCAGCAGTCCCAGCTCCTTTTTCCTAACCTGGGCCCTGAGGATGGTAAAAAGCTTCATTTATCTCTCTTTTTTCACCTTGCCTCTGCTGCCTTTTTTTTGGCGCCTCACCAACTTTCGATCTATATGGAGTAAAGGAAGCATTCGCTGGCTTATCATAGTCATCAGTGCAGGGCTCGTGATCACAGCACATTGGGCAGGAAAACCATTTCCTTTTGGAGGTAATATCTTCTTCAATTTCGGGCTTGGCCCTGAATTATTGGCCGACGCGTATACTTTAAAGTTGGGACACACCCCTCACCTACCCCAGTTTATTCTGGACATCCTCCATTTCCTTGCGGCTTCCTGGGGGCTCAGTTTGCTTTATTTTGTCTATAACCATTACCGGCGCTTAGCGCGGCGACAACAATCCTTCCTGCAATGCTGGATAATTGTGAGCGGCTTGTACCTCAGTCTGATGGCCATTACGAGTTATTATGATCGTTACGTATTATTACCACTCGCATTACTACTCCCATTTCTTATCTCTCTACTCCAATCAACCCGCAAGTTCAACCTTCGCGCATGGCCGCTCTTTCTACCCCTATTCCTTTTTGGTTTATTTAGTGTGGTGGCTACTCATGATTACCTTGCATGGAATCGCGCACGAGCCACCGCTTGGCATTGGTTAGAGGAGCAAAATCACTCGATCCAAGAGGTGGATGCCGGCTATGAGTGGAACGGATGGTTGAATTATGGCGAAACCCGAATCGATGCAGAAGATGTTCCATTTTGGTGGGTAACCGACAATCGCTACATCCTTGCTTTTGGCCCAATCGCCGGCTATGAAGAAATTCATGCAGTAAGCTATCATCGATACCTATTCGCGAAGAAAGACGCTATTCGTATTTTGCACCGAATTGAACGATAATCGGACCCCGTCCGAAAACCAAAAACTACACATGCAATCAAGCTTGGCCCATATCGCCCAACTACTAGGGCTGGAAGTGGAACCAGCGCATCAGGACCAACAGATTCAGGAGCTACTGATCGATAGCCGCCAATTGGTACAAGCCGACCGCACTTTGTTTTTTGCCTTAGCCGGCAACCGAGTAGATGGCCATGATTTCATCGACCAACTCTACCAGCAAGGTGTTCGTGCATTTGTAGTTCGCGAACCTTTCGCCCACCTTTCTGATGCTGTATTTCTAATTGTCGACAATGTAGTAGAAGCACTTCAGGTCATTGTAGCTGATCACCGTCAGCAATTTAAGTTGCCCGTAGTTGGCATCACTGGCAGCAATGGAAAGACGATTGTTAAAGAGTGGCTACAGCAAGCGCTCAGCCCATATTTCTCAGTTTTGGCCAATCCTCGTTCATTCAATTCTCAGATTGGCGTGCCATTATCTGTTGCTCGACTCCAGCCCTCCCATGAAGTAGCGTTTTTCGAAGCAGGAATCTCGAAGCGGGGAGAAATGGGTAAGCTCGCCCAGGTCATTCAACCGACTATCGGGATATTCACCAATATAGGCGCTGCACATCAGGCCGGCTTTAGCACGGTCGAAGAAAAGTTAAATGAAAAACTTCTGCTTTTTGCTTCCGCCGAGGCTGTCATCTATTGCCAAGATCAACCGGAGGTCCACGAAGCGATTCAACAAGGTCTTTCTTGTCAATTATTTAGTTGGGGGCGTTCACCAACTGCCGATGTGCGCGTATTACAGGTAGCGCGTAGCAACGGGCAAACCCAGCTAAGCATAAATTATTTGGGACAAAGCAGTTTGCTGGCCATCCCGCTAGAAGACGACAATTCGATTGAGAACGCCATGCACTGTTGCAGCCTTATGCTCTGGCTAGGCCTTTCCATTGAAGCCGTGCAGGAACAAATGGCCTTGCTCGCTCCTGTAGCGCTACGTTTACGAGTGCGCGCCGGGCGTTTCAGCAGCACAATCATCGACGATACCTATAGCAACGACCTAAGCAGCTTGGCCAGTGCACTAAATGTACTGGACCAACAAGGCACACCAGCTAACCAACGAATGCTCATTCTCAGCGACATGTTGGAAAGTGGTTATCCAACAGCAGAGCTCTACCAACGAGTGGGGCAACTGATCGGCCAACGCATCCATTCATTTGTCGGGATTGGCCCGGAAGTTCAAGGTATTGCAACCTATTTGCCAGCAACGATTAGCACTCGCTTTTTCAGCAATACGGAGGAAGCCTTGATGGCCATTCAACCGGAAGCAATTAAAGAAACGATCGTGCTCGTTAAGGGAGCCCGTCGCTTTCATTTGGAACAACTTGCCGATCAACTATCACAACAAACCCATCGAACAATCCTGGAAGTCGACCGCGCTGCAATTTTGCACAACCTGGCGGTCTTTAAGTCACTACTTCGACCCCAGGTAAAGCTGGCGGCCATGGTCAAAGCGGCAGCCTACGGAGCCGGGGGTGTTCCGATTGGTCGCTTGTTACAGTCCGCGGGTGTCGACTATTTGGTCGTTGCCTACCCTGATGAAGGACGAGAGCTGCGTCAAGCTGGTATCCAATTACCCATTATGGTGCTCAATGCAGAGCCTGCCACCTTTTCTTCATTGGCAGAATGGCAACTGGAACCTGAAGTCTACCATTGGGCCCAGTTGCATGAACTGGCCTTGATCAGGCAGCCATTGTCTATTCACTTGAAGTTCGATACCGGGATGCACCGACTAGGGTTCACATCATCCGATGCTGCAGCTGTTGGCGAATTCCTAAAGCAATCCCCTCAACTGCGCGTAGCAAGTATCATGAGCCACTTAGCGGCCAGTGATTCCGGCCAACACGACTCTTTTACTCACCACCAAGTCAAAGAATTCCAACTGACCAGTCAAGTGCTGTCTGACGAATTGGGCTACCAACCAGCGAGGCACATCTTAAACTCGAGTGGCATTGCCCGTTTCCCTGAATATCAATTTGAAATGGTTCGTCTGGGGATCGGTCTGTACGGGCTGGAAAGTAGCGGTACGTTATCTTCTTTGCTCCACAACGTTTTAGAACTGCAGGCCAGGGTTTCGCAAGTCAGGTGGATTGAAGAAAAACAAACCGTCAGTTATGGTCGTAGCGGTCAACTCCACCGACGAAGCAAGATAGCCACACTAAGCATCGGTTATGCTGATGGCGTACCGAGGGCTGTAGGCAATGGACGTTTTTCCGTACAGATCAATGGCCGCTTGGCTCCAACGATCGGCGCCATCTGTATGGATATGATGATGGTCGATGTTACTGATATTGATAGCGTAGCAGAGGGTGATGTTGCCATTATTTTTGGCCAACAACCTACGATTGCCGAATTAGCGGCTGCGGCTAATACGATTACTTACGAGATCCTAACCAACCTTTCTTCACGTGTGCATCGCGTTTATGTGCAGGAATAGTGCTTTTAGCTTATCGAAGATACCTTCCTACCCCAATTCACGTTAGATATACCTGATGGTTGTCAAAAAGCCACTTAGCACCAACTTAGTGGTGCTCGGCTAGGACAATTTTTCTAATTTTGCGTGAATTTTTGCAGCGACAAAAAAAACTATCTCAAATAAATATTCTGATGATGACAAAAAGATGGATCACCGCCCTGACCTTGTGCTTCGCCGCCTTTATTGGTCTTCAGGCGCAATCAAATGATGATCGCGTCCTGTTTACGGTAGAAGACGCTCCTGTCAGCGTTGATGAATTTGTCTATATCTACACAAAAACAAATGGTGAGCAAGCGGACTTTTCTGAGCAATCGCTAGAAGAGTACCTCGACCTCTACGTCAAATTCAAACTCAAGGTGCAGCGTGCCAAGGATATGCAACTCGACACGATTGTAGCTTTACAAGAAGAACTCAACGGCTATCGCCGACAATTGGCCGACAGCTACTTGATCGACCGCGCCGTTGGTGACGAGCTCTTGCAACAAGCATACGAGCATATCCAGCAAGATGTAGATATTAGTCATATCCTGGTCAGCGTTAAACCTAATTCTGCCCCGGCGGATACGCTTGCTGCTTTCCAACGCGCTCAGGCAGCTCTTGATCGCATCAACCAGGGAGAGTCTTTTGAAGAGATCGCAGCCGACATTTCCGACGATCGCTATAGCAAGGAACGCGGCGGACGAGTTGGATTTATCACCGCACTCTTCCCACAAGGCCTGCACCGTTTAGAACAGGCGGCCTATGGTGCTCCGATCAATGAAGTCGTCGGCCCGGTTCGCACCGCTGCTGGCTATCATGTGCTAAAGGTACACGAGCGCCGAACTGCCCGCGGTGAAATGGAAGCAGCTCACATATTAATCCGCAAGGAAGACAAGCCTGATGGTGAGGCCTTTGCCACTATCACTGATATTTTCAATGAATTGCAAGATGGCACGTCTTTCGACGAACTCGCTCGCAATCAGAGCGAAGACGGCCGGACAGCTGAAAACAACGGCTACCTCGGATTCTTCGGAATCAATCAATATGAGAAGGCCTTTGAAGACGCTGCATTCGCCCTTGCCGAAGATGATGCCTATACCGCACCAGTGGAAACTAGTGCCGGCTGGCATATTATCCGCCGAATCAGTCGCAAGGCAATACAACCATTTGCTACCGAAAAGCCTCGTTTAGAAGGAAGAATTCGACAAGACGGTCGGTTTGAAGAAGCCAAGTTGGCGCTTTTACAGCGGATTCGCCGCCAAAGCAATTTCACCGAATCCACCGAACTGCTGAATAATTTCGTAAGTTCTTTGCCAGATACGTTTACCACATTCCGCTGGAGGGCTCCTGAATCATCTGCTGATGTATTGTTCAGCCTAGACGGAGGGTATGAAGTTACCATGGGAGAATTCACGACTTACTTGGGCAAAGGTACCCGGCGTAGAGTCATGTTAGCGCGTGAAGGAGATGCTGCTACCGCTGCACGGATCATGTATGACGAATTCGTAAATGATCAACTGCTCAAGTACGAAGAATCCCGCTTGGAAGAGCGCTACCCTGAATTCCGTAGCTTAATGCGTGAATACGAGGAGGGTATCCTCTTATTTGAAGCGACAAAGATGGAGGTTTGGGACCGTGCTGCACAGGATACGGAAGGTTTGCAGGCTTTTTCACAGACCATTCGCGGCAAGTATCGCTGGTCGGAACGAGCCCGTGCTACGGTCTATCGCATCGGAATGAATCACCAGGCAGAAGCGGAAGCGATCCGTACGTATGCCTTAACGCATTCACCAGATGATGTGGAAGAACAATTCAATACGGATGACGTGATCAAAGTGACGGCAGAAGAGGAGATGTATGAACAAGGCCGCAATGCCGATCTAAGTACCATTAATTGGGCTGTCGGCTCCGCTACCGAGTTGTCAGAAAATCGCCGTAGCCGCAGTATCACCTTCATTAAGATTGAGGAATTGCTGCCTCCTGCCGATAAGACTTTGGATGAAGCACGTGGTTATATCATCGCTGATTATCAAGATCAACTGGAGCGTGAATGGGTACAAAACCTGCGCGAACAGTATGATGTGGATATCGACCGCAAAGTGTTTGAAAGCCTAATTCGGCCTTAATAACTGGGTGGTTATGAGGATGCATCGGATGCTAAGCATAGGAAGAAGTTTATTGTTGCTTCTGGTATTTGTGGCTTGTTCACCAGCTTTGCCAGATAACGAAGCCGACCCATTGTTGGCTAGAGTACAACAAAAAACACTTCATCTATCGGAGATGGAAGGCATGTTTCCGGAGGGTATCAGCCCAACGGACAGCCTTGACATACTGAATACTTACGTGAGCCGTTGGATCCGCGAAGCGGTTATGTTAGTAGAGGCCGAGGCAACCGTGCCGGCCAACTTTGATATTGATCGATTGGTTCGCGACTATCGAGCTAGCCTCGTGCGAACCAATTATGAAAAAATACTGGTGGAACAATTGCTGGATTCCAACATTCTGCAAAGCGAGTTGGAGCAATTCTATGAGGAAAACAAACTCCTCTATGAGTTGGAAACCCCCATTGTTCGCTGCTATTTTCTCAAAGTGCCGCTCCCTACGCCGGAAGCGGGGCAATTGAGAAGCTTGTGGAATAATGACAATACGCAAAGCTTAGCCGCTTTACAGGCTTATGCCGAAAGTTACGCGGAAGTAGCTTTGTTGGAAGATAGTTTGTGGTATAGTGTGGAAGAAGTTGCGGATCAACTCCCGCCAGGAACACTGACTCCCGCCAATGTAGGTTCGAAGCAGGACTTTACTCAGCGGGACGAACACCACCAATACTACTTCAGGTTGTTCGAATTGCGCAACCGGACGGAAATCGCACCACTTTCCTATGTGGAAGAACAAGCCCGGAAGGTGATCTTGCACCAGCGTAAATTGCAGCTGATGGAAGATGTCAAAGAAGATATGTACGAGCGCCAAATGCGCGAAAATAATATTGAAACGTTTATCAACTGATATGAAGAAGCTATTCCCAATTCTGGTAGTCCTGTTGTGTTGGCAAATGATTAGCGCACAGTCGGCCGTGATCGACAAAGTTGTTGCTATGGTGGGCGGAGAGATCGTTTTGCTATCTGAAGTCGAGGAACAGTATTCCTTGATGCGCTCTCAGAACCCTACTGTTCCGGCTGAGGCTCGCTGCAACGTTATCGACCAACTCCTGGTCAATAAGTTGCTACTCAATCAAGCCAAGCTAGACAGTGTAGAGGTTTCTGAGGTAGAGGTTGAAGATCAGTTGAATGCCCGTATCGACCGGATCCTGTCCTACATGAATGGTGACCTGGAGCAATTCGAGGCTTATTATGGTCAGACGGTCACTCAGGTAAAGGACCAATTTCGCGAGGACCTCCGCAATCAGCTGCTCACTGAAAGAATGCAGGGGCAAGTGCTTCGGCAGGTAACTGTGACGCCTTCGGAAGTGAAGACTTTCTTTGCTCAGATTCCTAATGACAGCCTTCCCTATTTCAGTAGCGAGGTAGAGGTCGGGGAAATTGTATACGTCCCGGTCGTTAATGAAGAAGAACGGCAGAAATCTATCACGAAATTAGAAAACCTGCGCGCGCAAATCGAAGCCGAGGAGGCTACCTTTGAGGAACTTGCTCAATTGCATAGCGATGACGGGTCAGCACGAATCGGGGGCGATCTGGGCTGGGCCAAACGCGGTAAATTTGTACCAGAATTTGAAGCAGCTGCCTACAAATTGGAGCCGGGAGAGATGAGTCCGGTAATCGAAACACAATTTGGCTTCCACCTGATCCAATTGCTGGAACGCAGAGGTAATCAAATCCATGTTCGGCATATCCTGGTACGCCCTGCCATTACCGATAGTGACCTGGAGCTGGCACGCAATCACCTGGATTCTATTCGCAATTTGATCCTGGTAGATTCAATCAGCTTCTCCCAAGCTGTGAAGCGCTTTGGAAACGACGAAGTCCAGAGTTACAATAACGATGGCCGAATGATGAATGCACTTACCGGCAATACCTTCTTTGAAGTGGCTGACCTGGATCCAGACATCTATTTTGCGATTGACACGCTTGGGCTCGATGAAATTACCAAGCCGATCGAATTCCGTTCTCCAGGTGGGGATACACAATTCCGGATCGTTCAATTGCAATCTCGTACCGACCCTCACCGTGCCAATCTATCACAAGACTATTCCAAGATCCAACAAGCGGCAATCCAGGCGAAGCAGAATGAATCGCTGAGTGACTGGATCTCGCAAAGAGTCGGTAGCACCTACATCTTTATCGATCAACGCTACGATACTTGCCCCATGCTCGACAAGTGGTCGGAGACTGGAGCCCGCCCTTGAACAGAATTCTTGCTGTTGCTGATCAGAATATTTGGATTTTAGCCCACTAGGAAATCCGCACAACGCTTCACGCTCCATGTCAAAATGCGTGAAGCGTTGTGTGTAAAACCTTCAACTCCGCCCTTAAATCGTTAAAAAACACCCTCTCCGGCAGCAATCCTGCAATTCATCGTATCTTTGAAATAGGTACGAAATACATTGCGTTGTATACCCAGAGCTGCCTACCATGAACAGGGCAGCTCTTATGAACAAGAGCGATCCCAAGAACATATCCACCCCATGCGGAGAGGCTATTTTGTATTGTTGTTATTGGTACTAACCTTACCTGGCGCGGCTTGGGCTCAAAGCTGCGGCTCAGCCGATACTTTACTGATCGCTCCTAATTCCTCCCCAACCTTCACACTTGATATTGCCGACTATTTCAATGATGACCTTAGCGACCCCATGCAAGGTCTTTGTGGTGTGGAGATCAACTTTGTCCACCAATTCGTAGAAGACCTCGAAGTCAGCTTAACCTCACCTGCCGGTCAGACTGTTGATCTCATTGGACCGAATGGTGATGATCAGTTTGATTTTACCTTTGGTACACAGTGGCGAATCTCATTTGTTCCCTGCCTGGAAACAGCAGAACCCGATAGTGCCTTTGCCGATCAATGGGACAATGAACAGATGGAAAGCTTTATCAATTTCAATCTGTATACCGGATCCTACTACCCCTTCAGCGGTTGTTTAGAGGACTTCAATACTGGCCCGGTCAATGGCACCTGGACGATCTCAGTAAACAATGACCCTACTTTTTACCCTGGGGCCATCACCTTTATCCGCTTAATCTTCTGCGATAGCCGCGGAGTTACCTGTTGCTTTGCTGATCCTGGAATGTTGGACACCGCCGATATAGTAGCCTGCGAAGCCGACACCAGCCTTCAATTTGCTCCTATCGTATCCTATGAAGGCCTGATTCCAGATACCGCAGAATACGGATACCGTTTCTTAATTGGGCAAAATGGCATTTTCACCCAAGTAGACACGCTAATTGATTTTCGAGACTCCCTGGCAGCTACCTATCAAGTCTGTGGTCTGTCTTATCAATTCCCCGAACTCGATAGTTTACCTGCACCAGATGGGGTGCTTACGCTTGATAGTATACGTAACAACCTCAACGGCCTGGATCCTTGGCTATGTGCTTATCTCACGGATGATTGTATTACGGTAGAAGTCGTTGCTCCCCCTGATACAACTTTCCTGGCTCCCTCTATTTGTTTAGGCGATAGCTTGCTGGTTGGAGATTCTTTGCTCCGCCAGACTGGCCAGTACTTGCTCACGCTCGATAATTATGCTGGTTGTGATAGTATTGTGGCGGTCGACTTAAGTGTGATCGATCTCCCTCCGGTTAGTTTGGATTCCACCATTTGCTTGGGAGATTCCGTCGTCGTTGGAGACATCGCTTATTTTGACACCGGTATCTATCAAGACACCCTTAGCAGCCAAGCCTTGGGATGCGATAGCATGATCACCTTAAACCTCACCGTTCTCGACCCTATTACTACTTCCCTCAGCCCGACCATCTGTAGTGGAGCCGTATTCCTGGTAGGGGATAGCACGCTAACAACAAGTGGCTCTTACGTAATTCCTTTGACGTCTGCAGCGGGTTGCGACAGCATAGTCGAAGTTG
>SPJK01081493.1_pt1 | contig 14981 bp, 14 predicted proteins | sample 3741771 | NCBI WGS metagenome assembly SPJK01 (sample SAMN10925997, study PRJNA522277) | cold seep metagenome | isolation source: Elba SIP-enriched marine methane seep metagenome, extraction at timepoint T2 | place: Italy: coast of Elba, Mediterranean Sea | reverse complement strand
GTATTTCTCCGCCGCCCAATCCAGCATCGGCTGCCAGGCCTTTGCCTGACGCGCCGCCAGCTCCGGCGGGTCATCGGCGCGATAACACAACAGATCGGAACCACCGAAGCCGGCGATTTCTCCGGCGACCCCTTCCGGTTGCGGTATGACGCGGTCGATGGTTGTCGCGGCCAGTTGCATCATGGGCATGGAGGCAGGGTGAACCTCTTCCCCCTGACTATCCCATTCTTGCGCAATGGCTTCGGCCAAGGTCGCCGTTGGGACCGTCAGGGGCGCCTTGCCCGGTGTTCGGACAGGGCGCCCGTCGAGCGTAACATCGAAGCCGCCCCCATTGTTGGCGACGGCTTCGGCTTTCTTGTAAAAGCGCTTCATGGATATCAGAGATCAGTCGCTGCCAAAGATGCTCTTCAGTGCGCCACCGACGCCTTCCTCAATCGCCTTAACAGGGTTTTCAACTGCGGAACTGCCAGTGCTGCTTTCCGGCTCCTGCTCAGCTTGTTCCTGAGAGCGTTTTACTGACGCCTGACAGGGGTGGTCTTCCGGCAGATCACCGACAACGGCCAGAAGCGCTGGCGCAATCCCGCCTGTCAGGACACCGGCCAAAATACCGACGCCGATATTGACCGGATCCGGGATCACGGACGGGCTGCCTAACGTACCGGTAACGACCAATGGAACGCTGGCGATACTGCCGCCTTTCGGCTTCACATTCAGGTCGAGGGATTCATCATTCAGATCAATCTCACCGGATGTGACGACTGTGATCGGGCCTGATGCGACATAGCCGGCTTTGGTTTCCATCAGCCCGCTTTTGGTCGGGTAGTCGAAAACCATGCAGTCGATGACGATCCAACCGCCTTCCGAGGCCAAAAGACCGGCCACGGTGCTGCCAACTTTCTCTTCGAAAGCCTTTTTCAGAATGCGGCTGCCATAAAGACTGATCTGGCTCCGGCCGTCCAAGGAGGCGGCGATGGCCCGGGGGCTCTGACCGGCACCTGCAAGGCCGATATTCAGATCAATCGGTCCCTTGATCTTGTCTTTGAATCCGGCCCCGGCGAGGAGGCTGGCGAGATCAAGCTTGGTGCCCTTGATGTTGATATTCAGGCTTGGCGTTTCTTTGGAGCCATCCAATGCGATCGCACCATCCAGAACACCGCCCCCGATTTTTGCATCCAACGGTTCAATGCTGACAGCGCCATCCTGGAGCTTCACCTTCAAATCCATGTCGGTCAGCTCGGCAACGGCAGCCATCAGATACTTGGCTTTGTATTCGATATCCGCATTGACGGCTTTCAACCCATCGAGCGGCAGGGGATCACCCGGAATAATTCGGCCATCACCTGCATCGGAAGACGCACCGCCTGTTGACGCGCTGCTGGAACTTCCACCAGCCGAGGAACCGCCTTCGCTGGGCGGCGTCAGATCGTTGGTATCGAAATGCTCAGAACTCAGCCGCGCCGTAATGTTCGGCGTCGCGCCGGTCATGTCGAGCACGATGCTGCCTCCGATATCGCTGTCTGCAATCTTGGCGGTGAAGGGATTGATGGTCATCGGCTGACCCGCATCGCCCTTGATCGTGGCATCAACATCTACGGGCCCGATCGGCGGGACTGGAGATCCGGCCAGCTTGCTCAGGACCGACAGATCCGGTGAATCTACGCTGACACCAAGATCAGCGCCGCTCGCCTTCATCAGATCGTCCACGCGACCACTTGCGCCGACAAGCAGGGTTTTCGCCGTACCAAGTGACAAGGACAGGTTTTCCATCGACAGCTTACTGGCCATCCCGCCATTGACGGCGAGCGACAGATCAAGCGGGCCGAGTGCCGGGACTTCCTGCCCGACAGCTTCTTTGACCGGTGCGGAGAGGGTGCCGATTTCCGGCGATTTCACCGCAAGCTTGATATCGATGCCGGCTTGATTGATGGCATCGGCGATGCCCCCTTCGGCCAGCACTGTCAGCATTTCTGCCTTGCCGAGGGTAAAGGCCAAGTCTTGGACAGCGACACCGTCTTCCAGGCCACCAGCAACTTTCAGGTTCAAATCCATCGGGCCGAGGGCTGGAACGCCTTGGCCGGAGAAATCCTTGGCAATCGGTGAAAGCAGCCCGATTTCCGGACTTGCGACCGCGACATCAAGATTGATGCCCGCAGCGTGCATCGCATCCGCAATACCGCCAACAACATCGACTTTGAGCAATGCGTCCGTGCCCAGGCTGAAGGCAAAGTCCTGAACGGCAAGACCATCGCCTGCATCTCCGGCAAGCTTCAGACCCAGATCCATCGGACCGAGCGCCGGGACTTTCTGACCGGCAAATTGCTCCACGATGGGGGAGAGGTCACCGATTTCGGCACTCTTCACGGAGACACCGATGTCGATGCCTTCCGCAGCCGCCGCATTTTCGATCTGACCACCAATGCCCAACACCAGACCGGCAAGGTCGCCGTTAATGTCGATGGTCCAGGGCTCGGAACCGGAAATCGCCGCTGGCTTACCGAGCGCGCCATTCATGGTGATCGGAACGGCGTCGAAAGCGGCCTTCAGCGACAGGGGAACAATCTCGTTGGGGTCATTGCTGGAGAGGGTGAGTTCATCCAGTACAAATTGGTGCGATTCACCTGTCTGCGCATCGGCCAGTGTTACGGTGATATCCGCAACTCGTACATCGCGCAGGATCGGGATGATGATATCGCCTGACCCGCCGCCATGTCCGCCGCCATGTGTTTCGCCCGTGTCGGCGGCTCCCTCATCTGCTGAGGCCTCGCCTGCTGGGGTCATCGCGGTATTCTGGCGGCCCTGGTCGTCGGTTTCAATCAGCGCATCGACGCCGGTTAGGTGCAGTTTCACGATATCCGGGGAACCAAAGACCGCAGAAAGCGGCTTAAGGTCGACTTCGAAATTGGCGATTGTGACCATCTCCGGCCGTGATCCCCAATCCGCATTGCCAAGCGTGATATCGGTAACCTTGATCCGTGTGTCCAAACCGATCTCATTCTCGATGGGACCTGCGATGGTGAAGGACCGGCCTGTCGCCTGTTCGACCTGGGCTTCGATATCAGCCTTGTAGTCATTGAGGTCCAACATTGTGGTGGCCCAGGTGACAACACCCGCAACCGCGAGCACCAGCACGCCCACAATGCCCGCCAAAATCTTCAGGAACAGTTTCATGACCGTTTACTCCCTTGCCCCAAATCGCGCCCCGCGAGGTTCAAAAAATACACTTAAACTATGCTGGAGACTGCCGAAATTACGCCCAAATCGTCTCTAGCAACTTTGGTATCTCATCATAAGTATTTGCTACCGCATGCGCCCCGGCTCGTTCAAGCTCTGTTGGTGGGTGATACCCCCAAGAAACGCCCAATCCGTGAGCTTTTGCATTTATCGCTAAGTTTATATCGAAGATCGTATCGCCTATGACCACGGTATTCCAGGGATTTGCGCCGACTTCGGCCATTGCGTCTTCCAGAATTTGCGGATGTGGTTTCCCCGGCCCGTCATCTGCGGTCTTAAGGCAGGTGAAGATTTCGGACAGGCCATGATTCTCCAGCGTGTGGATCAGGCCGCGTCGACCTTTCCCGGTTGCGACACCCAGAACAGCGCCCCGGGCATGCAAGTCTCTCAAGACCTGCTCACAGCCGGGATAGAGTGGCTCACTCAAATCATCGCTGTCTTGCTTGGCATGGGCGACGTCTCGGTAATGTTCCCGAAGTCTTAAATGTGCATCCCGTTCGCCTTCCGGATGCAGGTTTTCAATGACTTCCAACAAATGCAGGCCGATCTGTTGGCGGATGTCGGAATCTGCAGGCGGGGGCAAGTTTTCGGCTTCGAACGCGCCCTGCATCGTGGAGACGACATTATGGCCGCTATCGACCAGCGTGCCGTCGCAATCGAAGACGATGAAGCGAAGTTCTTTGTCGAACGGCATCAGGCGATCTCCTCGAAAGGATCTTCTTCGGCGAGATCCGGGTCGAATTCGAACAGGCGTAGCGTATCTTTGAATAGTTTGGGTGGCGGGGCCATGAACCGGGCGCCAGCGCCGGCGACGCCGGGTGGCAGGACTAACTCTCTGGCGTGGAGATGCAGCTTGCGTGATGCCTCATCCCCTTCCAGATAGGCTTCACGCCCGCCATATTTCCCATCGCCCAGGATCGGCGTTTCCAGTGCTGCCATATGCGCGCGCAATTGGTGTGTCCTGCCGGTGCGGGGCCAGAGCGCGACCAGGGCGGCCCGTTTTGCGGCATGATCCAGCACAACATAGTCCGTCACCGCAGATTTGCCGTCTTCCGGGTCGGCATGGACCCGCTCCTTACCGGCGGGGCCTCCTTTGGACAGGGGTAGATCGATGGTTCCACGCTCTGGCCGTGGGACGCCGACAGTGATGGCCCAGTAGATTTTGCGGGTTTCCCGGCGCTTGAACCCCTCTGCCAGGGCGGCTGCAGCCTTGCGGTTGCGTGCCAGGACCATGATGCCACTCGTATCCCGGTCCAGCCGGTGCACGAGGCGAGGGCGTTCTTCTGCTTCAAAGGTTAGATGGTCGAGCAGCCCATCCAGATGCCGCTCTGTCCCCTGGCCCCCTTGGACGGCCAACCCCGATGGCTTGTCGATGACCAGGATGTCCTGGTTGCGGAATAGGACGAAGCTTTGTGCCAGCGCCTCATCGCCCTGGCGCGGCTTCATTCCGCCCGGTTTCGATGGATCGCGTGAGCGTTTCTGCGGTGCTTGCATGTCCCGTGGTTCATAAGGTGGGACACGGACGGACTGTCCGGCAACAACCCGGCTGTCTGCTTTGACCCGCCCGCCATCGAGCCTGACTTCACCCTTTCTGAGCGCCTTTTGCAGGCGCCCGAACGGCATATCCGGAAGGCGGGTCTTGAACCAGCGGTCCAGGCGCATGCCGTCTTCATCGTCTGCTACTGTCAGTGTTGTAACACCGGACATTGTTATGCTCCTGCGAATAAGGCGCGACCGGCCATCATGCCGAGATAGAGCCCCGCAACAGAAAGCGCCACCGATCCGCCGATATAGGCCATGGCCTGGAACGCCTGTCCTCGCTGCAGCAGCAAGACAGTGTCCAGGGAGAAGGTTGAGAAAGTGGTAAAGGCACCCAGCAGGCCGATAGCCAGGAAGGCGCGAAGCTCAGCCCCAACCAGCGTGCCCAGAGCGAAGGCTTCGATCAAAAACCCCATCAAAGCCGATCCCAAAATGTTCACGACAAAGATGCCCCAGGGGAAGCCGGGCCCGACCAACGCCGTAATGCCAGCGGCGGCAAAGTGGCGGGCAACGGCCCCACAGGCGCCGCCTGCCGCTATCGCAAGGATCATTTTCATAGTGACCTGACAATCGCCTTTCGAGACCGGTCCATCAAGCGCTTTGCCTCTGCCGGCTCTTGCGGGCGCGGCGGGCTAGCATATTGAGCCCTTCGATCAGCGCAGAGAATGCCATCGCCGCATAAGTATAACCCTTCGGTACATGGGCACCGAAGCCATCGGCGACCAGTACCATCCCAATCATCAACAGGAAGCCGAGCGCAAGCATGACGACCGTCGGATTGGCGGCAATGAAGCGAGAAAGAGGGCCGGAGGCGGCAAGCATGACCCCGACCGCCGTGATCACGGCGATGACCATGATCGGCAGGTCTCTGGTCATGCCCACGGCGGTCACGATGCTGTCGATGGAGAAGACGAGATCAAGCAGCAGGATTTGCATGATCGCGACGCCCATGGCGGTTGCGGCCTTCTTGCCGGTGCTCTCGTCATCTTCCGGCGGGTCAACGTGATGGTGAATCTCGGTCGTTGCCTTCCAAATCAGGAAGACGCCGCCTGCAATCAGGATCAAATCCCGCCAACTGAAAGCATGGTTGAAGAGGCTGAAAACCGGCTCGACAAGGCCGACGATAACGACCAGCAGGCCTAATAGCGCCAGTCTTAAGACCAAGGCGCCGCCAAGCCCGATGGCCCGGGCCTTGGGGCGCATCTCTTCCGGTAGTTTGTTGGTCAGGATCGATATGAAGATCAGGTTATCGATGCCGAGCACGATCTCCATGACGATCAGTGTCGCCAAGGCCGCCCAGGCTTCCGGGCTCGCTATCAGTGTCATGAAGTATTCCATGAGAAAATCTCCCCATTCTCTCGGCATATACCGTTTGCGCTTATCCGCGTCTCAGCCCCTGAACGATTGGTCGACCTGGCCCCTCATCCTGAGGAGGTCAGACAGGGCCGTCTCGGAGGATGTCCCGGCGTCCATCCCTGCCGTCTGGCGTTATTCAAGGCCGCGCTTCCGGCGCAGGCCCTCCCAATACTCCAGTCGCTTCCGGATGTCCCGCTCAAATCCACGCTCGACCGGGGAATAGAGCTTTTCCCGCTTCATCGTGTCGGGAAAATAGTTCTGGCCGGAGAATCCGTCTTCCGCGTCGTGGTCATAGGCATAGTCTTTCCCATAGCCCATATCCTTCATCATTGCGGTCGGCGCGTTGAGAATATGTTTCGGCGGGGCGACAGAGCCTGTGTCCTTCGCAATGGCGCGGCTGGCCTTATAGGCTGCGTAGGCGGCATTCGATTTCGGCGCGGTGGCAAGGTAGATCGCGGCCTGGGCGAGTGCCAGTTCCCCCTCCGGCGATCCCAGGCGTTCATAGGTGTCCCACGCCATCAGGGCCTGATGAGCGGCCTGCGGGTCGGCTAGCCCGATATCCTCATAGGCGAAGCGGAGCATCCGCCGCGCCACATAAAGCGGATCTTCGCCGGCGACCAGCATCCGGGCCAGCCAATAAAGCGCCGCGTCACAATCGGACCCGCGCAGGCTTTTGTGTAGGGCGGAAATCAGATTGTAGTGACTGTCTTGAGCCTTGTCATAAACCGGCAATCGACGCTGGACGGTATTCGCCAGCTCATCCGGTGTCATCGGCAAGGTGGTCCCCATGGCATAGAGCGCTTCGGCCATATTGAGGAGATACCGGCCATCCCCATCCGCCATGCCGACAAGGGCGGCGCGGGCGTGCTCATCAAGCGGCAGGGGACGCCCTTCTTCTGCCTCAGCCCGGTTCAACATCGCGTCCATGGCTTCGGTGTCGAGCCGGTTCAGGACATAGACCTGACAGCGGGATAATAACGCGGCATTCAGCTCGAAACTGGGGTTCTCTGTCGTGGCGCCGATCAGAACGACGGTTCCATCCTCAACATAGGGCAGGAATCCATCCTGTTGCGCTTTGTTGAAGCGATGAATCTCGTCGACGAAGAGCAGGGTTCCTTGACCGCCGATCCGGCGCTCACGCGCGCGGTCGAAGACCTGGCGCAGATCGGCAACCCCGGAGAAAACGGCTGAGAGCGGCTCAAAGGCAAGGCCGCTTCCTTCCGCCAGCAGTCGGGCAATCGTGGTTTTGCCGCAGCCGGGCCCACCCCAAAGGATCATCGAGGTCAATCGACCCTGCGCGAGCATCCGGCCAATCGGCCCCTCTGCACCGATCAGGTGACCCTGCCCGACAACATCACTCAGGCTCTGTGGGCGCAGCCGATCGGCGAGCGGGCGCGGGGCATCTGCTTCAAAAAGCCCACCGCCCAGCGCTGCCGTGTCGCTCCGCCGTTTAGCGCACATCGCCCCGTGATCCCTCAGCGCACATCAAATGTGCGTTCCTTGCCATTTCGCTCCATGGTGATGCGCCACCGCTTCGGGGGATCCTGCAATACGCGTCGCAGGAAAGCTGTATCGGTGATGTTCACACCGCTGACCGCGACCAATTTGTCACCAGGCTTGAAACCCACGCGATCTGCGGTGCCGCCGCCACGGATGCTTTGAAAGAAAACCCCGGTTGCTGTGTTCGGCAAACCATATTCAGACGCGACAGCAGGGGACATATTGATCAAAATCGCGCCGGAGAAGGGGTTCCTTCCCGATACCTCAAGCGGGTCACGTGGGGGGATTTCCGGTGGCGATTCAAGTGGCAGATTGACTGAGACGTTATCACCATTTCGGATGATACCCAGCGTTAGCATTCCCCCGACACCACGGGTTGCAGCGCGGAAACGCAGGGCCTGGGCGTCCTCAATCTGCCGACCGGAAACGGCCGTGACCACATCACCAATGGACAGGCCGGCGTGTTCCGCCGGGCCATCGGGATAGATGCCTTCAACAATGACGCCCATTGGCGCCACAAAACCCAAGGCATGCGCTATGTCGGCATCGACATCCCGGCCGGTGAAGCCGAGCCAGGGACGCACCAAGGGCTCACCCTTCTCCGCGCTTTCGACAATGGCACTGACCATATTTGACGGAACAGCAAACCCGATCCCCATGGACCCGCCGCTCTTGGAGAAGATGGCCGTGTTGATCCCAACTACCGACCCATCCAGCGCGACCAACGCGCCGCCGGAGTTCCCGGGGTTGATCGCCGCATCGGTTTGGATGAAGGATTGGAAGTCGGCGATCCCGACAGCGGTGCGGGCGAGGCCGGAGACGATACCACTGGTCACGGTCTGACCGACACCGAAGGGGTTGCCGATTGCGAGCACCAGATCGCCAACCTCAATCGCATCGGAATCACCCAGCTTTGCCGTTGGCAGATCATCGCCGGCATCTTTCAAGCGGACCACGGCAATGTCGGTGCGTTCGTCAGAGAGCAAAACCTCGCCGTCAAATTCTCGCCGGTCCGCCAGGACGACCCGGATTTCCTGGGCGTTGCGAATGACATGGTGGTTTGTGACCACAATACCGTTCTTCGACAGGATCACACCGGAGCCGAGGGCGTTCTGCACCCTCTCTTTTGGACGGCCGAAGTTTCTGCCGAAATTTTCCCCAAAGAAGCGCTTGAACAGTGGATCGTCAAAGAGCGGGCTGTTGAAGGGGTTCCGTTGCTGTGTCTTCACCACGACCTTGGCGTAGATATTGACCACGGCAGGCGCCGTTGCCTTAACAACCGGGGCGAAGGTGAGGGAGATTTCCGCCCTGCTCTCGGGGACAGACTGGGCTGTGGCGGATTGGGCCAAGGCCGCGGGCATCGCGAAGGTGAGGGCGATAAGGAATAGTGTGAGATGTTTCATGGCGTCAAAATAGGGATCGTTGGGGTTGAATGAAAGGTGCAGATTATTCGCTCGACATCTTATCTCGTGTCGCGAGGTAAAGCGCGCAAGTCAGAATTGCGGCCGCGATCCAAATTGCCGGGGCGTGGCGCTCATCAAATAGGATCATACCCCAGGCAATTCCGGCGAAAAGTGAAATGAATGATCCGAAATTGACGAACACACCGCCGGTTCGCTGAATCAGGTGGAAATAGATCATGCTTTCAACAACACCGGCGGTGATAAAGACACCAATGGCCATTTCCGCCTTGCCCCAGGTGATCGTCTCGACCGGAGGAAACCCGATCACGAGAGAGGCTGGCAGAACCAAAAGGGCTGCGAGGAATGTTTCCCCGGTCAGAGCGTGCATTGCGGACAGGCCCTTCGGCCAATTGGCGGCGAGATAAACTGACTCGATACCGAAAACGACGGGGACGATTAGCGCCAACAGCATCCAGATTGCGTTGCCCTGACCCGGTAACTCCAATTCCGGCGCGACGATGATTGCGATGGAAACAATCCCCAGCAGCACGGCGGCAGCTCGGTTCAGGGTCACTTTCTCCGTACGCAACAGGGCAGCCATCAGGATTGCGACGACGGGGGATACGCAGGCGAACATGGAGATCAGACCGGATGGCAGGCTTGGCGCCACATAGAGGACTGAGAGGATCGGGATGACATAGCCGAGCACGCTGGCTATCCCAAAGAAGCGAAAGACATCCCAACGAAAGGGAAAGTCGCGTCGGGTCGGAAAAGCCAGAACGGCATAAATGATGGACAAGGACCCAATGGTCAGAATCAGGATCACCGGTTCCGAATAGCCGCTGGTAACGGCCATCTTCAGCATCGCGAATTGCAGCCCCCATAGCGACCCCATGATTAAGAGGCAAAAAAAGGCTGTGGCGCGGTTCATGGCGAAAAGGGTCTCTTGGGTTCGAGTGTGTTGTTAGAGCGCGTGATTAGGACGCTTGGATAGTATGCGTAAGGGGGCAGAAGTCGTGAAGGTGGAGGAGCTATATCACGATCCTGGCGGCCAGTGTGCGGAAATGTTTGGACGCCTGGCGGGCATCGATGGCCGCTTCCCTGACGAGCCAATCGAAATGCTTGGTGAGCGATTTGACCCGCCGCCCTTCCCGAAAGGCAAGATAGAACCGTCCGACATAAAGGACGGCCAATAACGGGCCGAAAATCGTGACAGGCGCGCTGAAGACATGGTGGGCGTCATAAAGAAATACCCGAAGTGACGGATAATGTTCCTCTGTCAGATTCGCTAACCGGTCGAGCTGTTGCTTACGGATTTTGGGGTCGAGGCCCTGCCAGTATCCACTTCCTTCGGCAAAAGCCTCCATCTCATGCAAGGGAACAGCGATTTCATGGTCTGACGGTCCGGAGGTGATCCAATCGATCCGCTCCCGCATCGATGCGATGGCTTGATCCGGTGTTCGGCCCAGGAATTCGGCATATTCCCAGCGCAACACATCCTCTGTCATCAAAACGTGTGGAAGTTTCGCCGGCACATAGCGAATTTTGTAGCCTGATGCCTCCCGATACCAATCGAAGATCTGGGTGTCGGCCACAGAGCGTCCGGCTTCCGTCATCGACATGGCGAGATCGATCAAATCTCCCGGCTGTTCCGGGCGTTCGGTCAGGCCCAACAACCAGTCTGTGCTGACACCTAAGGCTTGGGCGGCGTCAGCGGCCAATTGTGCATTCGGCAGCCGTGCGTCATCGCCGGAGAGGATCTGACCGATTGTCGATCTGTCCACCCCGGTTTCCCGGGCAAGGGCACTTCGCGATAGGCCTGCACGGGTCATCGCCTGTTCCACCCTCTCGCGGAAAATCGTAGATCTCTCTCGCTTGTCCATTATTTTCCCGTATGCAGATAAAAATCATTAATGCAGAATAAAATAAGAGAATTTACCAAATGGGCAAGGCCAAGCTTTGGGGGTAGGTCAGAAGGAGCAAAACGCAATTGAGCAGTTTTAGCTGGATGAGGAGATTGACAATGGAAACGACGCTTCGCACCGCTGCAAAAGCAACCACGTGGCAGCTGTCTGGCCTCGCCGTAATGACCCTGATCGCCTATGTGCTCACCGGATCGATTGAGACCGGCGGATCAATCGCCGCTGTCAGCACACTTTGCGGCTTCGCTGCCTTCTTCCTGCATGAAAAGCTCTGGTCCTGCGTGCATTGGGGTCGCCGTGCGTCGAATGCCGGTTAAGGCAGTTAAAGTGGTTAAAGCATTTGCGCGTAAATATCTTACCAACCTTCGGACTTGTCGCGTTCCTGTCCTGATGGCAGAGGGGCGCTGGGGTCCAGGGCGAAGGACGCGATATCCTTGATGACGATATCGGCGTTCAAATCCCGGGTCAGCATGTGATATCCGCTGTCATAGAGGGCGTATCGCCAGGGGGCGTCTTGCGGCAGTCGTGCCAGAAGCGCATCGACGGTCCTGCCGGGCAGGACATCTTCCTTGGCGCCGAGCAGTAACAGCGTTGGAATCTTTTCAATAACCGGTCCCAGCCGGGGGATTCCATCATAGGCGCGATCCATCAGGCCGACCAAGCCATGTACCGCATCGACCCGGGTCTCGTGGATGAAATAGGGGTCGCGGCCCAATGCGCGGAGCATCTTGATATTGTCTGATGGTTTGATCTTCAGGCCGCGCGGCGGTCGCAGCTTCAGCCAGGGTGTCGTGCGGGAAAAGAACCACAGCGGCCAACGCTGCCACCAGGGCATCACGGCGCGCCCCCAAACAGCCGGTGCCGATAGGACTGCGCGGTCAGCGCGGACCGGTGGCTCAGCACCAAGCGCGGCCAGGACCACAGCGCCGCCCATGCTTTCGCCGATAATGGTGACGGGCAGGTTCGGGTGTCGGTCTTTTACCAGCCGAACGGTTGTGCGCAGATCATCCACCATGGCGTCATCGCCATGCCAGAGCCCGCGCCCCTCGCTTGCCCCGAAGCCGCGTTGGTCATAGGCGTAGACTGCCAAGCCGGCGGCGGACCAAGCCTTGGACTGTTCGGCAAAGGCGTTGGAATAGTCATTGAAGCCGTGCAGCGCGACCAGAGCACCTTTCACCTCTGCGGCTTCCGGGGAAACCACCCGCAGGGGCAAGCGATATCCATCCGCCATAATCAGGGCGTCGGCTTCGATCCGCGGTTCCATGACGGAGGGGCCGGGCAGTTCCACATGCGGCGAACAAGCTGCGAGCAGCAGGCTGAATAGAAGACCGATGCGGCTCAAACGCATCCGTGATTACTCTTTCCGCTGGCTGGTCAATTGAAGGAAGATGTCTTCCAGGTCGGTTTCCTCAGTGGAAAGATCAAGGATTGTCAGTCCTGCAGAGTTGATCGCACCGATGATATCGCCGGCAGTCGTTACACTCGGCCGGTAGCTGATGGTCATCTCGGTCGGTGCGCCGTTCTCACTGACATCCAGTATGGTCGGCTCGAATGGTTTTAATACATCCGGGATGTCGGTGATGGCCTCCTTCACCGTGACCCGGACCATTTTCGCATCCAACCGCCCGAGCAGCGCCCGCTTGCGGTCATGGGCGACCAATTTGCCATGGTTGATAATGGCGATCCGGTCACAAAGTTCTTCAGCCTCTTCCAGATAATGGGTTGTCAGCAGGATGGTCGTGCCACGCTTGTTCAGCTCGACCACATTTTCCCAAAGCTGTTGGCGCAATTCGATGTCGACGCCGGCGGTTGGCTCATCCAGCACCAGAACGGGCGGATCATGGACCATGGCCTTCCCAATCAACAGCCGCCGCCGCATCCCGCCGGACAGGCTGCGCGCATAGGAGTTTCGTTTATCCTCCAACCCGATCAGCTTCAGAATCCGGTCGGTCTGGCGTTCGGCCTTGGGCACGCCATAAAGGCCAGCCTGGACCTCCAGCAATTCACCGGGGGAAAAGAAAGGGTCGATATTCAGTTCCTGCGGGACGACGCCGATGGCCGCTTTGGCCATGCGCTGATCCGCTTCGATGTCGTAGCCCCAGACTTTCGCCGAGCCTGATGTCTTGCGAACCAGACCGGCAAGGATGTTGATCAGTGTCGACTTTCCCGCCCCGTTTGGCCCCAGCAGACCGAACAGAGAGCCGCGTGGGATGGCCAGATCAACACCGTCCAATGCCAGTTTCGCCTCGCTGCCGCCTGATTTGGCATAGCGCTTCGTCAGGCCAGCGACTTCAATCGCGTGATCCGTTGCCGGGTCCTGTTGCTCAGCCGCCGCCATTCTCTCCCCCAAGGTCAATGTTTCGTGATTTTGCAAAATGTCGTGGCAGCTTCGGCTTGAAGCCACCGCCGCTTTCGTCGAAACTAAGGCCGATTAGATACACGAAGGCAATGGCGGGCGGCAAGCGCGGTGGGTAGTTTAAACGCAACGCTAAACTGAAGCTGCCTATTCTTGACGTTGCCTATAGGGGATGAGGAGAGTTTAGAGCCATGGGTGCACCATCCATTGAAGCTCCGGAAGTAGAACTGGTCGAAACGACCCGCGTATCCTGTGATGGAGGCGGCGGGGCCCTAGGCCATCCGCGTGTCTTCCTCGATATGGGAACGAAGGGGTGGGTGGAATGCCCTTATTGCGACAAGCGGTTCGAACTGAAGCCCGGCGCCAAGCCGGCCGCCCATCACTAATAGGGAATAGAAACCATGCGCCGATTTCTTTTCGCCACGTTCATGTGTCTCTTCTTACCGTCTATGGCCCTCGCGGATCAGGGCTATCCTTATCCGGATATGCAGGTTCATGCCACGTCGAAGAGCTTCGGTGATTTACGGTCGGCGCTGAAGGCGGCTGTTAAAAAGAACAAGATGCTGCTTGTGAGTTCGGCTTGCGGGAGCTGTGGCGCCAAGAATCAGGGTTTCGATATTCCCGGAAACTATGTGGGGGGCGTTTTTCGGAACGATTTCGCCAGACGCGCCTTCGCGGTTCATGTTCCGGCGGGCATCGAATTCCCAATCCGCTTCTACATCACCGAAAATGCGGATAAGACGGCGACACTGACGTACCGGAAGCCAAGCGCGATCTTGGCAGCCTATGAAGTGGAAGACCTTGCCCCTATCGGCGCCGATCTTGATACCGTCTTTGCCGCCATCGCAGCAGACACGATCCGCTAGCTTTATTCACTAATCGGGTCTGGTTGGTCACTAATCGGTTCGGGTAGGTGAATAGGTGCGCCCGGGTGAAAGGCGTGGAAGGCAAAAGCGAAGTCGACGAAGTAAGGAACATCCTTCCCATCCCTCGTTGCGATCACACTGCCAACATCTTTGCTTTCCGCGATCATTGGTGCGTCCAGGGCTGATACCTGTCCCGGTCTCCAGCTCAGAACGGTTCCATCCGGTGTTTCAACCCGCTCTTGTTCTTGCAAAAGCTCAAGGCTCCAAGCCTGCTTCTTACCGGTTAGGGAGACAACGCGGGCCAGGGCGTTGATCCCTTCCGGAACCTCCCCCTCATAAAGGAACGGTTGCTCCAGGCTGTCATAGCCAGCATAGGGATTGCCGCCATAGTTTCTGATATGCCGGCCATTGGGGATGAGGACCAAGGCGTCCTGCGGCGCGCGTTCGGTGAAATCGGCGTAACTCTCCAGACGGGAGGGGACAATTGTCAGCTTCGTGCCGGTCAGGCTGCCAATGATGGCCTCTCCTGTGAATTGCTGCCACCAGCTCTCCGTCTGTCGGTCCCACATGACCAGTTCGGATTTCCGCAGCCGCCCAGTGGTTCCGAAATCGAGTGTCTGACCCTCAATCCACCGGTCGAACACGGCAACCGCATTGCACAGAGGGCAGAAGGTCACGGAAATCGGCATGCCGCCGATGCTGTCATTCACGATTTCATGCCACATCAGGATACGCAGCGGATAGGCTTTCCATTCCCCGCCATGCACAAGGCCAACAACCGGCTCGCGCGGGTCGATTCCATCAATGT
>SPJK01013471.1_pt1 | contig 14981 bp, 12 predicted proteins | sample 3741771 | NCBI WGS metagenome assembly SPJK01 (sample SAMN10925997, study PRJNA522277) | cold seep metagenome | isolation source: Elba SIP-enriched marine methane seep metagenome, extraction at timepoint T2 | place: Italy: coast of Elba, Mediterranean Sea | reverse complement strand
TAGCAATCCCTGTGGCAATGGCTGGGAAACTCAATCCATTTATTTCTTCAACAGCAATGGCTGTAAGTTCGCTCTCTGTGATTCTGAATTCGATGCGTTTACGTAAATAGTCAACAGACTTTTCTGCTTCGAATAATCCTTTTGAATCAAATCAAAATCCGATTCATGATTCTATACAAGCCCCAGGTTGCTTCCATTTAGCCTCTCAAGGTACGGCGTCAATACGTCCGTGTAGCCTGTAGATAATTCAGAATTGCCAACCATCTCTGATTAATTATCCAGGTAAATACAATCTCTGCTATACAGTTTAATATGGTTTCTTGATAGACTGGTTTCATTTAAATCGTTTCATATTATCAGTATTTGAATCAATATGAGGCTGATGTAATGCAGATGGTATATGCAGGATAGTCGTTCATGATTGTAAATCGGTTTTAAGTTTTATTTAAAGTTCACCCTGTTAATTTAAGTAAAAGAGAATAGAAATGTCGGATGAAGAGCAAAAACGGCTTGAAGAGCTTGAGATAAAACTGGTGTATCAAGAAGATTTGATTCAGACTCTAAATAGCGTAATGTCTGAACAGCAACAGCAGTTGCTTGAATTAAGAGAAATCTGTCGTTTATTAAATGCTAAAATAGAGTCATTTTCAAGCCAGAATACGGCATATCAGCAAGAGATTCCGCCTCATTATTGATTAATATTGGTTGTGAAAATTTCATAGAAATCTATGTCTGCCATTTTATATAATAAAATAAAGTGTGATCCGCATAATAAAAAATATAAAAAAACAATGACTTGTTTCATTTATTTGAGATAGAATATAGGTGTACGAGTTAAGTGGATGAAAATTATGAATACAATAACAATTGCGGGTAAAGTATACGATGAAATTTCCATTTCAAAAGAGAAGGAAGAGTATATCAGGTTGGAGGCGGTTGATTTATGTTTTGCCTTAAAACGATTGATTAATGATAGCTCAGCTTTAGTCAGAACGGCCGTAGCCAGAAAAAAAGTTGGCCATGATTGTTTGGCTCAAGATGAAAGCTGGCGTGTTAGGGCTACGGTAGCGCGTTATACAGATGACATAGGTTTGTTGGAATCTTTGGCTACAGACGAGAATGAATTTGTACGCTATCTGGTGGTAAAAAGAGGCTGTTTTCTGGAAAAATTTATCGATGACCTGGATGAGGAAATTGCATCAATTGCCAGATATCAACTGCAAAAAAGAGTTGCAGCTTGAGTGCTCTATTAGATTGAACTGCATAGTACACACTATGCAGTCAGTCTAAAAGAAATTATTCTTCCGCGTCTTCTTCTGCACGCTGAATGAAAATATTTATACATTCCATCATGCTTTCAGTATAGTTGCTATGCGCATCACGTAGCTGTATAGGGTCACTGAAAGTATTACGTAATTCATCAAAGGCTTTTTTCTTATCTGTTGCGCTGCTCATTTTCAGCATTTTTGTATAATTCTGATAGGCCGTTAATCTTTCAGGGTCTAATGGAAAAGCACCTGGCATATTGTCTGAAGTCACATTGACTATACATTCAGTCATGTCTTCAGGATCAATGTTATAGTCTTTTACATCTTGTTCGGTTTGCATTTGAGCTAGCACGGCAGCTTCATATTTTTGTTTATCCTCACACGCTGTAATGAATAACAGGCAAATGCTGCTTAGGAATAATTTTTTCTTCATAGTTTTATTGGTTTAGTCAAGTTATTTTAGCCATCGAATGGTTTATTCGCTATCCTCTATTTCCGACATGGCTTGTTTTATCCAGTTTTCCGTCATTGAATTAATTTCTTTTGCTTTTATCCCTTGAGTTTCAATTGCTGGTCCAATTTTTACAGTAATCGTTCCTGGATATTTAAAAAAACTGTAGCGCGGCCAGAATTTACCGGCATTATGTGCAATAGGTATCACAGGGCTACCTGTTTGTTGAGCTAATAATGCACCTCCGGCATTAAATTTTTTAATTTCTCCGGGCGCTGTTCGAGTGCCTTCAGGAAATATAATAACAACCATGCCTTCGCTTAATCTTTCTTTGCCCTGTTTGACTAATGCTCGAAGGGCATTGGTCTGATCGGCTCGGTTGATGGAAATGGGTTTCATCGTTGCTAATGCCCAGCCAAAAAAAGGGATCCAAGTGAGCGAACGTTGTAAAACAAAGGTGTGATTGGGCAAAATCATGCGGAAAGCAATGGTTTCCCAGGCAGATTGATGTTTGCTCAGAACGATGTATGCCTGATCTTTAGGCAGGTTTTCCAAGCCTTCAATTTTATGATCTAATTTGCAGAAAGTTTTACATAACCAAAGTAGTATTGCTGACCAGCAGGTAGATATTCTGTAGCGAATTGAAAACGAAAAAGCGGTACAAATTAATATGGCAAAGGCAAAAACCGGTACAGAAATGATTAAATAGATTGCCAGAACGATTGAACCTAGATAAACCTGTAAATTTTTTTCTTGTATACTCATGTTAGAGCCTCTACCAACGCTATAATACGTTTTTGTGAATGACTAAATCGTTGGAATCGTTGAATTTAAATTATTGTAGTTTTGAGATATCAGCGATTTGCATGAACTGGTTGGATAGCATAGAGAGTAATGCTAATCGGCTGCATCTGAGTTCCGGGTTATCAACATTTACCATTACATGTTCAAAAAATTCATCCACCGGGTTTTTCAAGCCAGCCAAAATTGCTAATGCAGCCTGATAGTCTTTATTTGCCAGTAACGGTTCAATTTCCTCAGCAGATTTGACGGCAGTCTTGTGCAAGGCGATTTCCTGGTTTTCTGTCAGGGTTGAAACTTGAAGGTCAGCACTTATTTCTGATTTCTTTAAGATATTATTGATACGTTTATTTGCTGCGGCCAGGCTTTCAGCCTCAGGGCGTTGGCTAAAGCGTTTAACAGCCTGAATTCTCAACATAAAATCCAGAGGCTGATTGGGTCGGACTTCATAAACGGAATGATATTCATTCACCGAATAGCCTTGCTCCAGACAATAGCTTTTGAGGCGCTCAAAGATAAAATCAGTGACGATACGAGTGGTTTCATTTTGATCAAAATCATGCTTAAACAGGCTGAGTGTAGAGTTAATCAGTTGCGACAAATCTAAATCCAGCTGGTTTTCTATCATGATTCTAAGCAACCCTAATGCCGCACGTCTTAATGCATAAGGGTCTTTATCGCCAGAAGGAATTAAACCGGCACTAAAAATTCCGCAGAGAGTATCCAGTTTTTCAGCGAGAGACAAAATTTGCCCAATGATTTGATCAGGTGTTGGGCTGCCGGATTGTTTAGGAAAATATTGTTGCTCTAAGGCATGGGCAACGGCTTCAGTTTCGCCATCAGCTAAAGCGTAATAGCGCCCCATAATGCCTTGCAGACTGGAAAACTCGTTGACCATGTGGGTCGTCAAGTCGGTTTTTGCTAATTGTGCTGCTTTTTTTGCCTGATTTACGTCGGCTGACAATTGTTGGGCGATTTGTTCAGAAATTTTTTCCAAACGTTGTGTTTTATCAGCCAATGTTCCCAGCGTTTTTTGAAAAATAATGGTTTCCAGCTGAGGAATTCGATCCGATAATGTCTGTTTTCTATCCTGATTCCAGAAAAACTCAGCATCGGCCAGTCGGGGTAAAATCACTCTTTGGTTGCCTTCTTTTATAGATGCAGGCAGATTGCTTTCTATATTACTGAAGGTAATAAAATGTGGTAATAACTCGTCAGAATCGTTTTTAACAGGAAAATATTTTTGATTATTTTGCATGGTGGTAATGAGTACTTCACCAGGCAATGCCAAAAAACGTTCATCAAAATGACCGATGACTGGCACAGGCCATTCGTTCAAAGCCGTGACTTCATCCAGAAGGTCAGGTTCGATATGGGCTGAACCGTTAACAGAACTGGCGGCCTGCATGGCCAGTGCTTCGATCTTTTCTTTTCTGATTTGAAAATCAGCAATGACCTTGCCTTGAGTTTCTAGCGTTTGCTGATAATGATCCGGTGAAGGGATGTTTATTTTTTCAGGGGCATGAAAACGGTGTCCTTGAGTTTCTGAACCGCTGGCAAGGCCAAGAATTGTGGTTTCAATGACTTCTTCGCCAAAAATTAACACACACCAATGCACAGGGCGAACAAACTCAATATCAGAATTGCCCCAACGCATACGTTTGGCAATAGGCAAATCATGAATGCTCTGGCGAATAATATCTGGGATCAGTTGTTTTACTGTCTGTCCTTTTACTTGTTGGTGAAATGCCAGCCATTCTCCTTTATCTGTATTAAGTCTGCCTAGATCACCAATTTCAACACCACAGCTTTTAGCAAACCCCAGTGCCGCTTTCGATGGATTGTTGTCAGCATCAAAGGCGGCCTTGATTGACGGGCCTCGTTTTTCAACCTGTTTATCCGCTTGTACTGATTGCAATCCCTTGATTATTACAGCAAGGCGACGAGGTGTGGCATATGCCTGCGCTGAATCATAATTTAAATCAGCTTTTTTCAGGCCACTTTCTATGCCTTGTTTTAATGAATCACTGAGCTTTAAAAGTGATTTTGGCGGCAACTCTTCAGACCCTAACTCAAACAATAAATCATGCGATTCCATGTTTAGGCCTCCTCTTTATTTAACATTGGGAAACCCAGTGATTCGCGACGTTGGTAATAGGCTTCAGCTACAGATTTGGCTAACATGCGGACTCTTAAAATATAACGTTGGCGTTCGGTGACTGAAATAGCATTGCGCGCATCCAGTAAATTAAATGTATGGGAAGCTTTTAATACCATTTCGTAAGCCGGTAGTGGCAGGTCGGCTTCTATGAGCGAATTACATTCTTTTTCATAGGTATCAAAGCAATTAAACAGGAAAGACACGTCGGCATGTTCAAAATTATAAGCCGACATTTCAACTTCATTCTGATGAAAAACATCACCATAAGTCACGATACCTTGAGGGCTGTGTGTCCAGATTAAATCAAAGACACTTTCAACACCTTGCAAGTACATGGCAATGCGTTCCAGACCATAAGTTAATTCACCGCTGACCGGTTTACATTCCAGACCTCCGACTTGTTGAAAATAGGTGAATTGAGACACTTCCATGCCGTTTAACCAGACTTCCCAGCCCAGCCCCCAAGCACCTAATGTGGGCGATTCCCAATTATCTTCTACAAAACGGACATCATGCTCCAGCAAATCCAGACCTAAATGACGTAATGAATCCAGATAAAGATCCTGAATGTTATCAGGGGATGGTTTTAGGATGACCTGATACTGATAATAATGTTGTAAACGCATGGGGTTTTCACCATAACGCCCATCTGTTGGTCTTCTCGAAGGTTGAACGTAGGCAGTATTCCAGGGTTCAGGGCCAATTGCTCTTAGAAAAGTAGCCGGGTGAAATGTGCCGGCACCAACCTCCTGATCCAGGGGTTGTAACAAAATACAGCCTTGATCGGACCAGAATTGTTGTAAGGCTAAAATCAAACCTTGAAATGTTGATAAGTCGTTGTTTGTGCTTAACACGGCATTAATTATCAGGCAATAAAAAACCGTATATTATAACTGAAAAAAGCATGCAGGCATAAAAGACTCATCCGGAAAATACAATAAAAAGTTGGCTTTTCTGGATAAGTCAGACAACTCCTAGACAAAAACAGGTGCCATCTGGCGCCAGTAGCGGCCACTGTGTGCTCTATCATGCCAATGCTGTAAATGATGCTGAATACCCTTGCTGTTCAGGATATGACTTAAATGGTAATTATTATCGAGGAAAGGGTCTTGCTCGCCAATGACCAGTACAATATCCATTTCTTTCAGTTTTTGAAGGCGCCATGAACAATCGAGGTTGGGTAAATAATGGGTCGGCGTGTTGAAATAGACATCTTCATTATAAAAACCATCAAACAAGTTGTTGAAACAATCCACGTTGATAGTTAAATCATACCGACCTGAAAAGGCAGCGAGTTTTTTGAATAAATGTGGATGTTTAAAAGCGATATTCGCCGCATGAAAAGCCCCCAGACTCAGGCCGTGAGAAATAACGCAATCATGTTGATTTTTCTGCTGCATAAATGGCATGACTTCATTAAGAATATACGATTCATAGGCTTGTTGTCGATGGATGCGCCCTGTCGGGTGAGCCCACCAGCAATAAAGACTTTCACTGTCAATGCTGTCCAGACAAAAAAGTTGCAATGATCCTTGATCAATTTTATGTTTGAGCGCATTGACCATGCCCATCTTTTCATATTCATAGAATCGTCCACCGCGGGTAGGAAAAACCAAAACTTTGGCGCCGCCATGGCCAAACACTAACAATTCCATATCACGCTGCAATCTTGGACTCCACCATTTATGGTACTCACGGTTCATATTGTTCTCCCAAAAAAATATTTTGATTAAAGTTTAGAAAAGAAAGTTTTTAATTCTTTTAGCAGCTGGCGGCCCTGACTCAGTTGGTTCTTGTAGTTATGGTGACCTGCTTCCAAAATCATTAGCTGTCTATTATTTAACTGGGCATTATGAATAGCGAATTGACCGGGTGGCGCTACAAACGGGTCAAAAACAGCACAGGCACAATGCAGGGGTTGCTGAATACGTTTGGCAGCAATGGCCGCATCATAATATGCCAGGTTTTCCGGGTTGTGCTCTTTATGTTGATGATAAAATTGTTGTTGGCTATCGGCACTGCCCAATGTGGGAAGTTTAAGGCGTAAAGGCTGATGGCCAAATGCGGGAACATTCACATGTCCTTTGCTTAATCGATGATCATAGGCCATTGCCAGCGCTCCAACTCCCCCTCCAAAACTGATACCCATATAGGCCAGATGCCCGGCCAAATGAGGAAATAATCTAAGCATGCAGTTAACCCCTGTCCAAACATCTTCAACACAACCCCCAATAATATACTGCTCTAATTTGTCAATATCATGTAAAACATGCCAGAACGGATTATTTGAAATAGGCGCTTGCTGGCTCAGAGATAATCCTCGAAAACAGGGAAAGAGCAGCGCGGCATTTTTGAAGGGTAAGTGAAAATCAGGTTCTTCACGGCCACCATAGCCATGGCCGATAACAAAGCCTCTTTTAATGATTCCGTTTTCAGGTAATAACAACCAGCCATGAATCATAAAGTCCCGGCTGGATTGGTACTGAATTTTAAAAATTCGCCATCCGGATTGATTTGTACCTGTATCTTTCAATTCTGGCTTAGGCGGAATGTTAAGCGAATTTTTATAGCGCGATTGCCAGAATTGATCGAAGTCATCCGGTTCATCCGGTGGTTTGATTGTCATGAGTTGATCCAAGCTATAACCGTAGCTGGGGTCGAAATCAAAATCACTGTGCATGGGCAGAAAAACGGTTAATAAAGTTAACTGGAGTATAGCAATTCCTGACAAAAGTAGTGTTGTTAAAACGTTATATGTTTGTTGTGATAGTTATATAAGCCATTGAAAAGTTAGTTAAAATGGATTTAGAGGAAGGTTTTATGAGCTTGTATTATCGAACAGTTTTTAATTCAGAACTCCATTCAGGTTCAAAGCGATATAAAGCAGAATACTTAAAGGTTTATTTGATTTATATCGAATCTGAAACATGATATCGGGTACAAATTGCTGGATGCACAGCAAGTCACAATCTACAGAACTTGAGGTTGGAGAGGAATTATTCAGGGTTTTGCGGTAAGGCAGTAAAATTTTTTTAATTAAATATCATCTATTTAACGGTTTATTGGATATTTTTGTAGGGTTTAAAAAATACAGAATATCTAATTCTTTCTTCGCACTCCTGGTCAGGATTTATTAAAAAATTTATCATTTAGTCGTTCAATTTTTGATTAAATTCGGTAACTGGCTGTAGGTTTTTCACTTGATTCTGTATTAGGCTAGTCACGAGATCTTAAAATCCCCGTCATATTTTTGTCATACTCAGGATTTATCCTTTTTTAGCAAGATTATGAAAAATAAGGCCAAGGCTTTTTTAGTTGGGAGAGAATTAAATGAAATTTCTATACGTGATGCATAGATATGATGTGTTTATATTTACATGGCTGATTAATTTCAAAGGATATGATTACTTAACCCATTTCGCCAAATCTATTTCCAGAACAGCTGACGGCCATTTATATGTTTTATTGGGTTTGTTTTTATATTTTATAGAAGGAGCTGATAGCCTGTTTCTAAAAGTTCTGGGTATTGCTTTTTTGATCGAAAGGCCAATTTATTTTGTCTTGAAAAACAGCTTTAAGAGAAATCGTCCATCGGTTGCTCTGAATAATTTCACTAGTCTGGTGACGCCATCCGATCAATTTAGCTTTCCTTCAGGACATACTTCAGCCGCTGCCATGGTTTCAGTCGTCAGCGGTTTTTTTCTTCCAGACATATTGATTTCGTTATTAATATGGTCGGCCTTGGTTGGTTTCTCTCGTGTAGCTGTGGGTGTTCATTTCCCTACGGATACACTTATGGGCTTTTTGTTGGGTGTCAGCATTGCTTTAATCAGTTTAAATTTGATAGTTGTATGAAGATTTTTTATGGTGTTCAAGGGACGGGTAATGGACATATTACGCGTGCCCGGGTTATGGCTGAGGTTTTGCAGAATGACCCGGATATAGATGTAACTTTTTTATTTTCAGGGCGGGATAAAAATAAATATTTTGATATGGATATTTTTGCGGACTATCTGGTTCGCCAAGGCTTGACCTTCAATACATCAAACGGGCAAGTCAGCTATATCAAAACTGCCTTGCAGGTAAAGCCGATCCAATTTTGTTCAGATGTTAAAAACCTGGATTTGTCTGATTTTGATCTGGTAATTACCGATTTTGAACCGGTCACAGCCTGGTCCGCAAAAACTAAAAAGATTAATGCACTGGGAATCGGTCATCAATATGCATTTGGTCATAAAATTCCCAGAGCTGGCACAGATCCTCTGGCCGAGCTGGTGATGAAGTTTTTTGCACCTGTCAATACCGGGCTGGGTTTTCATTGGCATCATTTTGACTGTGCTATATTGCCACCTTTGATTGAAACACCGGAGCTGCCCAAAAATCAGGTCAATAATAAAATAGTTGTTTATCTGCCTTTTGAGAACCAGAGCGAGATAATGAATCACCTAAGTGTTTACAGAGACTTTGAGTTTTTTCTTTATTCACCTGTACCGTTGCAGAGTTCATTTGAGAATGTGCATTGTTTGCCTTTATCCAGAGACGGTTTTCAAAAAGATTTGTATGACTGTCAGGGAATAATCAGCAATGCTGGTTTTGAATTAGCCAGTGAGTCCTTGCAGTTGGGAAAGAAAATTCTGGCTAAGCCGTTGCATGCTCAAATGGAGCAACTCTCAAACGCTGAGGCATTACGGCAATTGGGATATGGTCATACCATGAATGATCTGGATCATCCGATTATAGAGGACTGGCTGGATGTTGATACGGCTATTCAGATCAGTTATCCAAATATCGCCCAGGATCTGGTGAACAGATTTAAACAAGGTCTGTTTGAAATCGATAAGGATTTTACTGATCAAATCTGGAGTCAGGTAAAAGTGAATAAAACCCGTCTATAGAGACTGATAATTATCGTGTTCAATTCTCAAACGGCCGCCTAGTCCGGATAATTATTCAAGACAAAGCTTTTTATTAAACTTGAGCAGAATCCATTGCTTGAGTTCTATTTGATATGAAAGCAGTACCGGAATGATCAACAGAACCAGTACCGTAGAAAATATCAGACCAAAGGCTATGGATGTTGCCATTGGGATCAGAAACTGAGCCTGTAGTGATGTTTCAAATAAAAGCGGAATTAAGCCGGCAATGGTGGTTAATGAAGTCAGGATAACGGCTCTTAGACGTTGACAAGAGGCTTGAATCAGAGCTTCCTGATGAGCAATGCCTTTATCTATAAGCTGTTGGTAGAATGTGACCAGAATAATTGAATCGTTAATCACAATACCGGATAAGCCGAAAAAACCAAACAGTGACAGGATGGTCAAATCCAGGCCCATAAAGTAATGGCCTAAAATAGCACCTATCAGGCCAAACGGAATAGCCATCATCACAACCAGTGGCCAGCCATAGGAAGAAAATACCCAGGCTAAAATCAGATAAATCAGTGATAACCCAATCATCAGGCCGGTTAGCATATCACCCAGTGTTTCGGCCTGATCAGCAGAACGGCCTTCAAAGGAATAATCAATATCATATTTATTTTTTATTTGTTCCAATGCGCCGGCTTTCAACGCTTTGATGACGTTATCTGCATTATTCAGATTTGAGTCGACGCTGGCTGAAATTTCTACGGCTAATTGACCTTCAGAATGGCGTAGTACTTCAAAACCATGACGGGCTGTCCAGTTTACAATACTGCTTAATGGAACGGTTTTCCCGGTGGGCAGTAATATGTCGAGTTGATGGAGGGTATAGAGGCTGTTTTTCTCCTGATCGTTCAGCATGACCCGGACTTCAACCTCGTCTTTGCCTTCCTGAAACAATTGAACCAGTTTACCGTCCAGAGCATGACGAATTTGTTGGCTAACATCTGTGACGGTTAATCCTAAAGACAGCCCGGTTTCATTCAATTCAAATATCATCTGGTTTCGGCCATAGGGCAAGTCGTCTTTAATATTGCTGAGCCCAGGGGTTTTTGACAGTACGGATGCCAGTTCCAAAGCGGCTTTTTTTAAGACCTGACCATTAGAGCCTGTAAATAATACAGCGACATCTTGCCCGGGTGGGCCTGAGTTCCGGCTGGAAATTGTGAAATTAATCAGGCCGGGAGTTAAAGGCAGGCGTCGTTTCCATTCTTGTATAAAGGTTTCATTACGAACCTCTCGGCGATCAGAAGAGGTTAGCTCAATCGTCATTGAAGCCAGGTGATCGGCCACCTGTCCACTTTGTTTATTTGTTGAGATACCACTGCCCAGATGGCTGATCTGAGTCAGAACCAAAGTGTCATGTGACAGGTGTTGGTCTGTTTCTATTAAGGCTGTTTCTGCGCGTTTTAAAAACGCACTTACCTCTGCTCGCGGAGTGCCTGGAACAAAACCGATATCCATGAAAATCAAAGAAGATTCGGGCGATGGAAAAAACTGAAATTTAATACGGTCGCTGCTGAGCAGGCCAACGCTGGTTATCGCGACGGCCAATGTCAAACTCAATGCTGTGGCTCTGTTTTGTAGCGTCAGCGTTATCAAATGACGGAACTGTGAGTCCTTCCATTCTTCAAAACGCTGGTTAAAATCAGTATGCCAACCGGGCTTGGGCTTTCTGTCCATTTTTTTGAAAGAATGTTTCATGTGATTTGGCAGAACCAGAAAGCTTTCTAGTAAAGATGCCAGGATGACTGACAGGATAACTAAAGGAATATCAAACAGAATTTTGCCTATATGACCACTGACCATCATTAAAGGGATGAAGGCAGCAATCGTGGTGAGAGAAGAGGCAATGACCGGTGCAAACATTCTGCCTGCTCCTTTTATCGCAGCCAGATCAGAATCAACGCCTTGTTGAAAATGAGTTAATCCGTCTTCGCCGACAACAATGGCATCATCAACAATGATGCCGAGTGCCATGATTAAGGCAAATAAACTGATCATGTTAATGCTGCCACCTGCATAATAAAGAATCAGCAAAGTTGCCATAAAGGAAACGGGAATGCCCAATGCCACCCAGAAGGCAATTCTTGGGCTTAAAAATATATACAGTATGGCGACGACCAGTAGCAAACCACTCCCGCCATTTTTTATCAATAAGTAGATCCTGTCATAGATTACGGACCAGGATTCGTCATAAACATGTAACTGAACATTCGTTGGTAATTGGTCTTCTGTTTGTTCCAGCCATTCCTGAAAACGTTTAGCCGACTTGAATGAGTCACCGTTTTCAGCGCGTTTGATTTCAAGTTGAACGGCTGGTTTTCCTTCAAAAAATAACAAAGGCTGTGATTTTTTGTTTTGTCGTTTAATTTGAGCAATATCTGATAACAGAATTTGCGTGTTGGCGGTTGTAATAACAGGTAGCTGGGAAAATTCCAGAGCCTGACGACGCTGGTTTAAGGCACGTATTTCGGTGGTTGATTCAGCTTCGGCAAAGGTACCTGCGGGAACATCCAGGCTGGATAAGGCGATTTGATTGCCAATTTCATCCAGGGTCATGGAAAGTTCATGTAAGGTTTTTTCTGAAATCTGAATGACGATTTCTTCTTCCGGCAAACCTGTTATATCAACTTTATCAATGCCTTTTTGCAGTAATTGATGTTCGAATTGTCTGGCCAGCGTTCTGAGCTCAAACAAATCGCTCACGCCATAAATCAATAGCTTGGCGACTTTTTCATAGCGAACCAGATTAGTGACGACGGGGTCTTCTGTATCTTCTGGCAGGTTTCTGAATTCATCTGTTTTTTGCTGTGCCTGATTCAGCGCTACAATAGCATTGGTACCTTCTACCAGTTCCAATGTGATGGTTGCCTGGCCTTCTGAAGAGGTCGAACTGTATTTTCTGAGACCATCCAGCGTGTTTATCGCTTGTTCCAGGGGTTGTGTAATTTGAGATTCAACATCTTCTGAACTGGAGGATGGCCATTTGACACTGATTCTAATCAGGTCTAATTCAAAGTCTGGGAAAAAGCGGACATTGAGTTGCTTGAGTGCAAAAATACCACCGAAAATCATCATCAACATCACCAGATTTGCAGCCACTTTATGTTGGCTGAAAAATACGATTAACGGATTATCGGTTTTCATAATTTGTCTGCATGTATTTCAACTTTTAAGCCTGATATGGCATTGGGTAAATGGGTTAGCAGAATCTGGTCGCCGGATTTCAGCTCAGGATGCCGGATGATGACTCGGTGATTATTTGCATCGGGATAGTCTCCGACAATGTTGATGGTTAATGCCTGTAAACGTTGATTGACGATTCGATAGATTCGATTATTTTCGTAAATGGCTGAATATGGCAGAGCGATTACATGAGGCTCTTCAGGTAATTTCAGTTGAATCGCAATTGATTGGCCAGGTCTGAAATAATGTTGATCCGATTCGATTTCAAATAATGCGTCCATTCCACCCTGGTCTATCACACCAGATAAGCGGTTTAAGCGGAGTGAAGTGGTTTTTTGATAGGATTGAACCTGGCCTGATAGCGTAGTTTGATGACCCAGCGTCTGTTGAATTTTAGTTAAATGCAGAGAAGGAATTTTGGCGCGGATTTCCAGATCATTCAGTGAATAAAAACTCAGTAATTCTTGATTCTCACTGACTGAATCGCCAGTACTGACACTGGTTTTTTCTATAATCGCTGCAAATGGAGCAATAATTCGGCTACGCTCCAGGTCGAGTTCGGCTAATTCAACCTCAGCCAAGGCAAAATCCAGGCGTGACTCTAATTGCCTGAGTCTAGCCTGAAAATCATCAAGGGATAACTGACGATTGATATAGGTCAGGCGTTGCTTATCCAGTTCTTTTTGTGCTTGTTCCAGATCAGCGCTGGAACCGAGGTTTTTGGTTTTTAACTGGCTGGCTCTGCGTAATGCTTTTTGCTCTAGTTCAAGTACGGATTGCTCTAGTTTGAGGGCTTTTTTATCCGAGCGAAAGCGAATTTGTTCAGAATCAATAATCGCTTTGAGTTCTTCAGCTTGTGATCTCGCCTGAGCTAATCTGGGTTGAAAATCGCGTTGATCCAGTTTAAGCAGTAGCTGCCCATTTTCAACGGTTTGACCTTCTTTAACGCGTAAGTCTGTGACATAGCTTTTTTTGGGTGCAACAGCGGTCACCAAAGCCGGGCTTTCAACCTGACCCAGTAAATTCAGCACAGGGTTTAGCGTTTCAAATTCGATAGTCTGGCTGTGAACCAGCCAGCTGGGTTCAATTCGTTCTGTGGTTTCTGCTTGCGTGGCTGTTAATTGCATGATCAGGTAAATCAGGCAAGCCAGGATAATAACCAATACTGGAGTGGCTTTTTTTGCGTATGTTTTTATCATTCAGAATAAAATTAATCCGGATATTTCGTCAGGGGGGTTAGTACGCTCAAATGCGGATAAGTATTTTGTTTTTTCAAAAAGTTTGTCCTTAAAATTTGAAATAAAATGTACAAGACAGAACCTGCTCTGTCTTTTGTTTACGCATATTTCCAACCTTGGCCTGATGAGCTTGCCGGGTTAGATATAACGGGATAGCAAACCGTGTTCATGTCCGTTTGGCAGAGGGATTTTGACTTCATAGCCACCACCTGCCGCCATTTCCATGTCTTTGTTGTACATGTCCTTCATACTTTCAACAGTGATATCAAGATTACCTTCAGGCAGGATTAATTCAAGCTTATCTCCGACAGAAAATTTGTTTTTTACGTTGATTTCAGCGATACCGGTGGCTTTATCGTAATGTTTGATTTCGCCACAAAATTGCTGTTGATGGCTTTTGGAATAGCCGGTTATATAATTTTGTTGCTCGTGTGTATGGTGGCGTTGATAAAAGCCATCGGTATAACCACGGTTTGCCAGGTTATCTAACACACCAATCAACTCGGGTTTAAACTCCCTGCCATTTTGGGCATCATCGATTGCCTGTCGGTAGGCTTGTGCAGTTCTGGCGACATAGTAGTGGGATTTGGTACGACCTTCTATTTTCAGGCAATCTACGCCAATATTGACCAGACGGTGAACATGCTCTATTGCTCGCAGGTCTTTGGAGTTCATGATGTAGGTGCCATTTTCATCTTCTGTGACAGGCAGTAGTTCGCCTTTTCTGCCTTCTTCTTCCAGAAAATAGGTTTTGTCTGCCAGAGGATGTCTTTCAGCTCCGCCACAGTTTGCTGTGCTGATGTCTGACATATTCAGGGTGTTTTCTTGCTGAACCAGGTCGCCTTCTGCATTTTCATAGGCTGGCAGGGTGTCATATTTCCAGCGACAGGAGTTGGTACAGGTACCTTGATTCGGGTCGCGATGATTAAAATAGCCTGAAAGTAGACAGCGGCC
>SPJK01020543.1_pt1 | contig 14983 bp, 11 predicted proteins | sample 3741771 | NCBI WGS metagenome assembly SPJK01 (sample SAMN10925997, study PRJNA522277) | cold seep metagenome | isolation source: Elba SIP-enriched marine methane seep metagenome, extraction at timepoint T2 | place: Italy: coast of Elba, Mediterranean Sea | reverse complement strand
GCTCTCCCCTTTCAACGGCAAAAGTATACGTTCCCTTCTGCAAATGATCGAATGAACATAAATAAGATGCCAATGCTGGCATGGCTGTCCCCACAGGAGGGTCCTCGTGCATACCGATTTTTGGGCCAAAAAGACGCACGGCGAAATCAGAATCAGGATTGGGTGTCTTGGGTGCAAAAACCATAATTTCCTGTGCAGCTGTCTGAGGCGCAATAGATTGACTCCAGGCAGAAAAATTAAAATGTGCGGACCTTAATGATTCATAATTGAATACCGGCACGATTAAATAAGGAAACCCACACGACACCAGACGAGCAGAATATTTCTTACTATCAATACAGGTTTCCTTGATATTTAAAAATGCTGCCATTTCTGAATCAGTCGGTGCATAGGAATCGACTATGGAAGAAGTTTGCAGACTGTATTGAATAAACTCAGCTTTACCTTCCGACAAGGTCAGATTCACAGAAATCGTACTGATATTCTGTTGAAAACTGAGGCTCAATTCAGACTCAGCCAATTTGATGGCGCCTGAATTAGCCAATACAAAGGCAGCAGCCAGAATAGGGTGGCCACTGAAATCGATTTCTCCAAATGGAGAAAAAGTACGCATTTTCCAGCAATGCAACTCTGAAGTAGATTGTAAAAAAACCGTCTCTGTTAAATTTAATTCCTGGGCAATTTTTAGCATTGACTGATCTGACAGCTTTGTTGCATTGGGAATAACGGCCACTTGCGCACCGTTAAATACCTGATCAGTAAATACATCAACAATATAATAGTTATAACTCATGAAAGCCCCTCAATACCGATTTCTACCCGACTCTGATCTATACGGACAGGAAAACAATCGATCTTGACCGACTGATCTTCCATGCATTCTCCGGTTAACAAACTATAATGCTGTTTATAAAGCGGTGACGAAACCATGGGAATTTCATTGATATCACCAATCAAGCCACGCGACAACACATATGCCTTACCAATTGGATCATAATTATCCAACGCATAGACCTTATCTTCCTTGGGCATGTAAAAAATTGCGACCTGTCGTCCTTCAATCAGGGCACAAATTCCTGAATCAGGCTGAAGATCATTAACTGAACAGACATCAAACCAGTTCTCATCGGTAGCCATTACACTTCCTCCGCCAATAACAAGTGTTCACGTTCCTCTTCATTCGCAGGACGAATCTGACCTCGTTCTTCGACAAAAACCACATTCGGGTCTTGTTCATCACTGTTAACAAAATGACGGAATCGCTTCAGTTTATTCTCATCATTAATTGTGGTTTTCCATTCACATTGATAGGTATCAATAACATGTTGCATTTGCTGTTCCAGACTGTTACAGATATTCAATTTGTCTTCGATGACAACGGATTTCAAATAATCCAGTCCCCCTTCCATATTTTCCATCCATACACTCGTTCTTTGTAAACGGTCGGCAGTTCTAACATAAAATATCAGCACCCGATCTATATATTGAATCAGAGTTTCCTTATCAAGATCAGTAGCAAATAAATCAGCATGTCTCGGTTTCATACCACCATTACCACATACATACAGGTTCCACCCGCCTTCAGTTGCAATGACACCGATATCTTTGCCTTGTGCTTCGGCACATTCACGGGTACATCCAGAAACTGCAAATTTAATTTTATGAGGTGCTCGCAGCCCCTTGTAACGGTTTTCCAGTTCAACAGCCAAGCCAACACTGTCATCAACACCAAAACGACACCAGGTACTACCCACGCAGGATTTAACGGTACGTAATGATTTACCATAGGCATGCCCCGATTCATAGCCCGCATCAATTAATTCCTGCCAGATCAAAGGCAATTGATCCACTCTGGCACCGAACAGATCAATACGTTGCCCACCAGTCACTTTGGTATACAACTTGTACTTTTTGGCTATTTGCCCCAGTGAAATCAGCATATCAGGCGACACTTCGCCGCCTGTCATTCTGGGGACAACGGAATACGTACCATCTTTTTGCATATTTGCCAAAAAGGTATCATTGGTATCCTGCAAACTAAGATGATTCTGTTCCAGAATATATTCATTCCAATAAGAAGCCAGGATTGAACCCACGGCCTGTCTGCAAACTTCACAGCCACGCCCCGTTCCATGACGCTCAATTAACGTATCAAAGGATTTGATTTCTTCAACCATGACAATGTTGTAGAGATCCTGACGTGTATGAGGAAAATGTTCACAAATATCAGTATTGACACTGACCCCCATTTTCTCCAGTTCACTATCCATGACTGACTTTAATAAAGCCGCACAACCACCACAGCCTGTAGAGGCTTTAGTCGAGGCCTTTAAATCCGGTAGTGTATGACAACCCTGTTCTATAGAAGCACATACTTGAGCTTTGGTCACATCATAACAAGAACAAATCTGGGCAGAAGCAGGCAATGCATCCGGGCCTAATCCGACCGATTCATCCGATCGTGCCGGTAAAATTAAAGAATCGGGATTTTCAGGCAATTCAATGTTATTTAAACAATATTGTAACAACGTGCCATACCCAGACGTTTCACCAACAAGAACAGCACCCAGTAACTGTTTTTTATCCGAACTGACTACCAATCGTTTATAAATTTCGCTGCTGCCATTTTGATAGGTATAGATTAATGCGCCTTCCGTTTTCGCATGAGCATCGCCAATGCTGGCCACATCAACGCCCATTAATTTCAATTTAGTGCTCATATCTGCACCTTGAAATTCACTGCTTAGTCCAGCCAATATATCCACTACGGTTCTGGCCATGGTGTAACCCGGTGCAACCAAACCGAATATCTTGCCATCCCATAGGGCACATTCACCAATGGCAAATATATTTTCATCACTGGTACGACATTGATTATCAATCACTATGCCGCCTCGAGGCCCAACTTCAAGCCCACAGGCTTTGGCCAGCTCATCTCTGGGGCGAATTCCTGCAGAGAACAGAACCAAATCGGTTTCCAGTTCTTCACCATCGGCAAAAGACATCTTGTGAAAACACTGATCTCCATCCCCAATATTCTGGGTATTTTTATTGGTATGAACTTTTACTCCCAGGTTTTCAATCTTATATCTGAGCATTTCACCACCGGCTTCATCCAATTGCACAGCCATCAGACGAGGCGCAAATTCAACCACATGGGTTTCCAGACCTAAATCTCTCAACGCTTTTGCAGCTTCCAGCCCCAGCAGACCTCCACCAATAACAGTGCCTATTTTTGAATTTTTTGCACAATCCCTGATTTGCTCAAGGTCTTCTATGGTTCGATAAACAAGACACTGTTCACGCTCATGACCGGGAACAGGTGGAACAAAAGGATAAGACCCTGTTGCCAAAACCAGTTTGTCATAGTCAATTAATATCCCTTTTTCTGAAACAAGCCGTTTCTTTTCTCGATCAATTTCATTAACCTTATCGCCTATATGTACCGTTATTCCATTAGTTTCAAAAAAATTATCTTCAACCAGAGATAAATCATCGACTGACTTACCTGAAAAAAACTCACTTAAATGGACGCGGTCATATGCCAGATGCGCTTCTTCACAAAATGTTACGATATCAAACTGTTCTTTGACCTCACTCATTGCCAACGATGTTAAAAAGTGATGGCCAACCATACCATTACCGATAACAACCAGAGTTTGCTTTTTGCCCATGCCTTACCTCAGTTAACAAACCATAAAACAAAGAATAAGCATTAAATATGCCAACAAACCTCAAAAGTAATTAATAAAGTCAATATGCGCCAGTATCTTTGAAAAAAAATAAGAAATGCCTGTTCTCAAATTTTTGAAGACTACATTGATGCGTAAATAATGCTATACAAACTCTATTATGCTTTGACTTGGTGCAAAGACTTTTCCTTACGCACCAATTAAGACACTGACAACAAGCCTGGAAACTGATCAGGGGGATGACTATTCTAACAATATAGGAAAGGAATATAGAAAAAATAGCCAGAGGCAATGCTGGCTCTGGTTTAAAACATTTTGCTCAACATTAGAGCTAACCCGGATTTTTCATGAAAACAGTGAATGCTTTTAACTAAATTGTGTTATTCAAAAGCATAGGTTGGACGGATTGCTTCCAGGTAAGTTCTGATAACAATCCAAAACCGAATAGTATAGATGACAGGGAAGCAATTAATTTTCTTACAATTAAATTGTATCGGTAGTAGAGGAGGAAATAACAAAGCAGTTTTTTGGGTAGTTGAGGAGACCCCAGAACAGAAAAGCCTGATAATTCAGCGCACATAGAATCAATTATGGATACAGAGAGACTCATAATTGAACAAAACCCACAATGATCGAATTAATAAAACATCGCTCTATACTAACCACTGATTATAAATGGTTTCTGCTTTGTTTCTCATGACTATTGACAGCAGAAATCCTGCCACTAAAGCTACACAGACGTAATTTACGCCGTACTTTGAGAAACAAAATGGACGCAACCTGTGGTTTGATGAGCCATGTAATAAAATTATTGGTTCAAGACAACAGCCTGGAGTTTCATCAATAGAATAGCTTTTCTGGAAATTCTGGAAACACTATATCCAAATGACCAAAGGTATAGCAGACTCGGGCTTGAGTCATTGTACTCCAGCCCGAATATTTCGTAAGGTGAGATAAACCCTAAAAAAAATCAATCAGTCAACTGCTTTATACGCTGAACTGCAGCGACTTTAACAGTTTCAAGTGCCTCATTATCAGCAATTGTTTTTAATATGGCCATACTCTCTCCCTCTAAATGATTAATTGCCTGCACCCTGACCGACTCAAAGTGAGCCTGTTTTGCAGCCAATTCCCGTATATAGGTATTCGCATAATTCAATTGCTTTAACATAAGTCTTTCAGGGTCTTCCACAAACAGATCTCTCAACAAGGCCCCGTATTGTTCCTGAGCTCTGGCTACATCGACTCGACTGACTTTTTCAGCTTCCGTAGGATCATCACAGCATCCCATAACAACCTCCTAAACTTTCTTGAAGATTTAAGAAAAACAGTAATAATTGAAATAAATTTAATCTGTCTTTAAAGCATAGACCATTATTTTTGAAAAAGCTCCGTCATCTCATTGGCTGATTTTACTGCGTGTTCAAATAATTTATCTCTGTCCCTGTGGGCCAGCTGAGCAGAAACCAAAACCGCACGTTTAGGAATCTGGGCTGCGTAACTACGATTCGTGGTATTTTCGCTAGTTTCCACAATACCAATCTGATCCATGTCCTGCCGTTCAAAACAGATATGACGCTTCTTTCGCTTAATTGAGGAATCAAACAACAAACGATAAAGCACTGGCTCACCCTCTGGTAAACGCCGAGCATAAACCCGGATTGGCTTGCCTTTATCCATAAAGTTCCAGATCAATTTAGAATTCGAAAGCGATTTACCATCCACGGGTTTCCAGTTTAAGCGGTCAGCTAACCAACCCACCAGTAACCAGGTCATGGCCAACGCATGAGGGCCATGATCAATTTCAATCATACGTAAATCAGATAAGGCACTGGGGGCGACTCGAGGATCCAATACTTGACTGATAAGTTTGCGCCAGATAGCCGTTCTTCGCCAAGCCAAATTGTAGACGACCTGATCATCTTGTTGAGAAGCAACCCAGCGTGTCATCGTTGCAACCCCTTTGATAGGATTGACCCAGCCCATATTATCGTAAATAATCAAGTCTGAAAGCTCGGCTAACTCCAGAAAAACATCCCCGGCATCAGGTGGTGTTTGCCTTGATGCCCACCATAAAGCCGTAGGTAAATCACCGATTAGCTGAGAACGAGCGACTGAAGGTAAACGCTCCATTTCATTTACATTAGAAATCACATCAATGCGTTCAGCACAAACCTGTAATCCATCCGGTACGGTTGTATGATAAATTGCAACACATGCCTGTAAACCTTTTGTTCCTTTGACTCCCTTACCAACCAACAGTAAAACCCTTGCCGGATGAGCATCCACTATCGTAATTAATTCCTGGCCTATTACTTCGGCTTCATCATCCGTTTCACAATAAATAATGAGATTAGACATACAAGCCCGCATCACGGTTTCACCCCCGTTGATATTCTCATTAAACTGAGACCAAAGCCCATCCAATTCTGCTTCAATTTCAGAAACCCGGGTTTGTTTCGGCTTCTGAGTAACAATTTTGGAATCAACTATTTGCTGTATCATAGTAAGCGCCACTTTCTATTATCAGACTCAATTAACCTGTCAGCTTCCAAAGGCCCCCAAGTGCCGGCACTGTATTCTGGAATCCAGCGTGTCCCACTGCTAGACCAGTTTTTCAAAATATTATCGACCCAGATCCATGATGCTTCAACCGCATCACGTCTCATAAATAAAGTCGCATCACCAGCCATCACATCTAATAACAATCTTTCATACGCTTCTGGCGATTGTTCGCCAAAAGTTGAACCGTAACGAAAATCCATTTTTACAGGAAAAATCTTGAGTTTAGCACCGGGTAACTTGGTTGCTATTCTTAATGATAAGCCTTCATTCGGTTGTATACTCAAAGCCAGAACATTGGCATCTAATGGCTTATCCTGATTGGAATTAAATAATATCGGTGGTACACTTTTGAATTGAATCGCAATTTCACTGGCTCTTTTAGGCATACGTTTACCCGTTCTGATATAGAAAGGCACGCCCGCCCAGCGCCAGTTATCGACAAATAGTTTCAAAGCAATATAGGTTTCAGTGACTGAATTCTGTGACACCCCGTCTTCTCTTCGATAACCAGGCACATCTTCACCATGATGAAACCCAGGCCCATATTGTGCCCTGACCACATGAACATCAAAATTTTCACTGGTAATCGGGCGCAAACAATTCAGTACGCTTTGTCGATTATCCCGCATTACATCAGGATCCATGCTCCACGGTGGCTCCATCGCTATCAGAGTCAGCAACTGAAGAATATGATTTTGCACCATGTCACGCAGAGCACCTGCTCGATCATAATAGCCAGCCCTCGTCCCCACACCTTCTTCTTCCGCTACAGTAATCTGGATGTGATCTATATATTTTGAATTCCATAACGGCTCAAAAATCACATTACCAAACCGCATTGCAAGAATATTCTGTACGGTTTCTTTTCCAAGATAATGATCGATACGATAGATCTGCTTCTCATCAAAACTTTCAGACAGGGTTGCATTAACTTCCCGCGCACTTTCTAAATCTCTACCAATTGGCTTTTCAACAATAATACGTGAAAAAGGACTATTTTCATCAACCGGCATTACCAACCCAGCTGCTTTTAACTGCTTGACACAGATTTCAATCAAGCCAGGTGGAATAGCCAGATAATAAATACGATTACCGGGAATACTGAATTCATTTTCTATTTCTTCCAAACGCTGTTTCAGCTTCGCATACGCTTCTACATCATCAAATGACCCTTGCAAATAATGCAAACAATTCTCAAACCCAGTCCAATGACTTTGATCTAATGATTGACGAGAAAAACGCTGCACCCCCTGTTTGGCAAACTCGCGGTATTTACTATCATCCATGTCTTCAATAGCAAAACCCAGCACAGCAAAATTAGCCGGCAACTCACCATCCAGAGACTGATTATAAATTGCAGGTAACAACTTACGACGCGTTAAATCTCCACCCCCTCCAAAAATAACAACCGTACAGGGTTGCGGGGCATGAACCATGTTCACGCCTGACTGTAACGGGTTTTCCGCTTTATTATCCAGCACTATGACATTCCCCCTATTTTTTCTCTACATGGCCGCCAAACTGCTTGCGCATGGCAGATAACATTTTTTCAGCAAAGGTATTACCCTGTCTGGATCTAAATCGTGCAAACAACGCCGCGGTCAAAACATTTGCCGGAACCGCTTCATCTATCGCCGCTTGAACTGTCCAACGACCTTCACCAGAATCCGCTACATGGCCTGAATATCCTTCTAACTCAGGGTCTTCTGCCAGAGAAATTGCTGTCAAATCCAGCAACCAGGAACCTACAACACTACCACGTCGCCAAACTTCAGCTATATCTTTCAAATCCAGGTCAAACTGGAGTTCCTCAGGTAATTCCTTACTGTTTGCATTACGCAGAATATCAAAACCCTCGGCATAAGCCATCATCATTCCATATTCAATTCCGTTATGGATCATTTTGACAAAATGGCCTGAGCCAGCCGGCCCACAATGGAGATAACCATCTTCCGCGGTGCTCTGCATATTTTCACGGCCTGGAGTCGCTTCAATTTCGCCTTTTCCAGGTGCTAAAGTCTGAAATACAGGATTCAAATAATCGACAGTTGCCTTATCCCCCCCTATCATCAGGCAATAACCTCTTTCAACGCCCCAGACACCCCCACTGGTGCCAACATCTACGTAACGAATATTCTTTTCTGCCAACAAGCCAGCCCTTCTAACATCATCTTTATAAAGAGAGTTGCCACCATCAATGATAATATCATTTTCATCGACTAGCTCTGATAGCTCTGCAATCAGGTTTTCAGTAATCTCACCAGCAGGCACCATGCACCAAATTACTCTAGGCCCTGTTAGTTTTTGGATCAATTCAGATAGCGATGCTGCTGTATCTGCACCATATTGGCTCAGATTTTTTACATTTTCTGGACTTACATCATAACCGACACATTCATGACCATCCGCCATCAAGCGACGCGCCATATTCGCACCCATTTTTCCCAAACCAATCATTCCAATTTGCATAATTTTCTCTTGTGTTCTCTAATTAAAAATAAAAACCCAGTATAAGCAATATCTAATTCAAGCGAATCATGATATCTAGCGTAAACATAATTATCAAGCCTGTATAAAAGATAAAAATAATTTAATATCAGCTGCTTAGGCAAGAAGTACATATAACATTCAAACCTATATTAATGTATTTCCGGCATCTTCTCTAGTCAGTAACGGATAGTAAATGTCCAAATACGCTGCTTAACTTTAATTTAATTCCATCGATAGCTGTTCTTTTTTCAGATATCAATTTTTGGTTTTCCTGGCTCAGAAAATTCACCAAACTGACTCTTTGAAAGCAAATTAAATACACTCTAATAGGTATTTAAAATCAAACTATATTATAAAAAAGAATTACTTGAACAATATGAGCATAAAACTTGAAAAATTTAACTAATAAACTGGACTGCACAGCGAGATTGTAAAACAGCATTCATTATCCTAATGAGTAGGATAACTGGATTAAGGTCATCACAAACTAAGATGATGAATTTCTGCTATTTAAATTATATTTTTCTAGCCAACGTCCCTCATATCACCGTAAAAAATAATGCAATTATTATACCATCGTTAAATTAACATCAGGAATTTCAAAATCAGTTCAATGTTCCTACCTAGCTGTAGAAAAGTTAAAGGCTATTTTTCGACGCCCGAATTACATTCGCACAACAGAGAAACTCCAGTTAAGTCCCAAAAGTTTTTAGAAAGTGAACTATAAAAAACAAAATAATAAGTTCTCATATTTCTGTAACCTAAATTCGCTATAACGTTCTCTAGCCCGGATATTTCATCAGGGAATGGAATTTCTGAATAATCAGACTAGCAATCAATTTTTCAACCCTGTGTTATTTGAAAATAATTATAGATATCAACAATGATTAACCAGACACACATCAAGCAGTTCATCCTGCCTGTCTTACTTGTACTGCTTATTGTGGTTTCACAACATCTATTCGGTCATTTGTCATTAGCGGAAATTAAACACAACAAAGATCAAATCCAATTTTTAATAGAAAACCACTATGCATTGTCCATCGCCTGTTTTTACATTACTTGCATCATATTTATCAATTCCCCAATTCCTGTTGCGGCATTGATCAAAGTATTGGGCGGTTTTTTCTATGGCGTTTATTTGGGTTCATTATTTAATATCACAGCTACCTTACTTGCCTGCCTGGTTGGTTTTTCCCTAAGTCGTTACATCTTCAAGAAACCCTTTGAGGCCCGATATAAAAGCTATCTAAACAAAATTGAACATGAAATCAAAACCAATGGTTTCTATTATTTTTTTATTTTACGCATCATTATGGTTGTCCCATATTTTTTGATTAACATCGTTGCAGGTCTTTCAGTCATTTCGTTTAAAACTTTTTTTTACAGCACATTACTTGGAGTCATCCCGGCATCCATAGTCTATGCAAATGGCGGAAGCCATCTTGAACGAATTAATTCAATTGAAGATTTATTTAGTCCCAAATTTATATTCTCAGTTGCCTTAATTGCTTTTTTCACCATGATTCCGACAATCAGAAAAAAATTCCTACACTGATTACTTTTTTTGAGCCTGTAAAACCATAAAGTACTATGCCTACTCAAAAATACAAAACAATCTGGATTAGCGATTTGCATTTAGGATCCTCACAATGCCAGGCAAATCTGTTACTTGATTTTCTTAAACACAATGAAAGTGAAAAGCTCTATCTAGTTGGCGACATCATAGACTTTTGGGCATTGTCAAAAAAGATGTACTGGCCTACTGAACACAATACTGTGATTCAAAAAGTCCTGCGAAAAGCGCGGCATGGAACAAAAGTTATTTATATTCCTGGTAATCACGATGAAAATATCCGTGAATATGAACATTATGTTTTTGGCGATATAGAAATTAAAAACTCTGTCATACACAATACCGTTGATAACAAGAATTTTCTTATTGTTCATGGCGATGAATACGACACGATTGCTCAATATCATCGATGGGTAGCAAAACTGGGAAGCAGCGGTTACGATTTTTTGCTACAGCTGAACAGAGTCATTCGAGGCATGCGTCGCATTTTTGGTAGTAAATCGCATTTCTCTCTCGCTGCCTATATAAAATTTAAAGTTAAAAACCTGGTGCAATTTATTTCTGATTATGAACAAAGTATTGTAACTACATTACAAAAAGAAGGTCTAGATGGCGTCATATGCGGACATATTCATCACGCTGAAATCAAACTGATTAATAATTTCCTTTATGTTAATACCGGCGACTTTGTTGAAAGTTGCACAGCTATAGTAGAGCACTATAACGGTCAACTAGAACTTATCCATTGGCAGGAACTGCAAGCACCTTGATTATTCCGTGATATTATCAGCCAAAAATTTCAAATCGGGCAAAATTGAAATTTTTGTGATAATTTAAGTCTAGAATATTATTTCTTTGGGGCACTACCATGGATTCACTAAAATATTTTTTTATTACCTTATTCGCATTTCAAAACTGTTTTGCCGATGAGCTAGAACTAAATACCGGCAGTGTCTCAATCAGTGGAAAAAACCGAATCCTGCTAGAAAACCTTAAATTGGGCGATAACTTTTATCATGCTGAAATAGAGCTGGACACGAATGGCAATTTTACTGTGATACAGGCAGAAAACTCCACAGCGATTGAGTCCGTCACCTATAACGTGGAATTTATCAGCACATGGAGTGAAGCCACCCACCCAGAAATGTATCCATCAGGGCGCTCTCATTATTCTGGCTTGATTGGCGCTACTCACAACGCAACGACCCGCCTATGGCAAACCACCGAACTAGCAAGCCCAGGCATAGAAAGCATGGCCGAAACGGGGTCCAAAACCATCTTAACCAGTGAAATTAATGGATTAATTGAACAAGGCCTTGCAGATCAAGTCATATCTGCTGGTGGAATTAATGCTTCACCAGGACAGGTAACAACTGAATTTGATGTCAATAAAGCGTTTCCTTATCTTACCTTGGTATCTATGCTTGCGCCCAGTCCTGATTGGTTCGTAGGTGTGTCAGCCTTAAACCTCATGAAAAACGGTGAATGGCAACAACATTTGGAAATCCCACTTTTTAGCTATGATTCTGGAACTGATGACGGCAGCAATTATACTTCATTCAACGCAGACACAATTCCAGCGCAACCGATTCAAAGAATAAACCAAAGCCCTTTTGACATTAATGGCGAAATTAGGCCAGTTGCCAAATTTATTTTGACACTTCAATAAATAGAGGTCTCACTTTTAAATTAAGCCCTAAGAAAAGTTGGAATCAGTATGAAATGATATTGGTCGGGACGGCGGGATTTGAACCCACGACCACTACACCCCCAGTATAGTGCGCTACCAAACTGCGCTACGCCCCGATTTGAATAGACCTCAAATGACAAAAACAGAAAAGAGTCTGCTTTCAAGAGAAATAAAATTTGAGCAGGCAATTATACACCTTACCTGGTAAAGTGTATATCACCTAAAAGACATTCAGTCTCCTGAGAAAATCTCAGCAGAGACTGATATATTGATTATTTAAGCAATTCCAGAATATCTTCCAACTCACCCACCATCTGATGAATCAGCTGTTTGCTGCGTGTTGAATCTTCCTTGGCATCATCACTTGCTAAATGAACTCTGGCCCCCCCTATGGTATATCCATGCTCATATAACAAAGAACGAATCTGTCGTATCATTAATACATCATGCCGCTGATAATAACGACGGTTTCCTCTTCTTTTCACAGGGTTTAAGTCGTTAAATTCCTGCTCCCAATATCTAAGAACATGAGGCTTTACCGCGCATAAGTCACTTACTTCACCAATGGTGAAATACCTTTTAGCCGGTATAGCTGGCAGCTCATTATTATTACTAGGTTCCAGCATATTGTTCCACTCTAGCTTTGAGTTTTTGACCTGATCTGAAAGTAACTACTCGTCGCGCTGTGATCGGTATCTCTTCACCTGTTTTAGGGTTTCTCCCTGGTCGGCTACTTTTATCACGCAACTCGAACTTGCCAAATCCTGAAATTTTTACCTGTTCACCATTTTCTAAAGAGGATTTAATTTCTTCGAAAAACAATTCAATCATCTCTTTCGCTTCACGCTTATTCAAACCTAATTCATCGAATAATCGCTCTGAAAAATCTGCTTTTGTTAATGCCATCCAATCAGTCCCTCAGTTTTGCACCGAATTCTTCATTTAATTTTTCTAACATACTGCTAAATATAGCATCAATTTCCAAGTCTGTAAGCGTTTGTTTATCATCTTGCAAAACTAAGCTTAATGCCATGCTTTTAAAGCCTTTTTCTACACTGGAGCCTCTATAGACATCAAACACCTGAACATCCTGCACTGTCTCGCCGCCGGATTGTATAATCGTGTTTATCAAATCTTCTGCTGATACTGATTCGTTAACAATCAATGCCAAGTCACGTTTTACTGATGGAAACTTTGATAGCGGTTTAAAAGCGGGTAATTTACGGTCTGAAATTTCATCCAATTGCATTTCAAACAAGAAAACAGGCGTGTTAAATCCTAATTTCTTTTCTAAAGTAGGATGCAACATACCCAACTGCCCTACTTTTTCGTTATTTATCCCTAACATATCAGCACTTTGACCAGGATGCAAGGCAGGATTATCGGCTTTGACAAATTTAAAAGAATATCCCGTTCTTTGGAACAATGCCTCCAGATCTCCTTTTAAATCAAAAAAATCTACTTTTCGGTTTTTTTCTGCCCAGTGCTCATTATCAATATCACCTAATATCAATCCGGCGATCATTTTTTGCTGGACAGTTTCACCCTCCACCTGAATAAAACGTAAACCTGATTCAAACAAACGAATTCGCTCTTGCTGCCTTTTATTGTTGTATAAGGCGGCATTTAATAAACCACACCATAATGTAGTCCGCATCACCGATAATTCTGATGAAATCGGATTACTAATACGGATGAAAGTATCATTGGGAGCGATTAGCTGCTGAATTTCTTCGTCTACAAAACTATAAGTAATCGCTTCCTGATATCCACGATCAACAAAAAAATCTTCTATTCGATCAACAGGCAAAATGGTTTCTTCGGTTTTAACCAATTCTGAACGCATTAATAAGCTATTATTAGGTATATTGTTATAACCAAAAATTCTAGCCAGCTCTTCAATCAAATCAGCTTCAATCGTAATATCAAAACGCCAGCCAGGAGGGGTTATATTCCAGCCTTGTTCTACGCTTTCAACCACCATTCCTAAACGCTGAAAAATTTTCACGACCTGTTCATCAGCGATCTCAACTGAAAGTAATTTTTTGATGCGTTCTTTCCTAAGCAGAACCGTTGAGCGTTCAGGTAAGTTTTCCTCGATAACAACTTCGTTAATCGGGCCTGCACTACCTCCAGCAACATCTACAATTAATTGGCTGGCTCGTTCTATAGCCCGTGACTGCAAGCTAAAATCCACGCCACGTTCAAATCGATGCGAAGAATCTGTATGTAAACCAAACTGCCTTGCTTTCCCTGCAATTGAAACCGGTGAAAAATATGCACATTCCAAGAAGATATCAGTGGTTGACTCAGTCACTGAACTGGGTTGTCCGCCCATTACACCGGCAAAAGCTAATGCATTTTCATCATCAGCAATCACAACAGCTTCACCATCGAGTTCTATGGTTTGATCATTTAACAATGCCAGTTTTTCATTGTTCTGGCTTTTTCTAACCTGGATTGAACCTTGGATTTTATCTGCATCAAAGGCATGCAACGGTTGTCCTAACTCCAATAATACATAATTCGTAATATCAACAACGGCTCCCAGACTTCTTAGACCAGAACGACGTAATCTTTCCTGCATCCAGAGTGGTGTTTCTGCTTTGGGGTTCACACCATGAATCAAACGCCCTAAATAACGCGGGCAAATCGAATCCACTTCTATTTTCACATCCAGAGTCTGCTGATGATTCACTGCGACCGGCTGAAAATCAACCGACTGCCAATCCATTTCATTTAAAACAGCAATTTCTCTCGCCACACCTTCAACACTTAAACAATCTGCCCTGTTCGGCGTAAGATCCAGTTCTAAAATCTGATCTTCCAGTGATAGATATTCACGTATATCTTTACCCACTGGCGCATCAGAAGCCAGCTCCATTAATCCAGAGGCATCAGTTGCCAAGCCCAGTTCTTTTTCAGAACAAAGCATACCAAACGATTCAACACCTCTGAGCTTGGATTTTT
>SPJK01071908.1_pt1 | contig 14997 bp, 10 predicted proteins | sample 3741771 | NCBI WGS metagenome assembly SPJK01 (sample SAMN10925997, study PRJNA522277) | cold seep metagenome | isolation source: Elba SIP-enriched marine methane seep metagenome, extraction at timepoint T2 | place: Italy: coast of Elba, Mediterranean Sea | reverse complement strand
ATCAAGCATGGTCATATCAATATTCAGAGACACCGTGGCTTCACTGAATTGACTGGTTTCAAACAACACCTCGCGCATCCGTTGATTACGGATGTCGATACCCGATTCCACGCTGTCCAGGTTAATATGAACAAGCGCCTCTCCGGTCGAAGAAATTTCACCTGTAATGTCAGTGAAAGTGTGGGTTTCAATCACATGCACTTTTTTGGTGGAGACAAAAAACAAGGATGACGATTGCGTATCCAGCGTATAAGCATCACTGACAACCGGCTGTTGCGCACTTATACTGAATTGTTGTGTAGCAGTGGCCTGATGGCTGTCGGTGAGTGTTAAAGTCGCGGTATAGTTGCCTGCATTGGTATAAGTGTGGGTAGCCACGGCATCGGTAGATGTTTGCCCGTCGCCAAAATCCCAATGAAAATTCAGTGCATCGCCGTCTGCATCACTAGACTGGCTGGCGTCAAAAGTGCTTACCAAAGGTATCACGCCGGTGTCGGGTGAAACGCTGGCGATAATTTCCGGTGGCGTATTAATGTCGATATTACCATCACCACAAATCCCGCCCAATATCGGTGTTTGCACGGCTGCGCCCTGCGTGGCTTTATTGGAATTGAAACCAAAACTGACGGTGCTACCCGGGTTAATTTGCCCATTGTAGGATTTGTTACTGGCTTGATAAGGGTTTTGGCCGCTGAAATCGGCATTCCACATTTGGGTAATGCTGGCGGAATCATTTGGAAATTCAATCGAGGCTGTCCAGGCAGTGATTGCTTGCTCAGACACGTTAGTGATGGCTATTGATGAGGTAAAGCCCGAGCCCCATTCATTGCTAATGCTGTATTGACATTGCGCCGTTTCAGGCTCGGGCAGTGTGGCAAGAATGGAAAGCGTGGTGCTGGCGCTCAGTTCGCCATCATCAACCGTTAGTGTCACCGTGTACTCCCCAGCTTCTGAAAAAGTGTGGCTTGGGTTTGCCTCGGTAGTCGTACTGCCGTCTTCAAATTGCCATTGATAACTGAGTGCATCGCCGTCCGGGTCGGTGGATGCGTCTGCGGAAAAGTCGACGGATAAAGGAATAAAGCCTTGCATGGGTGAGGCCGTAGCAATGGCTCGCGGCGCGTTATTCCCGATAACATTATGACAGATACCACCCAGCAGGGGCGCCTGCGGTGTCGCGCCAGAGCTGGACTTTTGCGCATTAAAACCAAAGCTGACCGAACTGCCCGATTGTATCGTTTGGTTATAAGCCAAATTGCTGGCTAGATAAGGCGTTTGGCCGCTGATGGATGTATTCCAGAAATGAGCGATGGTGGCGCCATCTACAAATTCAACGGAAGCTGTCCAACCATCAACCTGGGTTTGCGTATCATTGAATAAGGTAACAGAAGCGGTGTATCCGGAATTCCATTCATTGGTAATTTCAAATTCACAAGTCACGGCGAATGCAGATTGATTACAAAAGGCAGTAATCAATAATAAAAAACTATAGGGTGATATTTTCATCATTGCTTACCCATAAAGTGTCGTTCAATTAAAGTGTCGTTCAATTAAAGCATCGTGCAATTTGTTGAACTGTTTATAGACTAGACTGCATAGATTAAAAACAAATTAAGCGAAACCGAGCACACAATACGGTGGTGTTCGCAGCGCCAATATTTCTTACGGTGAAGACGAGGGGTGAGGTTAGGAAAGTTATAATTTGAAGTGGTCTTTCTATGTCCGTTGATGATAGGACTGAATAATTTCTTCGCAAGCGGTGCAATAAGAGCGGTTAAACATTTTCACCCATAAGTTAGAGACAAAATAGCCATAGGGCATGATGGGACCTTGTAAAGAGTAGGGCGTATTATAAAAAGGCGCTTCAGCGTGGCTGTGGTGGGCGATATGATTCGGCAGACCGATTAAGGCGTATTGACTGACCGCAGATTGGTTAACCCAGGCCAGAGTGTTGTGTTGTCGGCCTTGTTGCAGTCCCCAATGTTGGTAATAGTTGATGGTTTCCAGTAAGCGAATACCGGATAAGGCTTGATAACAAAAGATGATTAGCGCAATCCAGCCGAAAATGAGCAAAATTGTTAATGCTAATAAAAATTCGATGACGACGCCTTGTAATACTTTATTGCGCCATTGCCGGATAGCAAAAGGCTGCTTGCTGATGTGCAATCGGCTTAATTCGGATCGCCAGGCATCGTTAAAATGAGCCGGTAGTACGCGTTTCCAGTAAGCTTTGAAACTTTCGCCCATTCGCGCGGTAACGATGTCTTCCGGGGTCGCCACTTGGAAATGGTGACTGCGTTGGTGACTGATAATAAAGTGATCGTAACATACGCTGAACATCAGCAAACGCGCCAGCAAACGCCATCCCCAATGCTGACGATGTAATAACTCATGGGCGACGATAATCGCTGAGCTGCCCGAAGATGTGCCTACCAGTATGCGCATAGCGATCAGGTTGCAAATAGATGTCAGGCTGTTATTTAGCGTGTCCCATTGTAAGAGTGAGGCTTTATAGACTAATAAAGCGATAATGGCGAATTGCAGTATGCTCAGTAAGATCAATAAACTATTGTAAAACCCTTTTGCTAAGGTTTTTGGCTTATCCGAGACGCTGCGTTTAGGGCTGAGCCAATCCAACAATAATAGAAACCATAAAGGTAAGGTCCAGGCAAAGGCGATTATCGAGGTATGCGGTGCGCCGATTAAAAAAGCCAGTACGCAGCCGGGGAAAAACAAACTGCTCAGGTATTTGAGCTGACCTAAACGTGGGTCGCCGAGTGCAAATGTCATGGCGATTATTGGTTGAACAAATAGGCGCAGGGCAGCATCAGACTGAATCGCTTTCCCATTATCTGTAGCGAATTAAAGCCGATATAGATGCGTTTCCAATGCTGGTCTACCGTTGATTGGCTATGGCTGCGTTCCCACAAGTCGCGCAGATAAAGCTGAATGGTTTGTTGCGCCAATCGGGCGTGGCCGTCGGCATAATTGTCGATGGTGATATGGATTTCTGCGATTTTGGCGTCTATATCCCAATGCCGCCAATCATCCACCAGGCGCATATAATCTTTACCTAAACCGCTTAATTCTATGGCCATATTTAACCCCAATAACTCCGGCAAGAACTCAATAGGACAATAAGACATCGCTAGCATGAAAACCGGCAGATCAAAGGCGCTATCAAGAAAACGTTGATGATGGATGAATTCTAAACTATTTACCGGGGGTAAGGCTATGTTCAGACTGTTTAATAAGGTCGAAAAAATATGCGGATGGTTTTGTTGCAATATTCCACAGCCCAATTCGTCATTATAAATCCGCATTAGCCGTTGTCGGATTTCTGCGTATTGATCCGGCAGGGTATGGGCTTTTTGCAGCCAGCAGCCGTCGATCAACACCATCGGAGCGATTTGTTCTATTGCCCAAATATAGGCGGGTTTGGAAAATCTCGGTTTGGATGCTGGTTGATAGGCGTCCATTTCTGAACGGTAACGATTTTCGATGTAATGAATGAAGCGTTGTTCATCATAGCGTTTAAAAGGGGGGCTGGATACGAATCTGCAAAACCGTAATTGATTGACCAGTTTTTGATGGGCGATAGGTAATATTTCCGGATACAGATCAATATTTAATAAAGCGTGGTATAAATGGCGTTGATGCAGTTTTTTGTCTGAGACAGCATGTTGTAGTGTAGCTTGTTTAAATGGATGACGGGTTATTTTATTGACTTTAGCCGTGTTGTGAGTCATGGGGCGGCCTGCAATAATCCAAGCACGTAAACTAGCCAATTCATCATCATTTAAAATTCCGAACATCGGGCCGTTAAAGGCGAAGAGTTTCAGCAGGCGGCTGTTTTCAGCTTGTTTCCGGTCTATATAATCGGAAGCTCCTAAAGCGTGCATGAAGTCATGACTGTTGTTCGGAATTTTGGAAAACCATTCATCTAAGCCGATGCCTTGCAATTTGATGTTGGCGTGATGACCTCTGGCCGCCTGCGCCTTGGAAATAAAGATTTGGCGTACTGTTTCTTCAATTCCGACTGATTCATCAAAGGTTTCTTGAATTCGGCGGTAATATTCGCCAACACAATAATGATAGAGCCAAAAGCCGTTTTGTATTGCATCCCATTGAGAGGCGGTCAGCTTATCGTTTTGCGTTATAAAGTCTTCCAGAGTGGTTTTAACGTGTATGAAAGGGGGTGGGTTTGGCGGCATGCTCATCAAACAACTATGCGCCAATGAAAAACCGATGATTTCGGCGAACATCATTCGGGGCAATAAGGCTAATGACATTTGCGCGCATGCGAAAATATTAAACTCTTCAGCATAACGAGGATGACTTTTGGATGGCTCATATTCGTTTCGAATCCGTAAATAATAATCGTACAGCTTGATGCATATCTCAGATTGGCAATTGACTGACTCTGCAATATTCTGCAGCCAAGAGGGAACCGGATTCAGGGTGTTGTTGATAAACTGCTTGTCACTGTATAAAGGGTTTTGGTAAGCGGTTAATGCTGTAATATTGTCCGATTTAAAATTTGAAATCCACTCGCTGTGAAAATGTTGCTTAGCAATCAACAATAAGTCCTTGATAAAACAGTAGCTATTGGCAAGCAATGGAGCGTCAACTTCAGCCTGATTCAATTGCTGTTGAAAAATCGCAAGATCAAGCGGATTGAGGTCATCTTTAATAAGGCGACCGATAAATTCATGCTGACTCATATCATCGACAAACAACTTCATTTTTTCATCAGTTAAGAAATATTCACTGTGTTAACAACAATCATATGGGATTTACCCGGCTTTGTCGCTGTAGCGCGATAAAATTATTGTTGGGTTAAATTGAATATGGACAGGTGAATGATAAGCTATACTGCAATTATCTTTTGACGGTAATAAATCGATAAAAACTCCGGAGTTGAATATGCAGCAAGGCGAAGCGGGATTTGAGCAAGCCGGCGAAATCATCCAGCGTTTGCAAGCTAATTTGAATCAAGTGATTTTAGGCCAGCAACGTAAATTACAATGGCTATTGGCGGCGTTTTCAGCGGCGGGACATGTGTTGCTGGAAGATATGCCCGGCACCGGCAAAACCACGTTGGCGAAGGCATTGGCTTTATCCTGCGAGTCTGATTTTCAACGCATTCAATTTACCCCGGATTTATTGCCAGGCGATATTTTAGGCATCTCCTTATTTGATCAGCAGAAGCAACAATTTCGTTTTGAACAAGGCCCGATATTCTGTCATATTTTATTGGCCGATGAAATCAATCGCGCTTCGCCTCGAACTCAGTCCGCGTTGTTGGAAGCGATGGCGGAACAACAAGTATCGGTGGAGCGGGTGGTACGCCCGTTACCGGATCCTTTTTTTGTGATTGCGACGCAAAATCCGGTTGAATTTCACGGCACTTATCCTTTACCTGAAGCACAATTGGATCGATTTGCGATGAAATTCAGTTTGGGCTATGTTTCAGCGGAAGAAGAGGTGGCGATTCTGCAAGCTCAAGATCAACAACATCCTCTCAACAATTTATCCGCTTGCATCAGTTTGGATCAACTGCGGTTTTTACAACAACAAGTCAAACAAGTGACCGTTAGTTTGGAATTGCAGCATTACATTGTAGCCTTGGCGGCAAAAACCCGTCAGCATGCTAGCATAAAATTAGGCGCCAGCCCCCGCGCTTCCTTAACTTTAATGCGTTGCGCACAGGCTTTGGCCTTGATAGACGGCATGCAGTTCGTGACCCCGGATATTATTCAGGAACTGGCGACGCCGGTCATTTCACATCGTTTGGGCTTGGATATGCAGACTCAGTTTTCCGGCGCCGGGACTCAAGATTTAGTTGCCGGAATATTAGATGAAGTAAAAGCGCCGCTATAGCAAGGCTTAGGACTGAGGCTATAAAGGTATTCACTCACAGTTCTAGAAAATAAAAATTGAGAACTTTGAAGAAACTGATGCTCTCAGTCCATAGTAAAGAGTTGAGAGAATCAATTGATATACAATAACTTAGAATAAAATATAAAAGGCCGTTATTATGTTGGATAAAACCATTAATTTATCTATTCCTGTTAAAGAAAGCATCTTATTTTCACTAAAGGAATCAACAGATGAGTTTTCTCAAGAGCTTTTATATCTATCCGCTCTTATGCTGTATAAACGCAAAAAATTATCATTGGGTAAAGCGGCTGAATTAGCTGGACTCGCTAAAATTGATTTTATTGTTAAATTAAAAGCAGAAGGCGAGGCGGTTTTTGATTATAACAATGATGAGATAGAGGAAATTTTTAACGCAAGCAAACAACTTCCATGAAAGTCGTTGCTAACACTACACCGATTATTTCGCTAGCATCAACATGATAATGAATATTCTATGAGCCTTTAATATGATTAACCGTATCCTTCTCCGTCAATATCGCCGGGTGTATCGATTAAGCCGTTGGATGCGTTTACATTTCACACTGTTGGGCCACACTTTTTTATTTTTGCTATTGTTTGCCGGTGTTTTCGGCATTGATGTTAAACAAGTCAGCACTTATCAATTATTCGTGTTATTGGCGGTTATTTTTTTATTGGCGATTGTCTTCAGCGCATACAGCCGCTTGAAAGTCGAGATAAATCGGGCGTTGCCGAAATATGTTACCGCCGGGCAGCCCTTCAGCTATCAAGTGCTGGTGACCAATCTCAGCGGTCGTCGCTTTTTCAGTTTGGATTATATTGAACAACTTTTCGAACCTAAGCCGGATGTGCAAAGCCTGCAATCTTTTTATCAACATCATGCCCGTCCCTGGTATAAGCGTTTGATCAGTTATCGCTTATGGCATCGTTATCTCGTTCATCAACGCAACGGCTTTATCGGCGAACAAAATCTGCCCTTACTGGATCATTCCGCGCAAATCACCGTTAAATTCAAACCGCTTAGGCGGGGAAAGCTGATTTTTTCCGGGGCTTATCTCGGCAAAGCGGATGTGTTCGGTTTGTTTAGACGTTTATTCTGGGTCAACGCCCCGCAGCAATGTTGGGTGTTGCCCAAACGCTATCCGGTTAATGCGCCGGTGTTGCACGGTAGTCGAAAATATCAACCGGGGGGAGTGACTTTAGCCAATTCAGTGGGCGACTCGGCTGAATTTTTCGGGCTGCGCGATTACCGGCCGGGCGATCCTCTGAACAGAGTACATTGGAAAAGTTTAGCCCGACATAATCGTTTGATTGTTAAAGAATATCAGGATGAATACTTTGTGCGTAAAGGCTTGGTGTTGGATACCGAAGCAGACAGCATTAAATCAGAGGTTTTTGAAGCGGCGGTATCGGTGGCGGCTTCGCTGGTTGTTTCCAATCAACATGATGACGGATTGTTGGATTTAATGTTCGTCGGCTTGCAAAGTTATTGTTTTACCAGCGGTCGCGGCATTGACCAGACGCCGCATATGCAGGAAATTTTAGCGGCGGTAGAGGCGGCTGAGCGCGGCGCATTTGAGCGTCTTAAACAAAGCGTTACTGAACGTATTCAAGAATGCAGTAGTCTGATGATTGTATTGTTGCAGTGGGATCAACCGCGACAAGCGTTTATTCAATACTTGCAAAGTTGTGCAATACCGGTAGCGGTGTTTGTTGTGCATGACGGCGATTTTTCGCAGACAGATGTAGAAGATCCACCGACACATTTTTATAGCATAAATACCGAAAATATAGCGGCGGATTTGGCAAAAATATGATGTTTTCAATCGTAGCATTAGGGGCGTGGGGGTGGTTGAATCAAAACCTGGTCGCCGCCGCTTTGATGATCGCCTTGATTTTAACAGTGTTCGTCATGCCCTGGCGTTGGCGCTTGACCGAACAGCAATTTTATCGAGTAGGCGATTTTATCTCGGTGCTGTTAGCCCTGACCTTGTTGTATTTTGTATTTTCCGATACCGCGGTCAGACCGGTTTATTTTATTCTGGAGTGGTTGCCAGCTTTTTTTGCGCCTATATTGTTGGCTCAATTCGCCAGCGGCCAAACCGCTATTCCGATTGGGACGGTTTTTTATTCGCAACGTAAACGCGAAATTATCGAGCGTATGGATTTTTCCATTGTTTTTAGCTGTTTCTGTTTGTTAGCGGCGGGCGCCGTGAATGACGGCAGTTGGTTGTATTTCAGCGTTTGCGTTTTTTTAGTCGGCGAACTATTGTGGAAACATCGCTCGAAAAATGCGCCGGTGATTTTATGGTTTGTAGTGATGGCGACCGCCATTGGTATTTCGCTGCTCGGTCAGCGCGGCTTGTTGGCTGCTCAGGGGCGCGTAGAGCAAGCGGTCATCAACTGGCTGAGCGATTTTCATTACGATCCTTTTAAAACCCGCACTTCAATCGGCGATATCGGCGAATTAAAAATGTCTGATCGTATAGAATTTAAAGTCAAAGCGGAACATCCCGGTTTATTGATGCATAGCGTTTATGATCGTACGACTGGAAAGGTATGGGTTGCCTCAAAAAGATCTTTTGCAAATTATGAGCCGGATATGGAAATTGGTCCGCAATGGATGAGCGCGGAATATTTTCAGCTGGTGAGACGGCAGGCGATCTTGTCCTTACCGCCGGGCGTTCAAGCCATTAAAGGCCTGGAGGGCATTGATGTCAGCATTAATGGATTTGGAACGGTCAAGCTCAATAATGTGCCGGATTTTATTAATTATACAGTTGCTTATGATGGCAAAAGGATCGGCGATTACAGTGATTATGACTTATCGATTCCGGAGCGACATCAATCCTGGATAAAGGTCATTAAAGCGCAATTAGATTTGGATCATGAAGAGCCGGATGTTATTGCTAAACGTTTGGTCGGTTTTTTTCGTAGTCAATACTATTACACCTTGTTTTCAGAAACCGAGATGGATGCGGATCAAGCATTAGAACATTTCATCATGCAACGTAAAGCCGGGCATTGCGAATATTTTGCGGTGGCCTCGGTATTGTTATTGCGCAGCTACGGTATACCCGCGCGATTGGCCAATGGTTTTGCGATGCGCGAATTTGATCCGGATTCCGGTTTGTTTTTAATCCGTAGACGCCATGCCCATGCCTGGGCGATTGCCCGGATTAATGATCAGTGGATTGATGTCGACGCCACTCCTGCACAGTGGTTGGATATGGAAGAAGAGCAAAGCGATGTTTGGCAACCGGTTTCGGATTGGTTTTCGTCAATTTATTATGCTTTCAAACAATGGCGTCTGGAACAGGCCAGAGAAGAGCAAGAGCAGGAACAAACCGGGTTTTGGTTGGGCGTCGCTGTTGTTTTATTGTTGATATTATTGTGGAATATTTTTCGGCTGCGTAAGCAAATTGAAGACAAAAAGAAATCGACTCAATCGCTACAAGGCGTAGTCTATCCGGGTATGGATTCGGCGTTATTTGACATTGAGCAACGTTTGGCGAAAACCGAACGGGCCAGATTACCGAATGAAGCCATGCTCAATTGGGCTAAACGCTTGAATGATGCGGAATTGATTAAACTGGTTCAATTACATAATCGCTATCGCTTCGATGATCAGATTACCGGGGAACCGCTCAGAGACGCCATCGAAAAAGCCGCAAAAAAATGGCGGAAAACATAATAATATGAACTCTTTACCCGTTTCAATAATGCTCTATGTAGGTCAGACTTTAGTCTGACAAAAACTTTATATTTTCCGGAGGGGAATATGCGATTATTAATCTTTTTTCTTTTTTTTGTCAGTCAATCCGTTTGGTCTCTGCAATGTCAAGGGGACAGGGTTGCTGTTCAGGTGCTGGGTTCCGGCGGGCCGGAAATGAGCGACGGCAGAGCTTCAACCGCTTATTTAATTCGCCTGGATGGCAAAGGCATCGGTTTAATTGACGTCGGCAGCGGCAGCAGTATCAATTATGAGAAAACCGACGCCAAGCTCAATGACATTGAGTTTTTCGCCTTTACCCATTTTCATGTCGATCATAGCGCCGATTTTCCGGCTTTTATCAAAGCCTTTTATTTTAGCGGTCGGCAAAGCGATATCCATGTGTTCGGGCCTACTGGCAACAGTTACTTACCGTCGGCTGTGGATTTTGTAAATCGTTTATTCGGCATGGGTGGGCTATACCCTTATTTAAGCGAATATGTGGAGCAGGGCGCAGACAGTCGATTTAAGATTGTGGCGCATGATATAAATGTAAGTGAGCGGAAAAAAGATAAGGCGCATCAAGGAAACGGTTACACCTTGTCCGCCGTTCCTGTGCATCATGGTCCATTACCGGCATTAGCCTGGCGTATTGATGTAGCCGGTTGTTCCATCACCTTTTCCGGCGATATGAGTAATCATTATCAGACCTTGGCTGAATTGGCGAAAGGCAGCGATATATTAGTTGCTCATCATGCGATCCCGGAAATGAACCAGGGCGTCGCCCGCCATTTGCATATGCCGCCCTCGGAAATTGGACAAATAGCCGCCCAATCAGGCGTGAAACAATTGATTTTGTCACATCGAATGCGGCGAACATTGGGAAAAGAAAAACAGGCCTTGAAATCAATTCGACAACATTTTCAAGGGAGCGTCTATTTCGCGGATGATTTAAAAAAATATTCATTAAATCTATAACTATTCGCTCTAATTTAGCTGACGCGAAATCGGTCGGTATTTTTTTGGTTTTGTTGTATGTGGGCATCAGCGCTTAGATAATAGAACGCTGATGCCCTTGCGCATTATTGTTGCTTAATATTTGTAAAACTTCAGTCATAATGTTATGTTATAACAATACATTAATTTAGCAATATGATTCCAATGAATAAAACAGATAATTCATCTTCCGATCATGTGGTTGGCCATGATGGTGCGTGTAAATCGGCTTTACAAGCCGCTGAAAATCATTGTAAAAAACAGGGAATTCGATTTACAGCCATTCGCAAACAAATTCTTCAATTAATTTGTCAAAGTCATCATGCAGTTAAAGCCTATGATTTGTTGGAAGAAATCAAACCCGATTTTAACAATGCAAAACCTGCGACCGTTTATCGTGCATTGGACTTTCTATTGAAGGAAGGTTTTATTCATAAAGTAGAAAGTCTCAATGCATTCATTGCCTGTAATCAAGGTCACTGCAACTATGAACGCATGCTTTTAATTTGCACCCAATGTCATGAAATTGAGGAGAGAACCGGAAACAATATGATTAAGACGGTTACCACTGAACTACAACAATCAGGTTTTATCTCTCAAATAAAAACCATTGAAATTCAGGGAATTTGTGTCAATTGTGTTTAGTAATAAGGATAGAAAGTTGGTGATGGACGTTAGGACGCAACACACCTTGATTCCGAGTAAACATTGCTCATTATTACACGCTCGGGGTTCCTATTTTGAATCCGAACCGATCCTTCAAATGAAACCGTCATTTTTTATTCATTTAACCAATATTAGCCGGTATTTGCTTTTGCTAGGCCTGTTTGGAATTGTTTCAAAATCTTATGCGCAGCCAATAGATTTGGAAACAATGGAAATCCACAGTGCGCCTATCAGCGACCTGCAATCTTCTCAGACAAACTTATTGCAGGGGAATTCTTTACGATTAAAACAAAGTGATACCTTAGGTAAATTACTGGAAGCCGAGTTAGGTGTGAGTAACGCATCATTTGGTCAGGGCGTGGGCGTTCCGGTTATTCGGGGTTTAACCGGATCGCGTATCCGCATGTTGCAAAACGGTCTGGGTAGTCATGATGCTTCCAGCTTGAGTCCTGATCATGCGGTCGCCATAGAACCGATTTTTGCTGAAAGCATTCGTATTTCACTGGGATCCGAAAACATTCGTTATGGCGGCAATGCCATAGGCGGAGTGGTTGAAGTTGAAGATTATCGCATCCCTGAACAGCGCATGGATCAGCTCCTGAGTGGTTGGCTTGAAAGCCGTTACGATACCAATGGAGAAGGCACCCATTCCGCCTTTAGATTGAATCTGGAAAAAGACTGGTTGGGATTGACTTTAGGCGGTTTTTATCGCCATCGCAACGATGCACAAATTCCGGGACAAGCGATTGATGCTGACTTTATTGCCCAACAATTTGATTTAACTGATTTCGATAATGCCGAAGGCAATATACCGAATACCGATAGCAAAAGTTCCGGCGGTTTTGTCGGCGCTTCCTGGTTAGGTGAGCAAGCAATGGCGGGTATGTCAGTCAGTTACACCGATAACCAATACGGTATTCCTAAGGGCAGTCATGGATTAGACCCTAATCATCTGGATGGGCTGGAGCTTATTCTGCCACAGTTGGAAGACATCAGTGGCTTTGAAGATATTTTCGGCCCCCAAGCCTTGTTTCCAAATATCCGCATCGCCATGCAAAACACCCGCTATGACTTTAAGAGTGAGTGGTACGATCCCATCGAAGGCATTCACAACATACGTTTTCAATACGCGTATGTCGATTATCAGCATCAAGAACTCGAAGGGGGGTCAGTCTTTACTCACGTAAAAAATGATACCGGCGAGGGCCGTTTTGAAATTGACCATCATTTTGGTCATGATTTTATGGGCAAAATTGGCGTACAGTGGACGGATCAAGATTTTTCCGCATTGGGTGTTGAAACCTTTGTTCCAGAAACTGAAAAACAGTCCTGGGGAATCTTCACGACTCAAAATTATCATTGGCATGATTGGATTATTACCGGCGGTATTCGTTTTGAACAAACAGAAATTGATCCTGATGCCACGACTTTAAGTTTACGAGGCAGCGCATTATCTCCCGTTTCGTTACCGGATAAATTAAGCTATGACGCCCTCTCCGGCACGTTTTCCGTACGCTGGAATTTCACTCCGGAAGCCAATGTAAACCTGTCATTTAATTATGGGCAGCGCTCACCGGATATCCAGGAGCTATTATCATTTGGCCCTCATTTATCCACCCGCACTTTTGATGTTGGCAATGTCGGTTTAACAAACGAAGTCATGAAACGCATTGATTTAGGGTTAGATTGGGAATCTGATGGATTTAAACTGAAATTAAATAGTTTTTATAACCAGATGGACGATTATATTTATCAGCAAAACACGGGAGTTTTCTACGAGGTCGATAATGAAGTGATTCGCCAACGCTGTGTCAGTGAAGCGGAATGCGTGCCGATTTATGCTTACGATCAGCGTGATGCGGAATTTTTCGGCTATGAAGCTGAACTCAGTCTACCGCTTTATGAGTTTTCCTATGCCGACCTATCATTAACGCTATTTTCCGATTATGTCCGCGCCCGTTTTAAAGCGGATGATGTGCCGCGCATTCCACCTCTACGTTACGGTGCAGAACTGGGTCTGGGTCAACAGCAATGGAATGCATCTGTACGTTATGCACGCAGTGAATCGCAACATCGAAGTGGCGCATTTGAAATGGACACGTCTGGATATCATTTGTTAAGCGCCAGTGCTGATTACCATCTGGATATCGCTGAAAAAGGTGAATTATGGCTGTTTGTCAAAGCCAACAATCTATTGAACGAAGAAATACGCAACTCCGTGTCTTTCTTAAGAAATTATGCGCCGGAACCGGGACAAAGCTTTGTTTTTGGTTTTCGCGCCAGTTATTAGCCAAAATGATGATTTTGATACGCAACATACGAATTAACAGACTATCTAAACTGCTTTGCTTCTTAGGGTGGCTGTTCTTTTCCTCAACGCTGACAGCCGCTTCTATTTCTCATTTGGATGTTGAAGTCTGGGGAGAAGAGGATGCTTTATTTGTTGGCTATTGCCAAACGCCTGGTGTAGTCGGCTGCGACTTAGATGGTTTGTTTGCAGAACTGGGACTACCCGAAGACGGTTTACCGATAGAAGCTGCAACCGGCAAGTTAATTTTTCTGGCCGATTTTCAAGATTTATCCGGCGGAGAATTTAAAACCAAAAACCCAGGATTTTTATCGATAAGAAATGCCTTATTGCCCAATGAACTGCTGAGTTATCGCGCTTTAGGACATTTACGTTATTGGGATGCATCGCAATCTACCTGGATCCAAGCACCGCAAGATGTGCAGATTGCGCTTTATGGTGGATTAGCCGCAGGCGCCGGCGTAACAACCGATTACTCCGCTTGCTCAGGCCAATTGCTTTGCTTTAATGCAGACAACTTTAGCACCGAAAGTAATACTATTTTTTCAGGCGACGGCATTTCAGGCAATGAAGAATTGGTTATCGATGTGACCAGTGAATCCGGCATTTTACATACCCATTTGAGTTTTTTTCTGGAAAACCGGAATGGCGAACCAGGCGGTCCGACTGGCGCTTATCTGATTGAAATGCAGCTGTTATCCAATGCTCGATCGACACCTAGCCAGCCTTTTTTAATACTGATTAATGGCGGCTTAGACAATCAACAATTATCACAAGCCCTAGCGGCCCTGGCTGATAACGCTGATGCAAATAACCCGGTTTCAGCTGTACCGGAAAATCCAATCATCGCATTATCCATTAAAGGCGATGTCGATTTAGATGGCGATGTCGACCGAATTGATATTGCTTTGATTTTATTAGCTGCACAAAATCAGGATAGTGTGCAGAATCTTAATGTCATGTTTGATGTGGATGGTGATGGTTTGATTTCGCGTCAAGACTCTCATTTGGCAAAAGAGTTATGCAGTTTAAGATTGTGCCAAATACCCAGTGCCTCCCAAGCAGAGCTGGTTCAAAAGGTTGCTGTGTTTGATACGGCTTTAAAGCAATTGACATTGAATGATGTTCAAGTCGATAAGCAGCACTACCAGGCTGTATTTCAGCAATCCGGCAATAATCTTTTTACCCTGCAATCGGCTGATCCAGCCGACGTACCTTATACCTTTCCAGCGTATTATAAAGCCAGTAACGGCTTACTTGAGATACCCGTGTTATCGGTAAACAACGAATATTACCAAGTTACTTTGCGAAATATTGGCGATTTTAAGTTCCAATTAGAATCGGTTAAAAAAATTGATCATTTACTTAATTAATCAGGAGAAAACACTATGTTAAAAAAAGCGATCCTTCCCTCATT
>SPJK01013573.1_pt1 | contig 15004 bp, 7 predicted proteins | sample 3741771 | NCBI WGS metagenome assembly SPJK01 (sample SAMN10925997, study PRJNA522277) | cold seep metagenome | isolation source: Elba SIP-enriched marine methane seep metagenome, extraction at timepoint T2 | place: Italy: coast of Elba, Mediterranean Sea | reverse complement strand
ATCCGCCCCTTGTGATCCTGTACCAGGATGTGCTGAAAGCGCTCAATGTGTTGCTCATCAATGGTATGCGAAGGCTGATAGGCTACCAGCGTTTGTCCTGAAGTCACCGTAGTGCTTAAGAAGAACAATACCAGTACTGCCAGGGTGCTGTTAGCCGCTCGCAAGCGCTTGGTCTCGCGGCGAATAAATGCAAAACGACCTCGCTTTCCGAAAAAAGAAAGCAGCATACCGAAAGTCAGCAGGAAGTAGCCCAGGTAAGACACCCACGTCCCCCAAAAATCATGGTTAACACTGAGGTGAGTACCGAGTTCATCTTGATCAAAGGACGACTGAAAAAAGCGGTAGCCGTCGTGATCGAGAATATTATTCATAAAGATGCGATAGTCCATCTCGACATTGCTGCGCGTATCGATCAATTGCACCTCGCTGGCGTAAGATGAAGCACTTTGCGTACCAGGGTATCGCTCCAAAATGAAATCATACAGCTTAATGGAGAACGGAAGCACTTTTTCCTTGGCACCATAGGCTACGGCCAGATCCAACTCATCAAAACGTAGTGCGCTAGGGCGCCCGCGCAAGCCTTTTTTGCCGTAGACCATCAACTCCTGCTCTTGTCCATTGACCGAAACCGTAGCACGCAGTCCTGTGAGGCTTTCATTTTTCACCTTGGGACCTTCGGAGATAACTTCCATGCTGGCCGCTTCCCGAAAATCACCAAAAACGAATTGTTGCTGGCCATTGGAATATAAGGATCGCAGTCGAAGGGGGTGGTAACCAGCAAAAGGTACCAACGTATCACTCGTTTGGGTAGCCATCACGGTTTGTGTAAGCACCTCATCAGATCTGATCAGCAGCGAATCATTGCGGTAGGCCAGATTGATTGCACCGGGAACAAGATCATCCGTAAAATTGTACAACAACCCGCGTATACGGCGGCTCTGGCCCGGGCTCACAAAGTATTCCTCACGCCCGGAAGATCCGCCAATGACAATTTTGAGGGTGGGCTCTCCTTCCGGGTCATCCTGTAAGACTTGCTTCGGGTTCGGGATAAACTCATCTACGCGCATTTCGATCAGCTGATAGCCGATCATGTAGGAGCCTTCCCAGTTGTTGTTGCCCAGGCTGGCAAACAATACCGGCTCATCAAAACGGAAAGTCTGTCCGTCTACTCGCGCTTCAAATTCCAAATAAGTCTCTGCCGATAGGAAGCGGTTGGATGCGTCATCCTCTCGAATATGCATAATCCCTTCATAGCCAATATAGCGCGTGATACCCGCTCCGAGTATGATCACGATAATGGCCAAATGGAAGGTCAAAATAGCCCACTTGCGTTGCTGAATCATCCGGAAACGGAACACATTCACCAGGATAGTTCCGCCAAAAAGAAACAGCAGGAGTTCGAACCACCAGGCTTGGTACACCACCTTTTGGGCAGCGCTGGTGCCAAAGTCGTTCTCGATGAACGTCGCCGCACCGATCACGGTGGCAAATAACAGGATATAGAGCCCGGCTGCCCGGGTCCCAAAGAGGGCAAAAATGATCTTTTTTGCTGTCGCAACAAGGGTTTTGCTAGTCATAGGTCAGTAGGTTTGGTAGGCTGATTAGCTGATCTAATCTCCATTCGGATGACAAGCATAGCAGGCGTTACTCTCGTAGACATAGCCGGATACGCCATCATGATCGTCATCCACATCAGGTTGATTATTATGTTCATGGCAGTCAATACAACTGAAAATTGAAAAGTCGTTGCCCACTGTGTGGCACTCAGTACAAAGCGTCCACTCGTTTTGGTGGTTGCCGCTGTAGATTGGGAAATACATACCGTCGTGATCAAAGCTAGAGGGTGACCAGGCAGTTTGATCATGACACTCTGTACAACCCATCGGGAAGTGCGCCGCCGAATGATTCGGATTAATGGCCGTGTTGTAGTCTGCTTGATGGCAACCGAAGCAAGTAGTAGGCGTATTGGTATATCCTGCGCTATGGCAGGCATTACAATCCTCAGCTATCAAAGCATGAGCGCCTTCCAATACGTAAAACTGGTTGTGATCAAAGCTACTAGGTGACCAAGTCGATTCGGTATGGCATTCAGTACAATCGGTCGAGAACTGTGCAGCTGTATGGTCAGGATTTTGCGTCGCCTCAAAATCCGCTTGATGACAGCCAACACAAGTACTTGGCGTGTTGTCGAAGTCGCCGTTATGACAACTTGCACAATCATTGGCAATCCCGGCATGTGCCCCTAGCAGTGGATGGAATTCATCATGCACAGGGAAGCTAGCCGGCATCCAGTCCGGGTCGGTCGTGTGACAAGTAGCACATTCAGTCGATAGGTTCAGCTCGGTATGGTTCGGGTTCGTTGCAGTGGCAAAATCTGAGGCATGGCAGGCATTGCAATCAGTTGGGGTGCCAGCAAAGCCATTAGCATGGCAACCCAGGCAATCTACCCCAATGTGTGCACCCGTTAGCGGAAAGTTGGTGCTATTGTGATCAAAGCCATCATCTGCATCACCTGTCGGGTGACAAGCCAGGCAGGCATTATCCTGATAGACATAGCCATTAATGCCTTGATGTTCATTGTCCGTCTGCGGATTAATATGACAGGCAATGCAGGTAAACACCGCAAAGTTATTGGGATCGGTATGGCAATCGGTACAAAGCATCCATTCCCCCTGATGGGCGCCGGAGTATATCGGGAAATACTGGCCGTCATGATCAAAGGTGGCCGGTTCCCAGGCAAATTCGGTATGGCATAGTACACAGTCCGTCGAGAACTGTGCAGCCGCATGATTAGGATTGGTCGTGTTATCAAAATCAGCTTGGTGACAACCCAGGCAAGTTGTCGGTGTATTTTCGTAATCCCCCTGGTGACAGGCATTGCAATCCTCCGCAATCGCAGCATGTGCACCCAGAAGCGGATAGAATTCATTGTGGTCAAAACTAGCAGGTACCCACGCATCCTCACCATGGCATTGCGTACAGTCTGTCGAGAAGTTAGCCGCTGTATGATTTGGTTCTTGTACTGCCTCAAAATCCGCTTGGTGACAACCCACACAAGTCGTCGGCGTAGTATTAAAATCTCCATTATGGCAGGAAGCACAATCGTTCGCAATAATTGCATGCGCACCTAATAATGGATGGAATTCATCGTGAACAGGGAAACTAGCAGGCTCCCAGCCGGGATCGGTCGTATGACAGCTAGCACATTCGGTTGATAGCCCAAGTGCCTGGTGATTAGGATTGGTTGCGCCAGCAAAATCAGCATGATGACAAGCCGCACAATCGGTTGGAGTGCCGGCAAATCCACTATTGTGACAAGCCATACAATCCGCTCCAACATGAGCCCCAGTCAATGGGAAATTCGTGGTATTGTGATCAAAGCTATCGTCGGCATCACCGGTAGGATGGCAAGCCAAACATGCATTGTCTTCGTAGGCATAACCATTTACTCCGGTGTGTTCATCATCCGTCTCTGGATTGATATGACAGCTGACACAGGTGAAATGGGCAAAATTATTCGGGTTGGTATGACAATCGGCACACAGCATCCACTCACCCTGGTGCGTTCCCGAATAGATAGGAAAATACTGACCATCGTGATCGAAGGTCGCTGGTTCCCAGGCTTCTTCACTATGACAAGTAGCACAGTCGGTCGAGAATTGAGCAGCCGAATGATTAGGAGCTGTAGTATTTTCGAAGTCGGACTGATGACAGCCGATACAGGTATTCGGAGTGTTGTCAAAATTCCCATTGTGACAGGCATTGCAATCCTCCGCGATTTCGGCATGTGCTCCAAGTAAAGGATAGAAAGCATCATTATCAAAGGAGGAAGGCACCCAAGCATTCTCGCCGTGGCATTCCGTACAATCAGTCGAGAAATTCGCAGCTACATGATCGGGATCCTGAGCGGCATTGAAGTCTGCTTGATGGCAAGCCACACAGGTGTTAGGCGTACTAGTATAATCCCCATTGTGACAGGCAGCACAATCGTTTGCGATCAAAGCATGTGCACCTAGCAAGGGGTGAAACTCATCGTGAACAGGAAAACTGGCGGGTTCCCAGCCAGGATCCGTGGTATGGCATGTTGCGCAATCTGTTGATAGGTTGAGTAGTTCGTGATCTGGATTCACCGTTTCGGCGAAATCCATGGCATGACATGCGCTGCATTCGGTTGGTGTGCCTGCGTAGCCATCAGTATGACAATCCAAACAGCCCACACCAATATGCGCTCCGGTTAACGGAAAATTGGTTTGATCATGATCAAACCCATCCATGGCATCGCCGGTCGGATGACAAGCCAGACAAGCATTGTCTTCATAGACATATCCACTGACTCCTTCATGCTGTTCGTCGGTCTCAGGGTTCAAGTGGCAGGCGATGCACGTGAAGCTTGCGAAGTCATTTGGGTCCGTATGACAGTCAATACAATCGCTCCAGGTCCCCAGGTGAGCACCGGAATAGATCGGAAAGAAAGCCTGATCGTGTTCGACAAATTCAGCAGGCTCCCACCCAGGGTTAGTCGTATGGCAAGTCACACAATCGGTAGAAAAGCCAGCAGTTTCATGATTTGGTTGCGTAGTCCCTTCAAAATTTTCTTGATGACAACTGACACATTCTGCCGATGCATCCGAAAAGTTATTCGTCAAGTGACATTGTGCACAATCTTGGATATCGTGGCCCAGGGTCAAGGGAAAGAAATCATGCTCTACGATTTCCGTTTCCCAATCATCACGTAGCGGATCATGGCATTCGATACAATTCCTGGAAAACCCTAAGGCGTTATGATCAGGACTATCCGTCGTGGCATAATCTTCTTGATGACAACTGATGCAATCGTTGCCCATCCTGTCGAAGCGCAGATTTGTTTCCGAAGCATGGCAATCTATGCACATGGAATTCCCGTGCCCTCCTACTAACGGAAAGCCATTTTCTTCATGCAACTCTGGTATCCCGTCGACCAACCAGCTAATGGTGTTATGACATCGGGCACAGTCAGAACCAACCGATTGAGCATGAACATCCGCATGGCAGCTGATACAGGTATTATCGGCATCCGAAAAAACGAGATTTGCGTGGCAAGCCCGGCAATCCACAGCTAAGTGGCTGTTTTCCAGCGGAAAATCCGTCGTTTGGTGATTGAATTTGGTCGAATCAGACGGAATTTCCCAACCTGTGATGCTGGAAAATCGAGGTGTGGAAAGGGTTTCAAAATCCCAGGAATCAGGGTCGATTTCCCAACTGTCTGAATTGTGGCAAGCCGCACAATTCATCTTGAATGTTTCTCCATGAGGGGATTGCGCCGCTGCAAAAGCAGCGACGCCGAAGAAAAACAAGAGGGTAGAAATAATCCTAGTCACGGTTTTGGGATTTTGCGTTCTCAGTGAACAAGAAAACTATTGCAGCAATACACCATTCTCGAGGATGATATCGTAGCGGTAGCCGGCCCCAAAGTCTTTGTTTAAAGCAACGGTTGCCTGCATTGTTACGACATGCCCTTCAGGTACTGCCAAATCGGAGGTGACCACCAGGTCGTACTCGTCCTGGCTACCATCTTTGAAGTGCATCCAATTCCTGCCCATGATGTTGGGATTGACCTTCACGCATTCTCCGCTGATCTGGATGGTTTGGCCATCGAATTTGGCCGGATCTCCTACCAACTCAGCAATTCGCACGGAGCCTTCTCGCTCGATATCACGAGGCTCATTAGTTGTCGCGCCATCGGCCCCTTCACCCGAGTGATTATGTCCGGCCTGTTGATCGGCAGATTGCCCGTGATTAACCGGTACAATGCGCGAGACCAAATACATAGTATCGAATACCCGATTGTGCTCTTTGCTAATAAAATTGGTTTTCAAGAGCCCTCCTTTGAAGAAATAGGTCTCCCCGACTTCCACCTCCTGCTTGGCGGTGGCAATCCAAAATTGCTCCTCTCCTTCTTGGACAAAAAGGTAGACGTACTTGGTCGTAGGCAGAACTTCCTCCACAACCACCGTATGCACGGCATTGCGGTCTACCGTCCCTGGGCTTTCACCAACCAGTGGTGCCGGCAGGTCATTGGAGGCAAAAACACCCGTTTGTTGTCCCGTGCTAGCTGTACCTTCAGCCTGGATCACCTTTGGCTTGTCCCCACAGGAAGTCGCCAGGAAGGCAAGGATAAAAAGGGCATGGAAAGATGAACGGAATACTGTCATAACAAAGGATTTAAAGCACTCTTTTTCAAGCACTTATTTAAAATAGGATTAGCGGCTACTAAAGCGTTTGATGATGCGGAAATTCACGCGAAATACCCGGTCGGTCGGCTGAATAGAATACTCCCCCAATACCCCGAGAAGCAACTCCCGGTTGATGCGGAAATTCAGGCCCATACCGATATAACTTGAACTGGTTTTTAATCGACTATCAAAAAAGTGGTAGTGTACCCAACGGTAGTAAAAATCGGCATCCAGCTTACGCTCGATCAGCGTGCGGGAATGCCGTGCTGAAATGATCATACTCTCCAGGTAATTGGAGGTATTCATATTGAAATTCAACGTCAGTCGTCCGCCGAATTTTGGAATGCGCGACAGGGAAGCAAAGCCATTGATATTTTCCGATTTATTTTGCAGACTACTTTGGAATCGGCGACTGTAAGCTGCACCCACTGTCAACAACTTCAAGGGGCGTACCTGGACCCGCAGACGCAAGCCCTGTCGGCTTTCGTCATCAGCCAACAACTGTTCAATCTCGGTGCGGAGCGTTTCATAGAACAAGATGCGCTTGCGAGAGTCGTAGGCGATACTCACATTGACTTTTCGACTGAATCGATAACGGGCTGAGACGTACAAATTGGTCAGGCGCGGTGTGTTCGCCACTACTTCATTGACTCGCTGATAGACATCGAATTCCATCGAGCCAAATAGGTTGAGTTTTCGCCCAATGTTGCTGGAATGCTGGAAGTAGAGGTAGCGACGATCAATTTGACCGGTATTGCGTTGTTCTAGAACGCCCAATGTTGTTTGGGCATACAACCGACCGTTGCTCGTGCTGCGACCGATGTAGGCACCGTATTGCAGCAAATTGGTATTAAGTGTGTACTCGAAAATATCAGGACGAAAGCCAACCAGCGCCCCCACATAGTTACTACCAAAATGCTTTTCGCCTTGCAGGCCATCGATAGCCCCTAAGGACGAAACCTTGTTGTTGATCCGCCGTCCCAGTACTAGCGATGTGGTACTATCCGCATCGTAGCGCACGGCCAGGTTATAGACTCGGAAAAATTTAGTTGGCCGGATACTTGTTTCACCGGGAGCCAGAAAATTTTGGCGATAGTTGAGGTAGGTTTCTGCGGAGAACTTGGAGTCACCAATGTTATTGGCATTCACCGACAGGCGATACATCATACGATGACGCTCATCGCCATTGCCCGAGAAGTTACTGTAGGAAGCTGCCGATAAGCGGCCACGAATCAATTCTGTTTGAGCAGGCTCAGGCGAACTGTTCGCCGTCTGTGTTACTACCGGCATTTGCGGAGATAATTCACTGACATCAACTTCTTGTACCACCTCTTGCTCTTCCGGTACGAATTCATAGAAGATCTGATCATCTACCTCAATATCACACTCGTTCAGGATGGTACAAACACAAGAGGTAGACGATTTCTGAGTAACCGTCAAGCAAGGCATCAAAACGCCATCAACGGACCACCGCAAGGTATCACCTACCGTAATTCGTTCGGTGTGATCAAACTTGACATACACGTTCCGCGAAGTCGTGAAGGTCACCTTCCCTTCCAAGACTTCAGCATTGCCTTGACCATAGCTTGTCGAGGCACACAGCAATACCAATACAAGGCATATGAGTTGACGCATAATTATTCAAGTTTAGAGGCAAATAAATCCCAGGGTTGCGGCGTGTCAACACATCACAACCAAGCGAATAGGGTCCGTCTTAAACCTAAGAGCTAGTCACCATTAGGGTGACAGAAGTAACAAGCGTTGCTTTCGTAACTATAGTCGTTCACGTCATCGTGTTCGTCGGCTAGATCAGCCGGATCATTGTGTTCGTGGCAATCGATGCAACTGAACAAAGAGAAGTCATTGGCATCGAAGTGACAGTCCGCACAGGTGTTCCATTCACCTTGATGGTTTCCGCTGTAGATCGGGAAGTACATCTGGTGGTCGAAGTTCGCAGGTGCCCAGGCATCCTCGGTATGGCATTGCGCACAATCCGTTGAAAACTGAGCATTTATGTGATTGGGGTTGGTGGCATTATTAAAATCAGCCTCGTGGCAGGCGAAGCAGTCGGTCGGTGTTCCCTCAAACCCATTAGCGTGGCATTGCATACAGTCGACGCCAGCGTGCGCTCCACGCAAGGGGAAGTTAGTATTGTCGTGATTGAAGCCATCTTCAGAACCCGTCGGATGGCAAGCCAGGCAAGCATTATCTTCGTAGACATACCCATTCACGCCGTTGTGCTCATTATCTGTTCCTGGATTGGTATGGCAGGAGATACAGGTAAAGATGGTATAGTCCCCCATCACCGGGTGGCAATCCATGCAATTATCCCATTCGCCGGCATGTTCGCCCGAATAGATCGGGAAATACAAATCATCATGCTCGCGGAAGGTAGCGGGCATCCAGCCCGGGTCAATCGTATGGCAGGAAGCACAATCCGTTGAAAATCCTAAAGCCAGGTGATCTGGCTCTACTGTATTGTCGTAGTCTTCCTGATGGCAACTAATACAATCCGGTGATGCATCTGAAAAATTATCCGTTAAATGGCAGGCCGCACAATCCTGGATATCATGCCCTCCGATCAAAGGGAAAAAGCTGTGTACAATTCGGTCGGTGGTCCAGGTATCCGATAGCGGTGGATGGCATTCAATACAATTAGTAGAGAAACCCACTTCCGCATGATTAGGGCTGGTCGTTGCTACATAGTCATCCATGTGGCACTGCATACAATCGTTACCTACCCGGTCAAAGCGCATTTGCGATTCGGAGATATGGCAATCTACACAACTCAGTACATCGTGTGGTCCGATTAAAGGGAAGCCATTGGCTTCGTGTAGCTCAGGAATGTTATCTACCAGCCAATTGTCCACCGTGTGGCAACGAGCGCAATCCGAGCCTACCGATTGGGCGTGTATGTCGGTATGACAATCAATACAGGCTGATTCGGCTTCGTCAAAGACTAAGGTAGCATGGCAAGCCCGGCAATCTACATCCCGATGGGTACCTTCTAAAGGAAACAAGGTCTCATCATGATCGAAGTAAACGGCTGCCTCATCACCATTAGCTACTGCTGTCCGGTAATCTGCTTCTAGTTGGGCCCACATTTCCGCAGAGATATCCCAGCTATCCGAATTGTGACAAGCAGCACAATCGATCTGTAGATCAGGGCCATGCGGCGACTGTCCGAACAGGCTCGCTGCCCAGGCGATCGCCAGTATTATTGATGACAGTCTATACATTCGTAGCTTTCTATTTTGAAGTTAGTAAAGAGCTTTCCGTCCACTACTTGTGGGATATGGCAGGCTTTGCAATCGACCTCTGCATGCGCTCCTTCCAGCGGGAAGTCAGTCAAATTGTGATCAAATTCATTGGGGTACCAGCTGGCCGTATCGTGGCAGCGGGTGCAATCGGTGACGCCGTTGATCGCAAATTGGTCATCATGCACATTTTCATGGCAGGCGATACAATCTTGCTCCAAACCTGCAAACACCTGTACTACCTCTGACGAACCATCTTCGGCTGAACCTACGGTGGAAGCGCGATAATGACATGCCCGACAGTCGACCTCCGCATGCGCTCCAGTCAACCGATAGTCGGTTTGATCATGATCAAAAACTACCGCCGCCCAGCTATCGCTATTGTGGCAATTGATGCACTCGTTTTCCGGATAATACTCGCCGCTCATAAAGCCTTCATGCACATTATCGTGGCAGTCGATACAATCTGACCCAATGTCCCGGAATGTCCAGCGATCTTCACTTACATGGCAAGCAAAGCAAGGAGTAGCAACATGAGCACCTTCTAATGGAAAAGCCGACTCCTGATGCTGTTCCAAGGTGTATAAGGTAAAGTCAAATCCTTCAAACAAGGAGTGACACTCCACACAATCAGGCGAGACACCATTTTGGACAAACTCGCCCTGGTGATAGTCGTCGTGGCAACTCTGGCACTGCGCAAAATCAATTGGATCGAGGTAACTATCCATGTGACATTCCTTGCAGTCCACTCCTACGTGCATTCCTTCCAATGGGTAGTCCGTCAGGCTGTGATCGAAGAAGTCCATGGTCTTGAGGCTCAACCAGCTCTCTTCCTGGTGACACTGCGCACAATCGCTACCAAACTTGCCTTCGTGTACATCATCGTGACAACTGGCACAGTCCTCTTCCGGGATACCCATCAGGTCCTGGAAAACCGTCAATGGATTGCGATCATAGGCATGGCAATCGATACATTCCAGACGCCGGTGTTCTCCTTTCAGATCAAAATTGGTGCGGCGGTCATGATCAAGGCCCGTCTGCCCCGTGAAGGCCATCCAGGAATCTTCCTGATGGCATTGGTTGCAGGCTCCCGCAATATTTCCATTGTGCGGATCTTCATGGCAAGCCACACAATCATCAAAGGCGATATCCGAAAAGAACTGAAATTCCTCACCGTTTCGGCGACCTACTTCATGGCACTCAATGCAGTCAACATTAAGGTGCCGCCCCCGTAGTGGGTAATCGGTATCATCGTGATCAAAAAAGACAGCCGGCGCAAAAGCATCAATGTTATGGCATTGCGCACAATCATTCGCTAAGGTTCCCTGGTGATAATCATCGTGGCAGGACAAGCAGGCATCATCCAGCCCCAGGAAAGTATCTTCTCTTTTTCGAATCTCTGGGTCATCGATAAATTCTGGAATATGGCAAGCTCGGCAGTCGATCACCGCGTGTTGCCCTTCCAGTTCATAACCCGTTAGGTCGTGGTCAAAATTATCCTGATCGAAACGCACCGCATCAAATCGGCGCCCATGGTGCTCACTATGGCATTCAAAACAATCCTGGCGGCGCACCTCCCGGCTCGCATGATAGCCTTGATTGCGATCCATCAAGGTTTGAATTTCTTGGTGACAGTCGAGGCATTTTGCGTTAGTCACCTTGTTCCCCAAATCGTGGCATTGGGTGCAATTACCCATTCCCTCTAAATCGGCATGCGCCTGTGATAGATCACCAGGCGAGATTTGGGCTTTTGCCGCTACAAGCGAACAGCAGGCCACCAAAACGATATGAAGCCACTTGTTATTCAAACTCGATTATTATCCGTGTTTCTTCATGACATAGCCAAAGCGGCGAGTGATCGCTACCCCGGCTTTTTCCAGGAATCTAGTAGGCAATTCACCACCAGCAAATATGTATACAAGTTCATTTGGTATCATCCGAACCTCTTCTTCATCCTCAACTTTCAAGAGCACCGATTCGTCATTGATCGCTGCCAAATTGGAGCGGTAGATCACACTCATGGTGCCTGCAGCTATCGCTTCCTCGACCTTTGCCTTATTCTTCGGCTTGATACGGGAAAAACGATCCTTTCTATAAGACAGAATCACTTCATTCTCTTCTTGCAGCAAAAGAGCCGCTTCAACGGCCGAGTCGCCACCTCCTACGACCAATACTTTCTTATTTGACAAGCGCTCGGGTTCTAGTAAACGATAGGCTACTTTTTGCTTATCCTCGCCAGGAATATTGAGTTTCCGTGGACTACCGCGTCGACCAATCGCCAAGAGTACATTCTGACAACGATAAGTTTGGCCCTGCTCTGTACTAACTTTGAATTCCCCATCCGCTATCGGCAATATTTGTTCGACTTTGGTGTTTTCAACGATCTCCAAGCTATTTTCATTGATGACTTTGTTCCACAAGCTCAGGAGTTCGTCCTTGGACGTATCGTAGAGTTTCACTTTGCCATAAAGCGGCAGATCCATTGGTGCCGTCATGACAATTTTGGCTCGCGGGAAGGTATAAACTGTGCCTCCAAGGGAGTTCTGTTCTAAAACAACCGCAGACAGCCCTATCTTTTTTGCCATGAGAGCCGCAGAAATGCCTGCCGGGCCTGCACCAACGATGACTACATCAATCACGCCTTCGCGCCTCTCTGTACACACTTCAGCAATGTTTTTCATCGCTTGCTGGCCTTGCTCTACACTATTCTTAATGAGTCCCATACCGCCCAATTCACCAGCGATATACACTCCCCTCATATTGGTTTCAAAGGTTTCATTGACATGCGGTAAGTCAACACCACGCGTCTCCGTTCCAATACGTAGCGAAATTGCCTCCACCGGACATGCGTGGAAGCACGCCCCATGGCCAATGCAGTTCGAGGTGCGTACCACGGTCGCTTTATTATTGATCAGTCCCAGAATATCTTTCTCTGGGCAAGCCGATACACAAGCCGCACTTCCGATACATGTATTCAGGTCGATATATGGATGGAGGGAAATCGGTTCAAAAACACCCTCCTCCTTCGCCAAAGCAACCTTTTGCTCCACCTCTTGCGACTGCTTCTTCAGCGATCGCAGGTACAGGTAGACGACCACTCCACACAAGAGCAATACAGCACCATACACGGCAATTTGTTCAATCAATACGTTCATGAAGATGTTGCTATCGTTTTTATACCCATTACGAAATGATTTGGGAATTTCTCACTGGCTATTATTGCTCCCAGCTGCGTTGTCAAGCCTCGCCACAGCTCAGGCTGTGTCTACGTTTACCGCCTTGCCGGCAACAACACTAGCTGTGTGATAATTTTCCCCAACCAATCCGTGCTGGGTATAGCAAAAATTAATTCCTCTATTCGCTAATCTTAGTCCTTCTACCGGCAGCGAAGTTGCCTTCTCAAAAGATCCATTTATAACCGAAGGCGAGCGTCACACCAACGTGGATTACCAGAATAATGAGCAGGATTAGCGCAAAAGGCAAATGCGCCACATGCCAGTATTCAAAGAATCGCTGCATGGTATTCAAGCGTGTAATCTTGTTAGCCAGGGTGATTTCTTCTTTCACCATTCCGATCATCGAACGCCTCTCTTCGACAGGTAAATCTTTGGTTTTCAATGCGCGTCGAATTTGGGCCAGCGTCCGGCGCCCTCGCAAGTATTGATTTATATAGGATGGCTTCCCCCCGCCATCATGATTAGTACCAGTCACGGCTAACATTCCTAATATCGGGTCATCCGCTCCGAGCTTTGCCCGAAGGGTGTTTTCTAGTTTCATTCTCATGTCTTGCACCTCACTCAGGCTCAATGCTCGCCCCTCGATGCTACGAGGAATCTGGATATAGATGAAGCGACCGATTACCCCGCTCAAGACGACTGCTACCATACTCCAGAAGGCGATTGATACAATACCGCCAAACTTGAAAGCGGTATGAAACACCACTAAAATTGGGCCCAGCGTGCATAAAAAGATGTGGAACTCCAACAAGTGCTTCAAGCGGATATAGCGAACCATAAAATCGTATCGCTTTCGTGCGATATAGATCACTACTCCAAAAAGCATCATCAGGGTACCAAGGATGCCGATGCCATGGCCGTACAACCCACTTGGTTTAAACCAATCGTGGTGAGGATGGTAGAATCGCTCTACCATCGGCGTGCGGTAGTAGTCCAAGCCTGTGTAAATCAAATAGGCTGTAACGGCTACCGTAATGGTCACCATGGACCAGATGTAAATCTGATGCGCAGTTTTTGTCATATCCCTCTTGCTGTAAGGTCAGTAGGTATTAGAATCTGTTCGGGTTTCAGTTTCAGTCTTACTCCAGTAATACCTTGGCCGTTACATAACCGCGTTCCGTTTGCACTTGCACCAGGTAAAGCTGTGAAGGCAGTTCGAGTGTATCCAGTGACAGCGCGAATGAATGAGCATTGCCTGCCCGCAATTGCACACTGTATACACTACGGCCTACTACATCACGAATCTCTACGCTTGTGATGGGTGCTTCGGACGAAATTGTGAGTATATCGTTGGTCGGATTGGGATAAAAATCAATGGTTGCCAAGCCTTGTGGCTCAAAAGTAGACGTAGGGCGCTCGATTGTAACGAAGGCACTATCAGCTACCACCGGCAGCGTATTGAATTCTTTGTCAATAAGGCGGATATTGTCAATCACCAGATTGAGGGTATCGGATTGGAGGCCAAAGATGATGTCTTCCACCACCACATTGAACTCTCCAATTTTCCCTCCTCCGGAGATGTTTTGTTGATTCGTTCGGGTTAAGGCCAGCTCCATTCGGCCGGCCACTTCGTCTACATAAAGCAGATCTTCTGAAAACTCATCCGTGGGGTCATACCAGGTATTGGATTCCTCTTCGAATTCCCATTCCGTCCCGAGGGTAAAGTCAGGGTTGTAGCTCAACGTAAAGGCTACACCATAAAAATCGGTCACGGGAAATTCTTCATCTCCCAGCCACAAGTCAAAAACGGCCATACCTCCGATCTCCAAGTTGGCGCTCTGTGGCAGCAACCTGACCAGTGGAGCATCCCCCCCATTATCGGGGCTATAGACATCTGGGATCAAGTCGCCATGTGTCAACGCAAAATTTTCTTCGATCACTTCCTTGTCCAGCTCATTCACTACCCCATCGCCGTCGCAGTCAGCAAAAAGGTAATTGTTGCCATCTGGGAAATCAGCCGCCCAATCCGTACCTGGCATTTGTGGTACCCAATTCGTAGTGGCGCCAGGGCGTACAGGGCCGGTATTATTATAGGCAACCCCCAAATAGAGAACATCCACACCATTGACAACACCATTGTTATTGATGTCGCCAGGCCAAACCATTTGGCCGGTCATAGTACTCGTTAACAAGAGGAACAAGCAGGTCGTTACTTGGCGCAGAAAAATGCCCTTTTCGATGTTGACTTTTGAATAGTAAGCTAAACGCTCCATTTTAAGTGTGCTTGCTATTCGAAAGGCTAAAAAACAATCGAAAAGTAATTTTTCAAGTAGTACGGAATGATGCCCAGAGATTCTTT
>SPJK01107814.1_pt1 | contig 15015 bp, 10 predicted proteins | sample 3741771 | NCBI WGS metagenome assembly SPJK01 (sample SAMN10925997, study PRJNA522277) | cold seep metagenome | isolation source: Elba SIP-enriched marine methane seep metagenome, extraction at timepoint T2 | place: Italy: coast of Elba, Mediterranean Sea | reverse complement strand
GTTGTCTTCAACGCGGCCGATGATCAGCTCTGAGCTAGTGAGCGGGAACTCCCGACCGGCGTAATGAGTACTGACACAAACCAAGCGGGGAATGCTCGCGCGATAGGCAGGGCCCACGGTGAGCTGCTTGGTCTGTCCACCATCGATGCTTTCGGCTGCGCTGGTCTGAGTGGCTTCGTCCGCCAACAAACCGCCGCCTTGGCCAGAGGGTTTGGGAAAAGGAGGTAGCTCAGCCTGCCCGGGACGTTCGGTAGGTCGCTCCGAAGTCACCGTCTGGGCAGTCGCCGCGGCCACAGCTGCGGGCGCCGGCTGATCGACAACAGTATCCCGAGCCGCGCCATTGGCGGGCGGGATCGTTTGCGGCATTTGCCCCTCAGCAAGGGGCTCATTGGGCAAACGGAAGTCGGGAACCGTGCCAGCTGCAGGCCAGCTGTCGGACTTCGCCTGAGCCGGCAACGTAGGTGCTGCCAGAGCGTCCTTTGCGGCCTGCTCTTGCTGAGCGCGCTGGAGGGCTAAGTGGTAGTCGCCGATCTCTACGAGGTCGCCTTCTTTGAACTCGTATCGACCACTAATGCGCTCCCCATTGAGCCGGATGCCATTATAGCTATCCAGGTCCTCAATAAAGACCGCACCATTGTTCCTCAGGAGACGGGCGTGTCTACGAGACACATTCCGCTCCATCAGGCGAATAGTGTTTCCATCCTTGCGACCGATGGAAATTTCACCGTCAGACAAGGGGTAGACCGTAGTCTTGCCCTCGTCGTCCTCAATTATGAGCTTGAAGATCAACGCCACCGGCGAGCTCCGGACCCCCTCAAGTCTTGGGTATCACCAAGATATCATGGGGTAAAGATCGTGAGCGCTTCAGTTTGCGCTTCTATCGGGTGAAGCGACTGAACTTGGGTCAGTTTCTGCGCCTGCCCCCAAATGCTCAAGTGCCGCTTGTAGCTGAGGATCAAGGTCTTGCGGCCCGTTTTCCGCGGTCACGCGAATGTCGGGAGGAATCCCTGTGCCCTCGATACTATGATGAGATGGGGTGAAATATCGGGCCACGGTGAGGCGCAAAGCGGAGTGATCTTCCAACTCGATAATGGTTTGCACGGATCCTTTTCCGAAGGTTTGGGTGCCCAAAAGCTCAGCCCTGCCATGATCCTTTAACGCTCCCGCCACAATCTCCGCCGCCGAGGCGGTACCGCCATTGACCAAGATCACCACCGGGTAGTTGGGCTCGGTACCTTGAGGATGGGCTTTTTCCTGATCCCTCAGCCGCCCACGCCCCTCCGTACTGACAATGAGGCCCTTTTTGAGCCACGTATCGGCCACCCGCACCGCTTCGGTGAGCAGACCGCCTGGATTGTCTCGAAGATCCAAAATTAGCCCCTCGACGGGTCCTTCAGCCTTGAGCGCCGACAGAGCCCCCAACATCTCCTGATAGGTCGTGCCGACGAATCTGCGAATGCGTATGTATGGGACCCCATGCACTCGCCGATGACTCACCGCCATGGGACTAATCTGGGCCCGGGTCATCTCCACCTGCAGGCTCTGCTCTGCCCGCTGCACAGCGAGCTTCACTTCCGTGCCCGGCTCGCCCTTAATGGCCTGCGCCACCTCAGTGAGACTCATTTTCTTCACCGACTGACCCGCTACCTTGAGCACCCGGTCTCCCTCTAAAAGCCCCGCCCGAGCAGCCGGTCCGCCGGCATGCACCTCGGAGAGCACCACCTGTTTTTGGCCGGTGAATAAAAGCTCCACGCCAATACCACCGAAGGTCGGCTGAGCCTCCACGCGCATCGCGGCGAATTGCTCGGGACTCAAAAAGGCAGAGTGGCTGTCCAGGGTCTGGACCATGCCTTTGATGGCCCGGGAGACTAGCTCCTCAGGCGGTAGTTCTTGGACATAGTTTCGCGAGACGTAGCGCAGGACTCGGGCGAAGACTTCGAGCTTTTGGTAGGTGCGGTCAGAGGTGGGCTCAGCCTGCACCCAAGAGGCGCACACTGCGCCGCCGGCAAAAGCAGCCGCGATGGTCGCAAGCCGCAGTATCTGGGTCCCCATGTGGGGGCAGCATAGCAGAGCCTATAAGTGAGGAATCAATCAGGAAGCGTGGGTTAGTTAAGGGGATGCTGGCGCTCTAGAATCTTCAGACCACCGGTGCCGCTGGCGACATAGACTAAGATTCCATCTGCAGAAACATAATTAGCCGAGCTTCCAAATTCCCAAGCAGCGACCGGATGCAAAGTAATAGTTCCAGGCCCTGGATTGCTAGGTAGCATAACTATCTGAAGGCCAGCTGCGCCTGCAGCCACATAGATGAAGCGTCCATCTAAAGCGACGGCGTTAGAAATATAGTCCGGTGCATGTCCACCTGGTGGAACCGTAGGACGGTTGATAATATATCGCGGCGTCGTCGAGGTTCCGGTAAGTTCGTAGGCTTTAACGCCCTCTTCACCTTGAGCCACCCAAACTAGGCCGTTCTCCACATCCAACTCGCCCTTGCCATTGGCAGGAATGATAGTTCCGATGTCTCGCTCAGCTCCACCGGAAGAACCATTGTTGGTGGCTTGATAAACGTGCATACGAGCCGCAGGACCACCCCGAACCACAGCAAGATTGCCCTGATTATCAGCAGAAACACCCAAGGCGTTGTTATAACGATAGGACTCCATCACTTGGTTTTGATTAGCGCCGGTCAAACCCACCGCAAACAAGCCACCGGTCTCGCCACGATTAAAAGCGTTGCCGACGGAGACGAACATTCGGCCCATAGAATGAGCTACACCGGTCCCTACCCAGCTGGGAAGGTCGATGGAGGTCGAACCGCCCATAAACTGTCCAGTTTGCGCATTATAGGGCATCGCTTCTAGGACCGCGGGAGTACTGAAGCCAGCCCCAGAGGGCTCACGAGCGCCAGTAGCATAGATATCCAAGGTTGCTGGGTCATAGGTTAAGGCGCTGAAATCGGTATCTACGAAAAGCAGTGATGAGACCACTCGAGGTGTATGGGGATTGATAGTCTCGATAACTTCAATGCCGCCAAAGTATCCTGGACCTTCGCGGTTATAACTCACCAAAGTATGTGCACCCTTGCGCAACACATGAGTGGCACGAAGATCTACACCGGTAGTGGTCGTGGGCGCGCGAACTTCAGCGATAAACTCATAAACTGGCATCACCGTACTGGTTCCCGTAGGAGTCAAGGCAATGGTTTCGCGCTTGGTGATAATGCGATCTGCCAATTCGTCGGGATTATTATTGAGGATATGGCGCTCATCGCTTTCTGCGCAGGCGCTAGCGAGCGTAGCAAGGGCCATTCCCGAAACGAAAACGGCTTTGCCTAGTCTTTGACTCATAATTTTATTAGGCGGCATGCCCCAAGACCCCACAATGAATTTCTCAACTAAATATGGGCCTTACAACTATCTCTGACTCATCTTGAAACGGGCTATATTGCTTGAATCGTAAAGAGACAGCAAAAGAACTTATAGAAGCAAAAAACGCTGCTTCCCAGCAAGTTCTGCGTACGCGGCCGAACTTGATCACAAAGTGCCCTCTTCAGAGTTAAAAGCTGCGCCTTCGGTCCACCTCCTTACCGAGGATGCCTTCAAACGGAACGAACTTATCCAATGTCTTCAAGACGAAGACTTCGATGTCGTCGCCTTTGATACTCTGGTTAACTTATTGGCCGCCTGGAAAGAAACCCCTGCCGACCTGTTACTATTAGATGCAGATCTAGCTATTGGCGGTGGCCGGGAGGTCCTCCAACTATTGCGTATTCCCCCTCCCAAGACCGCGATCATCATCATCGAAGAGACTCCCAGCACAGATCTTACCTTCAACGCCGCCCGCCCCGCCGACGATAGTACCTTGCTACTTCCTTGCTCCAAGGAAGACCTCGTTGCTCGAGTTCGCGGGCAACTCGGCTTCGTACGCTGGACCTACGATTTGCCCATGGTTGCGGTGGAGCAAGAAGAAACCAATCCACCGATAGTTCAAGCCAGGGTTCTTATCGCTGACCCCGACGAACTCAGCCGGCAGATATTGGCCCATCACTTCGAACGGGCTGGCTTTTCCATCACTGAGGCCAGCAACGGTAACCAGGTGCTTGAAAAGCTCGATTCTCGTGAGTTTGACTTGGTCACCCTGGAGATCAACCTGCCCTTTAAGAATGGCTTTGAGGTCCTCGAACTATTGCGTCCCCGGGTTCAAAAGTGTCCTCGCTTGGTAGTCGTCTCCGCCGCCGATCGCGATGAAAACGTGATGCGTGCCTTCTCTTTGGGTGCTCATGACTTTGTCAAAAAGCCCTACAACCCCCGCGTGGTCACCAGCCGAGTCACTCGGTTACTGGAGCTTCATCGATGAATGCTCCCGACCTCGCTTATGAGACTGATCCTCTAGTTCTACAGGTTCTCTCCATCGTCATCTTGTCGGTTGCGACCATTATTGGCCTACAAACTATCTGGTTGATGGCTCGAACCATCAAAAACAAACAGCACAAGCGAGACATCAAAGCTTTTCGCCGGGGCCCGGGCCGAAAACTACTCTCGGTTTTAGACCATCCCTCTTTAGTCGAAGAATGGTGCGCAGAAGCCAAAGTCTACCCTTCAACTATCCAGCGCATTATCCTTCTAGAATATCTCACCCTCACAGCGGGTGATTATCGCGCCCAAGTAGTAGACATCTATCGCAAGCTGGGCCTACTTCGCGAAGACCTCAGAGAACTCAAGAGCGACTCCTGGCAGCGGCGCTTGGTAGCTATGCGCCATCTATCTTTGGTGGCCTCCTCAGACGAGCGACAAATACTCCTGGACCTCAAAGACGACCACGGAACTATCCGCCTGCTCGCCGCCCAAATATTAGCGAGAGTGGGCCAAGGCAAAGACCTGCTCACCATGCTCAAACAAGAGCATGCCCCCTCACGCCTCAGAGAGCATCCCCTGCGGATGCTGCTCAACACAGCTCCTCCAGAACACCTCGCTACCCTCTTTGAAAACTGGCAGCTGCTGCCCGACCCAGCAACGCGCCGGCTGGTTCTCTCAGAGGGTGCCGATCGCTTGCCCTCGGCATCAACCAAACTTATCCCGGTGGCCGCTCAATCTCAGGACTTGGAAGTTCGCATTGGTGCCGCCCAAGCCGCAGGCAAATTAGGCAGTCATCACCACCAGGAAGTATTGCTCCAACTATTAAAAGACCCCGCTTGGCAGGTTCGCGCTTCGGCTGCCTCCGCTTTGGGCAACCAAGTAGGAAACTCAGCAGTCGAGTCCCTCTATCAATCCCTTAGCGACTTCTCTTTTTGGGTGAGACAACGCGCCGCAGGCTCGCTCGCCGGCATGGGCGACCACGGCCTAGAACAGCTCGAAAAGGCGGCTGCCAACCACGAAGACCCCTATGCGGCGGACGCAGCCCGCACCGAGTTGGCCCGCTTGGGTAAGATAGATCAGGAGGCCGCTTGATGGTCTATTGGCTCGATCTATTGTGCATTAGTTACTTTGCTGCCCTTAACGCCGTTCATGCCCTGCTAATGGGTTTATCGGCCATTGAACTGGGCCGGGCAAAGGCTCTACACCTACCCGAACTAGACAACCTCAATCTATCAGCGGAAAGTACCCCTCCGGTTGCGGTGATAGTTCCCGCTTTTAATGAAGAAGCGGTGATTATCGACGCCGTGCGGGGAATGTTGCACATCGACTATCCCGATTTCCAAGTTATCGTGGTCAATGACGGCAGTCAGGACCGAACTATCGAAGTTCTACGAGAGCGCTTTCAACTCTACCCGGTGTCTCACGCCTATCGAGATGAACTTAAGACCGAAACCATCTTGGCTATCTATCGCTCCCCCGTGGAGCCACGCATCTTAGTAGTAGACAAGAAAAACGGCGGCAAAGCAGATGCGCTCAATGCCGGTATCAAAGTAGCTAGAGCCCCCTTGGTTTGCTGCCTCGATGCTGACTCCATCATCGACCGCAAAGCGATTCTGCGCTTAGCTGAACCCTTTCTCTATTCTCCACAATCGGTGGTGGCCTCCGGTGGAACTATCCGCATCGCCAATGGCATGAAGATAGAAGATGGCATAGTGGTAGAGTCGGGACTAAGTAAATCCTGGCTTGCCAGAATACAGACTGTAGAATATCTCCGGGCCTTTCTCTTTGCCCGCTTGGGCCTCAACCTCTTTGGAGGAAACCTGATTATCTCCGGTGCCATGGGTCTCTTTTCCAGAGAGATTCTTATGGAACTAGGCGGCTATGACCACACCGTCGGCGAAGACATGGAGCTGGTAGTGCGTATGCACCGGCACCTCAAGGCACAAAAGAGAGACTATAAGATCACCTTTATCCCCGACCCGGTTTGTTATACCGAGGCCCCCGAAAAGCTCACCGCCTTGGGACAACAGCGAGATCGCTGGCAGCGAGGACTGTTAGATAGTTTAAGGCGACATAAACGGATGTTCCTCAACCCCAAATATGGGGCCATCGGACTCTTTTCTTTCCCTTATTATCTACTCTTTGAACTCTTTGGCCCGATCGTTGAGCTTTGCGGATATATCTGGTTCGCCTATCTAGCCTTCACCGGCCGCATCAATGAACACGTGAGCGCGCTCTTTATTATCGCCGCCTTCTTGATGGGATACTTAGTCACCATCCAAGCCTTAGTTTTGGACGAACTGGCCTTTCGCGGCATTCCAAGAGGTCGAGACCGACTTAAACTCTACGCTGCTGCACTCCTGGAGTTTTTTGGAATACGACAGATCATCCTACTCTATCGCATTCGCGGGATGATTCGCTTTCTCTTAGGCTCCCGTTCTTGGGGTAAATTGGAGCGCAGAGGCTTTCAAAGTGCGGAGGCTAAGGCAGATGCTCAATAGTTCATTGTTGCTTTTGACCCTAGCTGCTGTGGAAACTCCTTGCGACCTAGCCTCTCAGGCCATTCAGCAAGGAAACTATCCAAAAGCAGAGCAGCAGGCCCAGGCTTGTATCGAGGCGACCCCGGAAAACTATCTGGGTCACTATCATCTGTCTCGAAGTCTGGCTTTTTCGCAGAACTATTCTGGTGCCCTAGTATCAGCTCAGAAAGCGCTATCTTTAGAGCCTCAAAACGGCGACCTCATCCTGTGGAAGTCCCATGTTCAAGCCTGGTCTGGAAACTATGTTGGCGCCCGAGCAAGTATCGCCAAATTGCCAAAAAAAAGGCGAAGCTCCACTGAATCTCTACGCATTCAAGGAAGAGTTGAACTATGGGATGGAAACTATCCCCAGGCGGTGGAGAAGTTTGACCAAATCATCGCTCAAAACCCCAAAGATGCCGACGCCCTCAGCCAACGAGGAATCGCTAAACAAAACACTGGTGAGGAAGAGGCAGCCTATCAAGACCTTACCGCCTCATGTTCATTAGGACACGACAAAGCCTGTGACTACGCCGAGGAACTTTCTCGCAAGATGTGGAATTGGGAAGCTCACCTACATCCTTCTTTCACCCAAACCCGCGACCAGCGTACTTGGTTGGAACTAGAAGGTGGCGTCCGCACCCGGCTAACCCCCAAACTCCACTTGGGAGCCTCTTTAGAGTTTAGAAGCCGGGACTTTGGTGCCGAAAGACTACAGGACCTCTCTGCTTTTGCAGAAGTCCACTACGAAGCTCTGGAAAGACTGCACCTTGATGCACGAGTGGGAGGGGCCTTGATCAATAATTTCAGTCCTCAATTCTATCTATTGCTTGAGCCCAGCGTAATAGTTGGCGATAGATGGATAGTTTCTGCCCGCTATTGGCTGCGTACCTTCGAGTTAGGTTCGGTACAAGTTATGGGGCCCTCAGTTAGCTTCTATTGGGACAACTTTCTCTTCTCCCTACGCTACGACGTAGGTTTGCGCCCCAATAACGCGCCCACTACCCATGCCGTCTTGGGCCGGGCGAGATACTATTTCCAACGTGACTGGGAGTTTGGCGTAGGCCTCGGTGGCGGCAGCGGCGCCGACAACCTAGCCCCAGTTCCCCAGCAGGCCGACAACCATCTGGTCGCCCTGGGACAAGTCACCTGGTGGCTCAATACCAAAACCGCCCTCAGCGCGGACTATATCTTCCGCACCGAAAACTCGGCCAACCGCCAGTTTCAGTCCCACCAACTCATTGCCGGCTTCAAACTAAGGCTGTAATGCCCCGCCGCACGTGATAGAGCAGGCGAGTGAGTAAAGACGCTCGCGGCGCCTCGCCCCTCTATCTCAAGCTTCTCGACTGGGTTGAAGCCGCCGGAAATAAACTTCCCCACCCCTTCTGGCTCTTTTGCTTCCTGATCATCGGGGTGATGCTACTGTCGACCATCCTGCATAGCGCGGGCATCAAAGTCAGTACTCCCGAGGTCCAGCTACTGCGTAAAGACGGGCAAATCGGCCAAAAGCTGTCAGGCGGCCCCAGCTTTAGTCCCTTCTCTATCGACCTCAGCGCCTCCTCACGTAGTTCCAGACTGAGTAATCTCTATATAGAGATCTATCGAGACGGGAAGATAGTTGCGGAAGAGAAGGTCAAATACTCACAACTGGCCAAGGTAGATATATCCATAGTTCGCTTCAAAATCCTCGCACAGCCAGGGAACTATCTACTCAAAATAGTTAATCGCAGTCAAACTATCGAAGCGAAGTCTCTTCTCTCTGGAGGTGGGCTCAAATGGTTCGTTAGTACCATGGTCAAAAACTTCTCCCACTTCGAGCCGCTGGGATTAGTTTTAGTGATGCTCATGGGCGTGGCCATCGCCGAGGGTGCGGGTTTGATCGCCGCAGTCATGCGGGCGGTAGCCCTGGCCATGCCTGCCAAACTCATCACCCCAGTGCTTTTTGCCCTGGCCGCCTGCGGAAATATAGGTTCCGACGCCGGAATAGTTGTGGTGCCGCCCTTGGCGGCGGCCATCTATCGACAACTAGGCCGCAACCCCATCGTAGGACTACTAGTGGGTTATGTGGGTGCCACCGCCGGCTTCACCGCCAATCTATTACCTGCTGGCACCGATGTCTTGGCTGCCTCCCTTACCAATGCCGCTACCGGCGGCAACCCAGAGATTTCGGTGCTGGCAAACTGGTACTTCATGGTGGTCTCGGTTTTCTTCCTAGCCATCTTGGGTACCTTGGTCACCAAAGTAGCCGTCGAACCTCGTTTGGCAGATAGTAACTATCAGCCTGCCGATACGTCTGAGTCCCTCAAAGCTATGACTGCCGAAGAAAAGAAGGGTCTGCTGCTTTCTTTGGGTGCAGTTGGCCTCGTAGGCATACTTTGGCTGACTGCCTTGCTTCCTGAAGGCGCTCCGCTTCGCCACCCCGACCCTGAACTCTTTTGGCGCTCTCCCTTCTTCAAAGGGTTGATTCCGGTACTATTTTCCCTCTTTGCAGTAGGCGGAATAGTTTATGGTAAGGTCACTGGAACTATCAAAGAGGCCTCAGACATCATCGATTTCATGGCCGACGCCATGAAACGCATGGGCCCCTATATCGTCTTAGTTTTGGCCATTTCCCAATTTATCGCCTTCTTCAAAGAAGCTAAGCTGGATGCTTTGGTCGCCATCGCCGGTGCAGACGGTCTCAAAGCGATGGGTTTTGAGCAATATCCCATCCTCTTCTTCGTCGTCTTTATCATCGCCGTGGCCGTTTCTAATATTTTCATGGGCAGCGCCTCGGCCAAATGGGCCATTTTCGCCCCCATCTTTGTGCCCATGTTCGTAACTTTGGGCTATCACCCTGCCTTCACCCAGCTGCTCTATCGCTTAGGTGACTCTATTACCAACTGCGTCACCCCCTTGTATCCCTTCTTCCCTTTGCTTTTGGGCTGGATAGCCGAGGTCGACAAAGAAAAGGCCAAGGTAGGCACAGTACTCTCCTATTTGGTGCCTTATGCGGGCGTACTATTGATAGGTTGGGTAGTTATGATGATAATTTGGTACACTTTGGGACTTCCGGTAGGCCCCGGAAGCCCCATTCGCATGTAACTGAGATAGTTCTAGGCAATCTCTAGGTCAAAGGCTTCTTTGAAAACGCTGGTCCCCAATACTAGGTTCAAAGTAAAAGAAGCCGCCATCTCCTTCACCCCTTTATCCCCGCCTTTGATTACCTCAAGAGCCTGCACAACGCCTTGCGGGTCAAAGAGTCCTTCTTTTCTCAACCGCTCAGAATCTAGAGCACGCCGCACATAATCAGGCTGCTGCTCCCCAAAGAGCCAAGAGATAATCGGAGCAACAAAAGCCCGCTTCTTCCTTTGTCGCAAACCCTCGCTAAGCTGAGTTTGCATCGCCTCTCGTAATAGCTTCTTCTCAGTAAAGCGATGTAGGAGATAGTTAGGAGGCAACTGAGAGACATAGTTCGTCAAAGGCACATCCAAAAAGGGCACCCGTAGCTCCACCGAATGGGCCATGCTCAACCTATCTCCCAGGGCGAGAACCCAACCATCCAATCGGGTCTGTTGCTCAAAAACTAAGTCTCGATGAAGCGCATAATAGGGCCTGCCGGAAGCCTCGGTAGGGCCAGCCCGTTCGGGCAACAAACCCAAGGCTTTGGGCGAGCCCAATAGTTCTTTGCCTACCGGCCCCAGCATTTGCCCGCAGGCTTCTCCAAGCAGCCACCATTGCTCTACCCAAGGAGGAACTATCCCGAATCTATCTTTTACGCTCTTCTCAAGTCCCCACCATCTGGGCACTGCTTGAGAGAGTTCGGGCATTTTGCGTTTTAAGATCAGCTTTACTAAACCGGTGCGTGCGCCCTTGAGCCAACCATCCATCACTCGACGCAGCCGGGCCACCCGAAAGGATCGATAACCAGCCAGTACTTCATCGGCGCCTTCGCCAGAAAGTACCACCTTCAGCCCTGAATCTCGCACTGCCCGAGAGAGTTGAAAGAGGCAAAAAGCTACGTTGTGAACTTGAGGGGCTTCCATAGCCCGGATAGTTCCTAAATAGTCTTCGTAGCTCAAAGAAGAGAGTTCTACTTGGTGGTGTTTGGAGCCAATATCCCGAGCTGCCAAATCGGAATACATCGACTCATCATAGGCCCGATCTTGGCCGCTAAAGACCATACTAAAGGTTTGTAACTCAGTAGGCAGCAAAGCCCCCGCCCGAGCAGCAACGCTCACCGAGTCGATTCCTCCCGATAGATAGCTGCCCACCTCGACATCGGCTAGAAGGTGCCTTTTCACCGCTTGGTCAAAGAGTTCGCGAAACTTCTCCGCTGCTTCTTGCCGACTGGGAGGATTATTCAGCGCCCGCTGGGGGTAGGAAGGCACAAAGTATTTATCTTGTTGGTTTTGGCCTTCAGTATCCAGCTGCCAACGTCCTCCCGGTGGCAATTGATAGATACCCGCAAACATAGTTCGCGGAGGCATTGGATACCCAGCAGAAAAGACCTCTCGCAGAGCCTCTACAGCAATCTTTTTGGGAACTATTCCGGTGGCCAAGAGAGCCTTAACCTCGGAAGCAAAAAGCGTGAGCCCCTTTTCGGGAAGGTGCACATAGTACAGCGGCTTCATACCAAAGCGGTCGCGCGCCAATAGCAGGCGTTTTTGCTTTTTGTCCCAATGAGCAAAAGCAAACATCCCCTCAAGATAGTTAGGAAGCTCCGCCTGATACTTTTGATAAAGTGGAAGAATAACCTCAGTATCAGTGCGAGTTCTTAAGGCATGCCCGTCTTTTTGTAGCGATTCACGAAGTTGAGGATGGTTGTAGATCTCTCCATTGTAGACCAGAACCTGCTGCTCATCGGCACTGAGTAGAGGCATATCTCCTTGAGATAGATCCATGATGGTCAGGCGGGTAGAAGCCAAACCACAATGCTCATCTAACCACAGCCCTTGGGCATCAGGCCCCCGGTGATGAAGGGCCTGCATCATGCGCTCAAGCAGGGCGCGGCCTTGCTCCTTAGCAAATCCCTGGGCGCTGAAGTAGCCCGCCAATCCACACACTGGAGTCTTTTACGAGCTTCTAAAGCCTCTGAAAAGGGGCAAAGGGCGGGCTTAGTCTTTAAGCCAAAGCATAGGGTCTACCGGCTCACGCCCTTGTCGTAACTCGAAGTATAGATATGACCCTTTGGTAGAACCCGAATCGCCCAGCAAACCTACCACCGCATATTGGGCGATTTGCTGACCGACTTTAACCAAAGAACGCTCCAAATGAGCATACAAACTATAAAAGCCGCCCGGGTGATGGACGATCACCAAACGACCATAACCATCAAACCAGTCAGAATACATTACTTTACCTGGAAAGACGTTGCGAACAGCCGTGGATTGCGGCGCGCGAATGTCTAAACCCTTTTGCAATAGAACCACGCCCGACTGAAGGTCGACCTTCTTACCAAAAGTGAGTTCCACCGCCCCTGCTACCGGCCAAGGCAAGATGCCCCTTTGCTGTCTAAAGTCTCCCGGGAGCGCATCGGGTGCGGGCTCCGACCCACGGACTCGCCCCATCTCTTGTTCGAGCTTTCGGGCAGCTCTAGAGAGTTCAGAAGCCAATCTATGGGCAGCCCGACGCTCCTTTTTGACTGCTTCCAGCAAAGCTTCTCGCTCGATTTTGACCAGCTCAGACTTCTCTTGGGCCTCCGCCAAAGCCTTGATAGTTTCTTTATGGGATTTTTGCTCATGATCTAAGGAATATCTCAGGGCCCGGTACTCTAGGGACGCCTGTTTAGTAGAGCGAATCAAGGCGCGGTCATATTGAAAGACAAAGCCAAAGCGGTCTTGGGTTTGCCGAGCGAGCACGGGGTTCTGGAGGTTTTCAAGAATACGACTCAAGCGGGTGCGGCGCAGACGAACCATGGCCGAAGCCCGACGTCCTGCTTGCCTTCGCAAAGAGTTCAGCTCTACTTCGGACGCAGCAATCTGCTTGGATAGTTCCTTGAGCTTGCTATCAATGCTTGCCTGACGCTGAGAAAGCGAATCAACCTTTTTGGTAGACTCACGAAGCTGCTTATCCAGAGTGCGTAGGCCCTTCAAGATAGATACTTGCTCTTTTTGTAGATAGGTGGCTTTGACCCGGTCTTGAGCGACTCGTTTACGCAGAGCGCGCCATTCTGGGGTACCGTAGGTAAAAGAGCCCTCATTTTGGCTGCTCAGTGCGAGAACTATCAATAGCGCGGCGGAAACCATCAAACTCTCAGAAACTTACCCACAGCAAGTAGACTGCCCATCAGTCCTAACCCAGCGCCAGCTAAGATGAGATAGAAACCAAAGTCCAGGGGCACAAAGCTAAGTTCTACGGTGCTTACGGCATAGTTTAGGCCCTTTTGCAGAACTACTTTGATGCCGCCTTCAAGGCTGATCAGCGTAATCGCCGCCACCAATCCACCAAGTACTCCTTGAAGAGCACCTTCCATAACAAAAGGCGCTCTCACAAAGCTGCCGGTAGCTCCTACCAAACCCATGATCTCTATCTCATCACGACGGGCGTATACGGTGAGACGGATAGTGTTATAGATGATGACGATAGTTGCGAAGCTTAGGGCCAAACCTAAGGTAAAAGCCAGCATCCGTGCGTAGGCTAATAGTTCGGCGACCTTCTCAAGGTCTTCTTGTCCGTATCGAACATCTTCTACTGGGGTTAAGGCTCGAACCTTCTCACCGATGACTTTGACTTCACGAAAGGCCCAACTCTTGGGTTTAAGTTTGACCTCGATAGATGCGGGGAGAATATGGCTAGGAAGCCCTTCGAGAAGCACCGCATCCTCTTGTAAGATAGTTTTGAACTCTTTAAGAGCCTCTTCTGGACTGAGATACTTGGCTTCGGCGACCTCGGGCCAGCCCTCAACTTTAGAGACCAGGGCGGTGGTCACCCCTTGGGGCGTCTCGGGCTTGAGATAGGCCGAAACCTGGACCGTCTGTCCCAGCTCGGAAGCGGCGTGGGCCAGGTTGCTAACGATGACCGCGAAGGTCGCGAGGACCGCCAAAGAGATGCCGATGGTGAGGACCGACAGGGTACTAATCCCTAACGAACGCACCATGGCCCTGAGGGCGAGGCGAAGAAAGAAGCGCAGCCGGGGCAGCACCTGGGCAGACTGGCCTAAAAGTGAGCGTTTGAAAATGCAGGTTTGGCCGATAGCGTCACTCAAAGAGAAGCTTTGTGGACCAGATTCGCGCTGCCCACCTTGACGCTAGGTTAGGCATTGGGCTCGGATGCAGCCATGCTCCGATTGCCCAAGGTGCAGGTAGAAAGCCCCAGCTCCCTCGACGAAGCCCTCAGCCTGCTTTCGGCACACGGTCCCAACGCCAAAGTGATGGCGGGCGGGACCGATCTAATGCCCAATATGAAGCACGAAATCACCACGCCTGAGGTGGTGGTGGGCCTATGGGGCATCAAGGACCTCGACCAGATCCACATCGGCAACGACGAAATTCGCCTGGGCGCTCGCTGTACCTTGGAGCAAATCGCCGAGCATCCCGAGCTTCAAGAGCTGCTACCCGCCCTCACTGAAGCCGTCGGCCAAGTCGCCGGACCTCAGCTGCGCCGGATGGGTACCATCGGCGGCAACGTCTGCCTGGATACTCGCTGCGTATACATTAATCAGACCTATTTCTGGCGCCAAGCCCTGGGCTTCTGCCTCAAGCGAGACGGCAGTGTCTGCCACGTAGTGAAGTCCGGAAAGCGCTGCGTCGCCGCCGCTTCTAACGACAGTGCCCCTGCCTTGATCAACCTCGACGCCAAGCTACTCTTCGTCAGTAAGGACGGCGAACGCGAGGTGCCGCTCAATAAATTCTATGTGGCCAACGGCGCCTTCAATCAGGACCGCCACAGCCAAGAATTGCTCAAAGAAATCATCATTCCTCGGCCCCAGGTGGGCACTCAGAGCACTTACCTCAAGCTGCGCACCCGTGGGGCCATCGACTTTCCCGAGCTGGGCGTGGCGGTTCAGCTTCGGCGCAGCGAAAACGATCAGGCCGAAAACGTGCGCATCTGCGTGACCGCTTTGGCGGCCAAACCCAACCCGCTGAAGAAGTTAGAGAGCCTCTATCAGGGAAAGGTCTTTGACGAGGCAGTGATTTCCGCCCTCGCCGAGGAGGCCCATC
>SPJK01024309.1_pt1 | contig 15018 bp, 16 predicted proteins | sample 3741771 | NCBI WGS metagenome assembly SPJK01 (sample SAMN10925997, study PRJNA522277) | cold seep metagenome | isolation source: Elba SIP-enriched marine methane seep metagenome, extraction at timepoint T2 | place: Italy: coast of Elba, Mediterranean Sea | reverse complement strand
TATTGGGGAGGCGCTGCGGCGGGTCGATAAAATCTGGGTTGAGAGCGATTTTGATTTGTCGCGCGCGGCGCTGCTCGAGCTGTTAGTTCCCAAGCAGGATTGACCCGTTCAGGTAACCAGCAAAGCTGACCCAGATCAGATAAGGCAAGAGCAGGATCGCGGCGGCAACAGAGTATTTCGAAAATGCCCGCATGGTGGCGACGATTAGCAGCCACAGCACGACCAGCGCGACCATCGCGAGCAACACCTCATGAAACCCGAAAAACAACCAGCTCCAGGACAGGTTCAGTGCGAGCTGGGTGAAATACAGCCCGAGCGCGCCTGAGCATGCTGCGAAGCTTCCCGCTTTGACGCGGACCAGGATGGCGGCGATCGCCATCAGGACGAACAGGATGGGCCAGACGATTGAAAACACGTAATCCGGCGGCGTCAGTAGCGGTTTGTCCAGCGCCAGGTACCAGATGTCCGCTGCACTGCCTGATACAGCTGCGCCCAATCCGGCCGTCGCTGCGGTCAGCGTAGCGATCACGAACGTGATCAGGGTCGCAGGTTTGTGATCTTGCATGCACGAGCCGTATCAGCTCGCTTGAGATTCGTCACCGGGCTAAGGCCATTTCACTACAGGCGGCATCGAAGACAGGATGCTGGTGACATTGCCGCCTGTCTTGAGCCCGAATGTTGTGCCGCGATCATAGAGCAGGTTGAATTCGACATAACGCCCGCGCCGGATCAGTTGTTCGTCGCGTTCGGCCTCGGTCCACCCTTCATTCATGCGGCGCCGGGCAAGCTTTGGGTAAATGTCGGCAAACTGTTTGCCGACATCTTGCGTGAACGCGAAATCCCGCTCCCAGTCGCCCGTATTGTGGCGATCATAGAAAATCCCGCCGGTGCCGCGCGGTTCTTCGCGATGCGGGAGATAGAAATACGTGTCGCAGCGTTGTTTGAAGTCCGAATACCAGGCTTTGTCATAAGGATCGCAGGCGGCTTTCATCGCGGCGTGGAAATCCACGGTGTCGGGGAAATCATCCTTGCGCTGATCGTCGAGCAAAGGGGTCAGGTCGCCGCCGCCGCCAAACCAGCTTTCGGATGTGACCAGCATACGTGTGTTCATATGCACCGCCGGGACGCGCGGATTGTGCAGATGCGCGATCAGCGAAATGCCAGACGCCCAGAACCGGCCGTTTGACTGATCAGCGCCAGGGATCTGCGCGCGAAAGGCTTCAGAAAACTCGCCGTAAACTTCCGAGAAGTGCACGCCGACCTTTTCAAAAAACTTGCCGCGCATGATCGCCATGCGGCCGCCGCCAAGATCTTCGCTGCCATCGCCGCGCTGCCAGTCGGTTTTCTCGAACCGGCCCGGCGCACCAGAATAAAGCGGGCGGTCGGCCTCGTCCTCCAGCGCTTCGAAACGCGCGATAATGTCATCCTGGAGGGATTTGAACCAGGTGGAAGCACGCTGCTTTTGAGTCTCGATCTCGGTCATGACGGGTCCTGTAACGTAACGAGCGTCAGCGCTAAATATCCATTTGCAGCGACAGTATCGGTAAAACCCCTTAGCGGGGGTGGAAATTGTGTCGCACGCTGAGCAGCGGCTGCAGCTTGAAATCATCCGCGAGGCAGGCTAGGCGAGCGAGATTAAGCGGGGAGGATTGCGGCGCTGCGCCGCAATGATGCTTTTCCCCAATATGTGTATTTAGGCTGCAAAGTCATGCCGAAGGAAGAGAAGACGTGAGCGCATCCAACGAGACTGCCCCGGATCATGTCGACGAAGAACGCCGGGATTTCATCCACATTGCAGCGATCGCTGCGACGGCAGGTGGTGCTGGCCTGGTGGCCTATCCCTTCATCGATCAGATGAATGCGGCCGGCGACACCAAGGCCGCTTCAAGCCTTGAAGTCGACATTTCAAAAATTCCTCTGGGCGGCGAGATTCGCGTACTGATTGGCGGTAAGCCCTTCTTTCTACGCCATCGTACGCCGGAAGAAATTGCCGCAGCGGTGAATACCGACGCCTCAAAAATGCCGGACCCGGAGACCGATGAGGAACGTCTGGTTGCGCTGGCAGACGGGACGTATAACCCGGCTATCCTGGTCACGTCTGGCGCGTGTACCCACCTTGGCTGTGTGCCGGTTGGACCGGCCCAGGGCAGCGTTGGCGATTATGGCGGCTGGTACTGCCCATGCCACGGCTCGCATTACGATACATCTGGCCGGATCCGTAAGGGTCCAGCTCCAAAGAACCTGCCGGTTCCTGATTATGAGTGGATCACCCCCGCTCTGGTCAAGATTTCACTCTAGAGGAAGGACAAGAGACCGATGAGCGGACACGAGTCCACCTACAAGCCTGAGACCGGCTTTACGAAATGGCTGGATAGCCGATTGCCGATTGTGCGGCTTGCACATGACAGCTTCGTTGATTTTCCAACCCCGAAAAACCTCAATTACTGGTACACTTTTGGCGGCATCCTGGCCGTCTGTCTGGTGATTCAGATCATTACCGGCGTGGTTCTGGCCATGCACTATACCGCTGACATCAATCAGGCCTTTGGCTCGGTTGAACGTATCATGCGAGACGTGCCTTATGGCTGGCTGATCCGAAACATTCACATGGTCGGCGCCTCGATGTTCTTCCTGGCGGTCTATGTGCACATGTTCCGCGGGCTTTATTACGGCTCGTACAAAGCGCCGCGCGAAGTGCTGTGGCTGCTGGGTTGTGTCATTTATCTGCTGATGATGGCGACCGCCTTCCTCGGCTATATGCTGCCCTGGGGACAGATGTCGCTGCACGGCGCGAACGTTATCATCAACCTGTTCGGGGCGATCCCGCTGGTCGGTGAAAGCATTCAGAGCTGGCTGATGGGCGGACCGTCTGTTGGCAACCAGACGCTGCAACGCTTCTTCTCGCTGCACTATTTGCTGCCCTTCATGATTGCCGGTGTTGTCATCCTGCACATCTGGGCGCTGCACGTGCCTGGCAACAATAACCCAACCGGTGTTGAAGTTCAGGACGTCAAGAAAGACACGATCCCGTTCCACCCGTACTACACGGTGAAAGATGGCTTCGCGATCATCGTCTTCCTGATCATCTTTGCGGTGTTTGTGTTCTACGCGCCAAACGTTCTGGGTCACGCAGACAATTATGTCGAAGCGAACCCGCTGGTGACGCCAGCGCACATTGTGCCCGAATGGTACTTGCTGCCCTTCTACGCCATTTTGCGCGCGATCACGTTCAATATTGGACCGATGGATGCAAAACTGCTCGGTGTGATTGCCATGTTTGGCTCGATTGCTGTGCTGTTCCTGCTGCCATGGCTCGACACCTCGAAGGTCAAATCGATGCGCTATCGCCCGGTGGCGAAGCAATTCTTCATGCTCTTCGTTGTCGTCTGCCTGCTGCTTGGCTGGTGCGGGGCTTCGAACCCGGACAATGCGATCATCTCCATGGGTGAAGACAAACTCGTCGTCAGCTACACTGATGCCGCAGGCCTGGAAGGCACACGCGTGTTTGAAGACTATGCGCCCGCTGCGCAGTTCCGCGACGAACAGCAAGGCACTGGCGGTGTCGCCTCCCTTGCGATCCAGAAAGCGCCAGCGTTCACGTTCAAAATTCTATCTCAGATTTTGACGGCGTATTATTTCGCTTTCTTCCTGATCATCCTGCCAGTCCTGGGCCTCCGCGAGCGTCCAAAGGGTGAGCCGGACTCTATTCACCAGTCCATTCTTGGACATGACGCGCCGGCTGCGGCGCCAGCCGAATAAGGACACACGGACATGAAACTCTTCCGTACTTTCCTCCTAGGTCTTGGCGCGCTCGCATTTGGCGTCTCGGCGCATGCGGCAGGTGGGGCAAAACACGCCCACGCACCTGAAGGCGGCTGGGACTTTGCCAAAGTGCCTGCCGGCAAGCTGGATACAGACAGCGTTCAGCGCGGTTACCAGGTCTACAATGAAGTTTGCTCGTCCTGCCATGGCATGCAGCTGCTGTCTTACCGCAATCTTGGTGAGCCCGGCGGCCCGTTCTACAATGACGAGTATCCGAATGCGAATGACAATCCGCTGGTCAAGGCGATTGCGGCCGAGATTGAAATTCTTGATCCGATCCCGGATGAGAATGGCGATCTGGTTTATCGTCCGGCGCGTCCATCGGACCCGTTCCGCGAGCCTTACCCGAACGATCAAGCTGCGATGGCGGCGAATGGCGGTGCCTTGCCGCCGGATCTGTCGGTGATCACGAAAGCCCGCGGCCACGGCAATGATGGCGACGGTGCCTCTTATGTCTACTCGCTGCTGGCTGGCTATCCGGACACTGACAAGATCAAGACAAAAGCCGGCGAAGACGGCCTGAACGTCAACTATCTCGAGTTTGATAAAGACCATACAGTCGGGACGCTGGAACAGCCCACCGGGCTTTACTACAACCCCTACTTCTCTGGTGACACGACCCCACAATGGGACGGTGATCCACGTCACACGCCGTATGGCGGGTTCCTGGCGATGGCCCCGCAACTGCCAGAAGGCCGGGTTGAATATATTGACGGCACCGAAGCGACGACTGAGCAAATGGCCAAGGACGTTGCGCAGTTCCTGCAATGGGCGGGTGATCCAAAACAGAGCCAACGCAAGTCTCTGGCGCTGCCTGTGATGATCTATCTGGTGCTGCTGGCGCTGTTGCTCTGGTTCTCATACAAGCGCATCTGGCGCGACGTCGCTCACTAAAAGCGCAAGCACAGTTACGTGAATTGACGACCCCGCTTTGGATTGCTCCAAGGGCGGGGTTTTCGCATCCGGAGAAGAGATATGTCCAAATGGGTGATTGGAGTGATTGGCGGCTCAGGCCTGTACGCGATCGATGGCCTAGAGGGCGTCGACGAGGTGCAGGTAGAGACGCCCTGGGGCGCGCCGTCTGATGCCTTGGTCAAAGGACATATCGGGGACGTCGCGTTCGTGTTCCTGCCACGCCATGGCAAGGGTCACCGCTTGTCACCGACCACCGTCCCCTACCGGGCCAATGTCGACGCGCTAAAGCGCCTCGGCTGCACCGATATTGTCTCGATATCCGCGTGCGGGTCTCTGCAGGAACAATATGCGCCCGGCGATTTTGTCATGATCGATCAATGCATCGATCGCACTTTCGCGCGGGCGAAATCCTTCTTTGGTCCCGGCATGGTGGCGCACGTTTCGATGGCTGACCCGATCTGCGCGCGCCTGTCAGGCCTCGCCGGTGACGCGGCTGAGCGCGCCGGTGCGAAGGTTCATCGCGGCGGCACGTATCTGGCGATGGAAGGCCCGCAATTCTCCTCTCGCGCCGAGAGCCACATGTATCGCAGCTGGGGCTGCGATGTCATCGGCATGACCAATATGCCGGAAGCCAAGCTCGCCCGGGAAGCGGAGCTGCCTTATGCGACAATTGCCATGGTCACCGATTATGATTGCTGGCGCGAGGACGAGGCCGCCGTCGAGGTCACCAATGTCCTGGAAATCATGGCTGCCAATACAGCGAAGGCAAAAGCGGTGATTGCTGAACTCGCAGCGGCCTTGCAAGGACAGATGCGAACACCGTCGCCGCAAGGGATCGAGACGTGCCTCGACTATGCGATGATCACTGCGCCCGAGGCGCGTGACCCGGCTATTGCGGCAAAACTCGACGCAGTCGCTGGCCGGATTCTCGGCACTTAGGTCACAGTCACTGCCAAAACTCAGGACCTGTCCCCAGAGTCATCTTGCGACTCAGTCCGCCTTCGTCTTTAAGCCCTAGACAGGGATACGGGCAAAGGCGGCACTTTCATGAAACTCATCTCCTGTAATGCAAACCGTCCTCTCTCCGAGGCGATTGCAGATCACCTGGACTGTCCATTGACGGATGCGGAGGTGAAAAACTTCGCCGACAATGAGATTTTCGTTCGGATTAACGAGAATGTCCGCGGCGAGGATGTCTTCATCATCCAGTCCACCTCGAAGCCTGCCAATGACAATCTCATGGAGCTGTTGATCTGTATCGACGCGTTGCGGCGCGCATCGGCGGCGCGGATCACCGCGGTCATTCCCTATTTCGGCTATGCCCGGCAGGATCGCAAGACCGATGGCCGGACGCCAATTTCGGCCAAACTGGTCGCTAATCTGATTTCTTCTGCCGGTGCAGACCGGGTTTTGACGATGGATCTGCACGCTGGCCAGATTCAGGGGTTCTTCGATATCCCAACCGACAATATGGTCGCCCAGCCAGTTATGGTCGACGATATTCGCCGCGGTATGGGCGATGACAAGATGATGGTCGTGTCGCCGGATGTTGGCGGTGTGGTCCGGGCGCGCTCCTTCGCCAAAAGAATTGGGGCCGATCTCGCCATTGTCGACAAGCGCCGCCCCGAAGCCGGCAAGTCGGAAGTGATGAACATCATTGGCGACGTCGATGGACGTAAATGTATCCTGGTCGATGATATCTGCGATTCAGGCGGCACGCTGTGCAACGCCGCCGCAGCCCTGAAAGAGCAGGGGGCAACCTCGGTCAGCGCCTATATCACGCATGGGGTGCTCTCGAACAATGCGGTCGGACGGGTCGAAAAATCGGTCATGGATGAGCTGGTTATCTGCAACACGATCCAGCCCACGGATGCGGATATGAAATCGAAGAAACTGCGCGTCCTGTCCGTCGCGCCGCTGCTCGGCGAAGCGATCCGGCGGATTGCCAATAATGAAAGCGTGTCGAAACTGTTCGATTAGCCCCGTGCGTCGCAACAGCCTTCATAGATCACCAGGTCTTTGATCTCGAGCGGATCCTGGTGCTCGCCATCCTTGTAGACTTCCAGATGCAAGTGAGGACCAGTGGCACCTCGGCCAGATTGTCCGACTTTGCCGATCACTGTTCCGGCGGTGATCTTCTGATCTTTTTCGACCAGGATCTTGGCCATTTGTGAGAACCGCATCTTACGACCGTCTTCCAGATGCATATCGACCGTATAGCCGTAATCTTCCTTTTTCCCGGCCCAGATCACCTTGCCTTCAGCCGGGCTGTGGATCAGCGTGTATTCCTTCGCTTTGACATCGACACCGCTATGCCACCAGCTATTGTCGCCGGCCTTGTTATAGATCTTGCCGAAAGGCTGACCGATCTTGACATGGGCATCGACGAAAATGGCATGCGTGAAGACATTGCCGCTGACCGCTGACGTGGCTTGCGCCAGAGACAGCGGCGCCAACAACAGGCCGGCGATCAGCGCCAGGCCTGCGAGGCGCTGGCGAGGTTTGCGGGCATCACGCTCGAGCAATTGTGTCAGCCGCTTTTTCAGCGTTTCGTGACGCGGCAAAATGAACGCGGCCACCGGCAAGGCCTGTGTCGGATGCGGGCGAGTGATCCGGGCCGTGTTGGCGAGGGCCCGGGCATAGGCAAAATTGTCGCCCGTGAGGGCGGCGGTCTGCTCGTCGCAAGCCGCTTCACGCCAATAATCGAGCTGGCGTCGCATCACCCAGGCGAAGGGCGAGAACCAGAATACGTCGGCGACCAAACGCTCGAAAGGCCTTGTGATCAGATCGCCGCGCGAAATGTGTGTGCACTCATGCGCCAGGATAATGTCGGCATCGTCCTGATCGGAGATCGCCGCAGGCAGATAGATCGTGCGTTGGCGAATACCCGCGAGAAACGGGGAGCCATGCGGAATGCTGGCGGTTGCTGGCGCGCGTTTCAGGCCAAGTTTGTTGGCCCAGGTGTCAGAGCGCACCTGATCATGCGGGGTGGCGAGCTTCTTGATGTTCTGCAGACGCATCTGGCACAGGGCGTTGAGGCCGAGGCGTGCGAGCCAGCCACTCGCCAGCAGTGCGGCAAGCGCCAATCCGATTATCGAGGCCGCATTCGAACTGGTTGCAACTTGCAAAGCCCCGTTCGCGGACAGGGCTTCAGCCGCGCCTGCGACATAAGGCAAGTCCGGGATCGGCGTCGCGATCGGCGCCGGGATGAGGATATAAATGCCGGCGATGATCCAGGGCAGGAAGGCGAGGATGGCGGCGCCGCGCCAGATTGTGTGTGCGAACCGGGCCGGTACGGGCTCACGGCTCAGATAATGAGCGCCCCCCGCAAGTAACCCCGTCCAGATCAGCGAAAACGCGATGAACCAGAGGGCTGACATACTCTACTCTCCGTTTTCCTGGGCTTCCGCCGCGTTGATGATCGAATCGAGCTCGTCGAGCTCATCATTTGAAAGGTGAGGGCTTTCAGCAAACATGGTCGCCGGGATCGGGCCGTCCATGTCGAGCACTTTGCGCGCCAGGTGACGGACCAGGCTGCCCAGTGTTTCGACCCGGTCGAGCATCGGTTCAAAAGTCACCGGATCAACAGACCCATTGCGCTGAACCCAGCCTTTGGCTTCCATGCGGCCGAGAACGGTGCGTGTGGTCGATAATTGCCAGTCCTGCGATGGCCCAACCGCTTCGTGCAGTTGCCGCGCTGTCTTGGCGCCGCTGTTCCAAAGGAATTTCAGGATCACAAGTTCTGAAGGGTTGGGATTGGCCATGGGGCTGCCTCTCTTTCGCTACACCTGTAAATCTACGGCTGTAAAGCGCTACAAGTCAAGCGCTCTGCGGCTTCTCGGTTGCAGGTATGAGATCTTTCCTGTAATGGCAGCGCCTTATGAAAGGACGGCGCGAGGCCGTACCTGTCAGGCTGTCACCCAAGAAGCGCAAATGAGCGTCGGGCGGACTTCAGGGCGAAAGGAAAAATTATGTCAAAAGATATCGTATTTAACGTCGATGTACGCGAGCGCATTGGGAGTGGCGGCGCCCGCGAAGCGCGGCGCAATGGCCTGGTGCCAGGCGTCTTGTATGGCGGCGGCGAAGATCCGGTCGCGATCACGCTGAAGCAGAACGAAGTGGTCAAGGCGATCAATACCGGCCAGTTCCTGTCATCGACCGCGACGCTGGTCCATGATGGCAAGAAACAGATGGTGATCCCGCAAGCTATCCAGATGCACCCTGTCAGCGACAAGCCACAGCATGTCGATCTGTTCCGCGTCAAGAAAGACCAGATCATTACGGTCGAAGTCACGGTGAACTTCCTCAACGAAGAAGATGCGCCAGGCCTGAAAAAAGGCGGCGCGCTCAACGTTGTGCGTCACGCGGTCGAGCTCAATGTTCGCGCCGACAGCATTCCGGACTCGCTGGATGCCGACCTCACGGATCTGGACATTGGTGACAATGTCAAAATCTCTGACATCAATCTGCCAGGCGGCGCCGAGCCAACGATCACCGATCGTGACTTCACTATCGCCTCGATTGTTGGCCGCGGTATCGCCGCAGACGTCGACGAGGCCGAGGAAGACGAAGCGCCAGAAGCTGATGAAGTCGAAGCCACCAAGCAGAGCGGTGAAGACGACACTGAAGAGTGATAAAGTTACTGATCCAATCGATGGCGGGGTGGCTTCGTGGCCGCCCCGCCATTATTGATTCAGACGCTGACGCTTCAGAGGAGCCGGTCATGCAAATTCTCGTGGGGCAAGGAAATGCTGCGCCGAAATATCTGCGCAATCGGCACAATCTCGGCTTCATGGTCATGGATGCGATTGCTGCGGATCATGGGTTCGGGCCCTGGCGCAAGAAGTTTCAAAGCCAGGTCTGCGACGGTAAGATTGGCAGCGAAAAAGTCCTGCTGATGAAGCCGGACACGTATTATAACGAGACCGGCCGTGCGGCGCAGGCTGCCATCCAGTTCTACAAACTCGGCGCCGATGCCGTCACCGTATTTCATGATGAGATCGATCTCGCGCCCGGGCGGATGCGTGTGAAACGCGGCGGCGGACACTCCGGCAATAATGGTATCCGTTCAATGATCGCGCATGTCGGTGCAGACGTGCGCCGGGTTCGGATGGGCGTTGGTCACCCGGGCGACAAGTCGCAGGTCATGCCTTATGTCCTGTCCGATTTTTCGAAGGCTGATGAGGCTTGGCGAGACGCGCTGATTGCAGCGTGTTCGCGGGCGCTGCCTATGCTGTTTTCTGAAAGCGACGAGCGGTTTCAAACCGAAGTTATGCGCCTGGCACCGGCTCCGAAGCACGATCCAAAGCAGGTTTGATCCGGACTATTCGTCTTCAGTATCGTCGATAATCGGGCCGGGCTCGAGCGGCTGACGGACCCCCTGATTGAGCAGGTAAGCGGGAATCTGTCCGGCCGGGCATTTTTCCACCAGGGTAGTGCCATCAGCTGTGGTCGGCGGCGCGCTAATCGCACTGGAGCGCAGCGCCCCGCTGAGCAAGAGCATGCCGAGGATCGCTGCGCCAACCGTCATCAACATGATCGGACCAAGCCGGTCTTCGATCGCGGCTGAAGCCGCCGCTGCCGGAGCGTCCAGGTTTGCTGCAAAATCGGGTGAGACGGCTGCTGGCGCCGCGCTGACCGGCGTCGCGGCCGGTATTGCAGCAGCTTGCGGCTTTCGCGGTTTTTTTGGTTTTGGCGCCTGCGATAGCGGATCGGCCGGATGGTTCTCTTTCCAGATCTCCTTGCCGTTTTTATCGCTTGCCTTCAGATCGATCCAGTCGCGCAGATCCACGCGGCCGTCGCGGCGCCCCAGCTCCTCGACCAGATCGTAATAGCCCGTCACCAATTTGCGCGGCCCCATGCCGGATACAGCGAAGCGCGTGTCGTCACTGAACGGTTCATCGGGAACCGAGGCGTCGAGGCCGGCCTGCACCAGTACGCCGTCCTTGGACCTTGCATGATGCGCGATGGCATGAACCCAGTCGCTGTCGCGGCTTTCCGTGTTGCAGGACTCTTTCGACCACAGGATCAGCACAGATTGCGCAGCATCAGCGTCGCGATAATCTTTGGGCGTTGGTGTCGTGTGCTCGCGTTTCTTGTCGTAGCGCACCTTGAATTTAAGCGCGCGCAAGCGCCGAACGATCAGTTCAGCCATCTCGCGATCGGCCAAGGCATTGGCCAGGAACACGTCATACCGTGTCATAAACGACTCCAAAGACCTTCTCTCTGGCAAAGACTGTGCCGATTGACCAGATGCAGAATTCTGTGAATGCGCGATCGGACAACACAAAAGCCCCTGTTCTTCGTTGAAAAATGCGCTAAGCCCCGGCCAGCAGATTTTCGGAGGCTGAAATGGGCTTCAAATGTGGAATTGTCGGTCTTCCCAATGTTGGAAAATCGACCCTCTTTAACGCGTTGACGCAGACCGCTGCGGCGCAGGCAGCGAATTATCCGTTTTGCACGATTGAGCCAAATGTTGGCGAAGTGGCCGTGCCCGAGAAACGGCTGGCCAGACTGGCTGAAATTGCCGGTTCGAAAGAGATTATTCCGGCGCGCATGAACTTTGTTGATATTGCCGGTCTGGTTGAAGGCGCGTCAAAAGGCGAAGGGCTCGGCAATCAATTCCTTGCCAACATCCGCGAGACAGACGCCATCATCTATGTGCTTCGTTGTTTTGAAGACGAAGACATCACCCACGTTTCCGGCAAGATCGATCCGCTCGCGGACCAGGCTGTGGTCGAGACTGAACTGATGCTGGCCGACTTGGAAAGCCTCGAAAAGCGTAAAGTGAACTGGGTCAAGAAAGCCAATTCCGGGGACAAGGACGCCAAAGCCCAGGTCGCTCTGATCGATCTTGCGCTTGCCGAACTGAACGAAGGGCGTCCGGCCCGGCGCGCCAAGGTCGATGAGGATGACCGCAAAGCTTGGAACATGATGCAATTGCTGACCGCCAAGCCGGTGCTGTATGTTGCCAATGTTGATGAAGACAGCGCCGCGACCGGAAACGAATATTCCCAGCGCGTGGTCGACTTCGCCGCCGAAGAGGGCTCCGAAGCGGTGGTCATCTCGGCGCAGATTGAGGCTGAGATTTCGCAGCTGGACGAGGACGAGCAGGACGAGTTTCTTGAAACCCTGGGGCTTGAAGAACCGGGCCTGACGCGTCTGATCCATGCTGGTTACACGCTGCTCGGCCTGCAAACCTATTTCACCGCCGGTCCCAAGGAATCGCGAGCCTGGACGATCCGCGCAGGATCGACCGCGCCGCAAGCGGCTGGCGTTATCCATGGTGATTTCGAAAAAGGCTTCATTCGCGCGGAGACGATCGCGTTCGACGATTATGTCGCGAACAATGGCGAGACCGGCGCGAAAGATGCCGGTAAAATGCGCGCTGAAGGCAAAGACTATATCGTCCAGGACGGCGACGTTTTGCTATTCCGGTTTAACGTTTGAGCGGTCTAACTTGCGCAATCGGATTTCTGCGCTCACACTCCTTCGAAAATGGGAGATGTGAATGCTACGGGCTGTTTTAGCGACGATCGCTGGTGTGATTGTTGGGGTCGTGATCGTTTTTGTCGCTGAAACGATTGGGCACATGATCTATCCGCCGCCTGAAGGTACCGATCTAAAAGATCCCGAACAGTTGAAGGCGATCATGGACCAGATTCCGCTCGGCGCGAAAATCGCGGTTCTGGTGGCGTGGGGATTGGGCACATTTGGCGGCGGGGTAAGCGCGGTACTGCTTTCAGGGCGAAAATCCTGGCCGGCCGGCGTGGTGGCGCTCGTCATGTTGGCCGCAGCAGGTGCGACCCTGTTCATGATTCCGCATCCGACATGGATGATCGCGGCGACCTTGGTTGTAACGGCGGCGGCGTGGGTGTTGGCGACTCGGTTCGCAAACAGTGAATAGTTCTCGCGAACCCACCTAATTCTCGACAAAGTTCTGCATATGTTCTAAGCCGAATCGGGTATAGGATGTAAGTATGGAACCGATCATTCAAATTGGCGACGTGGGGCTCGACCTCATTCACCTGATGGCAATTGTCATTGCGCTCGGGCTTGGTGCGGCTTTGTACCGGTTGAACGAACAGCACACGCAAGAGCGGTCGAAGGCCGAAGAGCTCGAGGCGGATCTCGGTCATTCCGAACAGGAGCTGAAAACGCAGCAAGCGCGCGCCGAAGATGCGCGCCTCGAACTGGCCGAGCTCAAAGGTCAGACCGCGAAACAACGCGAAGAGTTTCACACGCTGGCGCAGCAGGTGATGAAACAGGCGCAGGCTCAATTCGTCGAAATGGCAGATGAGACGTTCAAGAAGCACCGCGAAGGGGCCAAAGGCGAGCTGAAAGAGCTGATGCAGCCGATCGACAAGAATTTCGATGAGTTCAAGAAGCGCGTCGCCGACATCGAAAAAGTCCGCGCCGAAGACAAATCTGCGATCCAGGAACAGGTCAAGGCGATCGGTGAGAGCCTGCACCGCAACACCGCCGAGACCGGCAAGCTGGTCAACGCTCTGACCGCGCCGAAAGGCGGCGGACGCTGGGGTGAGATGACCCTTCGCAACGTCATGGAACAGGCTGGCCTGTCGGGCCATTGTGATTTCAATGAACAGGTCAATGACCAGACCGAAGAAGGCCGCCAGCGCCCGGATGCGGTTATCCACCTGCCGGGCGGACGCCAGATCGTGGTCGATTCCAAGGTCTCGCTGGAAGCCTATATGGCGGCCTCGTCGGCAGAGGATCCGACCCAGCGCAATGTCCACCTGAAATCGCACGCGACGAATGTGCAGCGCCATGTCGATACGCTCGCCTCGAAGCGTTACCAGGCCAATCTCGATGAGCGGGTCGATTTCGTCGCCATGTTCATCCCAGGCGAGAATTTCTTCGCCGCGGCGCTCGAACTTGCCCCGGACCTGCTTGAGCGGGCCTATTCCCGCAATGTCATTGTCACCACACCTTCGACCCTGATTGGTCTTGCCAAGACGGTCGCCTATGTCTGGCGCCAGGAAAAGATGACCGAGAATGCCCGCGAAGCGGCGCAGCTTGGCCAGCAGCTCTATGAGCGCATCGCCAAAATGGCGGAGCATATCGAAAAGCTCGGCAAGTCGCTCAACACGTCCGTCGGGCATTTCAATGCCATGAACAGTTCCCTGGACAAGCGGGTGATGCCCACCATGCGCAAATTCCAGGACCTCTCAATCGCCCCGCCGGACAAGCCGATGCCGGAGCCGAAACGGATCGAGACCACCGCCGATTCCGGAACCGGCGCACAATTGGAACTAATCCAGCAGGCGAAACCCAAGGCCAAGGCGAAGGCGTAAGAGGCGAACGCGACGCCTGCTCAGAGTCTTGAGCCGACATGCGCCGTATCAATCGTCTCCGGATGACCGCAAACAGTGCCAGGCGATCATTGCTGGAACGATCATGGCGCCTCCGACGCCGACATAGAACAAGAAAAATGCGAACTGGTTGGTCACCGGCCCACCGAATTCCAGGCCTCGACTGTCCGGAAAGATCGGATCGAGCGCTGAAGCGATAACGATGGTCCAGGTGATCACCATCATCGCATAGCCAAGCCGCTTCTTTCCGCGAGCTTGAAACGGCATCAGCGGCAAGACGGCTGCGGTCAGCCAGAGAAGCAAGCCATTGGCGATACCCTCCATATGCGCCATGCGCCAGGCGTCATACGTGCCAGGAAGCTGGTAATCTATTTCCCACGGGATTGGCCACAGCGCGATCTTTCCGATCAGGAAAAATAGGAACCCAAATCCGAGCACTCCGGCGACAAATAGCAACAGCGCCCCATGACCGATCAGCAAGCGCTGCATGTGTTTTGTTTCGGCTTGTTCCGACATTCTTTCCTCCCCAGGATATGTTTTGTGATCAGGCAAATTGCGCCGGGATGTCTGGATCCGTGGTGTCCAGCAATGGAATGCGGTTCTCCGGCAAGTTTTCATAGGCGTGCATCCATTGCGTAACCCAATCGGGGTCAGACACTTTCGTCGGATGGTGGCCAGGGCGGGCTGAGATGACCAGCAACTTGCCGACATTCCAGACGAAATTCATCGAGCGCTTGAAAGTGGTCAGGCGGCTGCGCCAGTCTGACCAGCGGCCATCTTTCTTGAGTGTTTTCACATAGGCCTTGCGACTAAACTTCACGACATGCCAGCTGCCGCAGACGATGCCCCAGACGCGAGCCCAATAGTCATTGTAAAGGTGCTGGTATATGTCGACAGCGACGGTCTTGTGCTCGGTTTCTTCGACCATGTGCCAGAGGATAAACGAAGT
>SPJK01036687.1_pt1 | contig 15032 bp, 8 predicted proteins | sample 3741771 | NCBI WGS metagenome assembly SPJK01 (sample SAMN10925997, study PRJNA522277) | cold seep metagenome | isolation source: Elba SIP-enriched marine methane seep metagenome, extraction at timepoint T2 | place: Italy: coast of Elba, Mediterranean Sea | reverse complement strand
GGTATAGATTGGTGGCAAAACTTCTGCGGCAGATGTGGGAAGAGACCAGTTCGTATTTTGGCGCGAAGGACTTCTTTACCGTTGCCTTGCGCCCGATATACTGCTCCACTACCAGTAGGCGTTCATCAAAGCCTGCCAGCTCGCAAAGCTGCTTCAGTCCGTCATTGAACTTCTGCATCGACATTTTGGGCGTAGCGTAGTCATTACGCTCCAAAACAGGGATCAGCCAGGGGAAAAGATTGACGGGTACTTTGACCGGCGTGTCGGTCTTGGTGGAGATGACCGAAAGTATGGTCACGCCCTTTAAGGTGCGGTAGAAGTGGTCTTGGCTGTAGCGCGAAAAGTCGCTCCATCGTTGCCCCGTCCCTGCCCCGATCAGACATATATCTCTGACCTTTGCAAGGAAGCCTGCTAGTTTTATTTCGGCGAGGATGCCGAGTTCATCATTGGAAAGTGTTACCAGTTGCCCTTCCGCTTTCTTCTTCGAGACAACCCACCCTTCCCCGAGATAGTCAGTGTGGGAATGGAGTTTCTTTCGTCGCGCCCGCTCCAAAAATTGCCGCAGCACTTTTAGCGTCTTATTGCCGTATGCAAGCTGAGTACTCTGCTTCGCTAGCCAGTCGATCAGCTTTAAGCGGAAGTTCCAGTCTACATCCTCATAAGTAAAGCCGCGAGTACCATATACATCAGCGGCAAACTTCTTCAGCCGACCGGCGTGTAGCTCAAAGACCTTCCAGCTACCGCGCTTCATCTTGGCGGCTTTCATTTCGGCTATCTCGATGTCGAGGAATTCAAGGAAAGTTGGTCTAGTGTCAGGATCGGATTTTAAAGACCCAGGAGTGCTGTTTTTTTCATTTCGCAGGTCTAACCTTTCGCGGAAGTCTTTCAGCGATACAGCGATGCCCCCTGCCTCAATAAATATGTTGAGGCAATGGGTTGCTAACTCATCGAGTTGTCGCCTGATCTCGAAAAGGTCAGCACGTCCCGTTTGGATGATCGGACGTTGCGTCTTAGCATCCCACTCCTGTGGGTGAACAGAATAGCCTGTAGAGTATACAAGCCGCTTTCCGCAATAGCTTACCATCAAAGAGATAAGCGTCTCAGAATCGCCATTAGGCAGGCGTAAATAAAACTTAGGTTTGGGCAGTTTTGCCATGTTGAGCGTGGTTTATGGTTTCGAAAATAATTTTCGATTCCCACGCCAACTGCGTTGACAGAATAGTTGACAGAAGTGTTCCTGCCTTTTCCGCTTCAAGAAGAGGTTTCGCTAGAAATGGAGCAAAATAGAGGGATTTTTAAGTAGAAATACCGGATTATCCCGTATAATTGCATCACACTGTGGACCTAGTAGGTCTACAGCAAAAAAGGGTTGCTCCGATAAAGAGCGGCCCTTTTGCGTAGTAGGGCCACTAGGACGAGACGTTTATCCCGCATCGACCGATAGGAAGCATCGAGAAGCGTACCCCGCACCAAGAGAAAAATTCAGACTCAGTCAATTGATCTATCAGTCGAAAAATAAAAAGTACGGTTCTGAATTGATTGGGGTTGACTATTCGGTTATCACATTCACATCATTCATGTTTAGGCTGGCTCCGGGAATCACATCTACCTGTCCGGACGGCCAATATACGGTCAGTGTAAACTGGCTGATGTCGTTTTGAGCTAAGCCGAAATTTTGTATAAGTGAACAGGTAACGCCGTAGCTCTCGCCCGATCGTACTTCGCGAACCTGCGTACCTAAGCTGCCGCTAGTATGCTCCAAGTGCAGCCGGGCGCCAATGCCGTCTTTATTACTAGCACCACTTGCAGCGTCTCCTACCAGGCGAATTTTGACGTAGTTGTTGGGGCCGCCCTCGTTTATCCAGACCAAATCGTGAAATCCCCCGTAGGTAGCATAAATGTCAATGAAGCCATCGTGATTGAGGTCGCCGGTTGCGCAGCTGCCAAAGGCTTCGAATCCGTTCGGGGTATGATAATCTGAAGGAGGGATGATGATTTGAGGTTCTGGTACCAGCCAATTGGATACCTCTGTAAAGGTCTGGTTACCGTTGTTGTGATACAGTCGCGAAGCAGCGCGATTGGAGATCAGTAGGTCGAGATAACCATCATTGTCAAAATCTTCAAAAAACACTTGATATGCTTTGTTGTCGGTGATATTGGTGGCGATCGCTGAGGTAGTGATATCGATAAATGGTTGGACGCCGCTGCCGGATACGAAGGGATTCGACAGGATGCGCATTTTTGTGTGCGAGTGGTTAATTATGGCGAGATCTAGGTCTCCGTCGTTATCGATATCGCCGAAGTCACTTGCCCAGGATTGACTGAGGTCGTCCAGACCATAACTGCCGGCAACATCATTATATACGCCAGTGCTCGTGGTCTTTTGAAACAGCTGGTTAATAGTACATCCCGTAGTGGCAGTCGGGGATACACCACCGCGACATTTCGAAATATAAAGTTCGGGAAAGTTATCAGGAACGAGACTAGGGTCAAAATCTATATCCGCAAATACAGAGCCATAGTTTCCTGAATTAGGATCAAAGAAAGCAGCCGAATGATCGGGATAAATCGAAGGGCATTGCTGTATCCCTGCCGCTGGTTTTAGCTGGGTGAAATCAGAAATGAAACCCGGGCCATTTCTACGGAATACTTCCGACATGTGATTGTCGTTACATGCAAATAAATCCAGCTCATTATCGCCGGAAATATCGACAAAATTGATGCCTTGCATAATGAAAAAGGAGCGGTACGTGCTCAAACTCAATGTTTGGTCCGTTTGCTGGACTGGATTGTAGATTTTGAGATCATTATAAGCACCGGCAGCGGCAACCTGAGATTCACCCGTATTGTCAATATCTGCGATTGCGACACCTTTTACATCACTAATACCTGGGAAAGAAAGGGTGTGCCAAAAATGCTGTCGCCGTTTAAATGCATTGAATATACCATAGCCGGTTACATAAGGTCCTTGGTGCAATACCACCATGTCGAATTCACCACAGCTGGGGTCATAATCAAATAGGACAATGTCATCCTTGTTGTCTTCGTTTAGATCAGTAATCCCGATGGCTATACCTCCGTTGTAACGTATTTCAGTACGGGAGAAAATCGAATTCCTGATATCTAACATCGCGTCGGTCTCGTCGGAAAAACTAATTTGAGCAGTAAGATAAAATGCAATGGAAAGGAATAGAAGTGTTAGGGTTGTTCTCATAATAGCCTGGTTATAGGTGTACGAAATCTAGAGTAATCGGTAGCTAAAATACATTCAAAATTGAAATATTTTTAGCAAAACCGAACGCTGACAGCCGTAGTGCAGAAATTTGATTTTGCACAATGCACCTGAGTAACCCCTTGAAGATACCCCCCAACAGGTTCTTAAATTTATTTTCATTAATTTTATTAAAACACCTAAAGAAACTATGTCAAAGTACTCCCGTTATTTTTTGATCGCGCTTTCTACCCTCTACTGTCTTGGTTGCGAGGAATCATCTTGTGATATTGAACAGCTAATTTGGCCTGGTAGTGTTGCGGTGCCCGAGGGCCATCAGGCAACTGAAGAAGCCATAGAGGCTTATCTAAATAATGCCCTATGCTCTGAAATCGAATTCACAGATTGTGCCGCCCCAAATGATCCAGGAAATTCTAACTCTCCATCTTCAGAGGTTATTGGGAATAATTGTAATGGCTCCTTCCCTTGTGTGATATACGAAGGAATAGTTGGCCCGGCTGGTTCCGGACCCGACCCATTCACGGATCTTACGTTAACCGTTGCCGATATAGAACAAATCCTGCTGAATGCTGAGCAATTTATTTCATCTGATGCCTATTGTATCTGCCAGGCGAATTATGGCAAACCACACCGTTTTGAAGTGACCTCATGGAGTCAATCTGCTCTTCCTGGAGCCTCACGAAAGATAGGGATTAGCCAAATAACATACCGGTGTTGTGGACCTTGCCAATAACGCAGGCTGCAATGATGCAATCCTACATACGGGTTTTGAGTGGATGATTGAGTAGAAAATCAGGATTTATAAATAATGAATACCCTTCAGCAGTCATCCCATGAATGAGCTAGCCAACATTTCATTCATACAAATCATCCAATGCCGTCCGCTCTAATTGGACTAAAAATTCACCGATCTTCTCTGTCACATCTTTTAAATACACCTTGCCTTTTTCGGCAGTAGATAAAGCGGGATTGCCTACGCCGGTGTCTGCCGTCACTTTGGTCCACTGGCGTTGAGCAATGACCCACCCCTCTTTCAGGCCGGCTATTTTGAAATTCTTGGCCTCCCCCTCCCCTGCCCTGTCTAAAGGTAGAACCAATTCAGGTTCCAACTGCATCATGATGCTCGTTTCCAGCTCCCCGGCGTGATCACCAGGCTCAGCAAAATATTGGTATGGGTCTAGGCATCCCCAAAAATTCAGGCTGCAGGCAAATAGCTGGGGAAAGTCTACCGCAAGCTCACGGATCATCATTTTAAAATTATTCCCGCCATGGCCATTCAGGATGACCAGTTTGGTAATTTGATGTCGGACCAGGACATCAACGATATCTTTCAATACGGCATACTGGGTGCTGGGATTCATATTCATGCACAGCTTAATATCCAATTGTCCCGTATTTACGCCGTAAGGGATATGAGGTAAGACAATCACTTTTGCCCCTTGCTCCCAGGCTATTCGGGCGGCTTCTGTGGCAATATATTTGGCTTCATAATTGTCGGTGGCGTAGGGCAAATGGTAGTTGTGTGCTTCCGTAGCACCCCAGCTTAAAACGGCGACCTGGTAATCCGTATCCCGAACGGTTGGCCAGTTGGTTTCTTCCAGTAGGTAAGGTCTTGCTTTCATAAAAGGGGTTATTAAGCGCCCAATCAAAATTGCTTGCATCATCGCTTCGTCCGACAAAAATGACTAAGCAATTGAATACCTGCAAATTGCGCAGGGTTTTTTTGCCAGGCCACCGAGAAGCTCTGGCACCAACTTTTTGGGGCTTACTACTTATCTCTCTTCTTTCATTTCATCACCCTCCCTCACCCAGTGCAACAGCCAGGGCACATTGTAAATGTGAGTCCACCCAAAAACGCGCATTCCCTGCGTCAAATCCCAGATATTAAATCCGCGCCCCCGGCCTTCGTGGTAGTTACTGACCTTGGGCATATGGCTTACTTCTTCCAGCGCCTGGGCAATTTCTTTCTGGGTGCCCATTTCCTCGAGCGGTCTTTCTAATTCGTCCGTTCTTAGAAACGTTGCTCTACTGATTGCTTCTTCCAAGAAACTCTCTTCCCCACTTAATTCATACCCCACACACAAACTATGAATGGTGGAGAGGTAAGACTCGTAGGCATGATTCCAGGGGGGATTGTCTCGGACAGCACGTGCATGCCGGATCAAAGCTGTCTTGACCTCTTCGTCTCCGGTCAGGCGATAATATTTATATAAGCCATGTGAGGCATACACTTGGGCATAACCGTAACGGTCAATCACTAAGCTGTTGTATTGATCCGGCCCATTCTGGAGAGTGATCATGGTATTGACCCGGTCTTGCAGTTCCGCCAAATAACGGGGATCTTTTGTCGCATCCCAGATTTCAACCAAATTCCAAACGGACAAATACAAGCGCCGGCCTCTAAGATCGTGTTCGCCCCAAATCCTTTTGATATACGTCTCGGCTGATAGTTTGGCAACATCCAATCCTCGATGATAGCCCGTCAAATAGTAGGAAGTTAGCCAGCCCTGGACCCAGACATGCGCGCTAAGCAGTGAGGTCCAATGCTGACGGGCGTGGCGGCGGCCAATCCCTAAATAAGGGGTCGCTTCAGAAGGCGTTGCTTCATATTCCCAAAAATCAAGGGCAGAATTGCTATCACCAATGTATTCTTCGTTCGTGGGCCAATGGATATTGTCGACATCCATGGTGTGCCTGGACATCGCTTCGGCCGCGAGATAGTATTTCCGATTCCCCGTCCGCATGAAGTGTAACCAGAGCATATAATCTACCGCAGGTTCATTATTGAGCCAGGCAAACCAATCGTCTCTAACGAAAAAATACTTTTGGTCGCCATAATCGAACATTCCGTACCACGGCTCATAATGTTGGTTGTGCAGCACCCAATCTATTTTGTAATCGACGCCCCGTTCATATTCGGCGTGGGTGTCTCCGTGGGGTGATATTTTTCCAAACACTTCACTTTCAGCATACCATGCTGGGTCGGTATGGGCAGCAGGAGGATTCAGGACATAGCCCATGGTTTTTCGCAGCTCAGCCGTATTGGTACTAGCCGTATGAAAATAATAGACCAATTCGGAGGTCTTGGTGAGCCCAGTGGCAAAATTATCGGTCATGCCGGAATCCCGTTTATCATGCGGGCGAGCAAAGCTCATCGGGGTGGCATTGGGCGACCATAAGTAAGCAAGCAACTGATCACCATGAAAATTAGCAACGATCTCTTTAGGGTACTCTTCCACAAAATTCCGAATGCCAACACAGATTCCCCAACGATTATCGGAAATGTCGGCCCAACCTTCTGCTCGTTCCACTTCTTTTTGGAGCATCGCATTTGATTTGATCTGTGCCATAAACCCTTCTAATCTTTCTTCTGAACTAGAGGTCATCACAGGAGGCGTTCGACTGGTTTCGGGCCCTGTCTGAAATACGGAAACTTCTTCCGTCTCCATTACTTTAGCCGAATAGGTTTGGCTCTGACCATTTCCCCACCACTTTCCGGTTCGATAGCCGGTTTGGTAATTTAACTCCCCCTCCAATCGGTACAAAAAACCCAATCCCATTGCTCCAATTTGGTCATTTGGTTGGGTCCACCCCTCATCACCTTCGCGCTCTTCCGGTAATATGGGACCCAATCCGGTCGCAATATCGCCATGCTGCCCTTCCACCGGTTCATGTTGATCGGGCGTACCCGTGTACGTCATGGTATGATAAACCTTGATGAAAGACCTCCCCGCATACACATGAATTCGAATCACAAAAGGAGAGTCTACATTATCTTCGCGCTCATAAGTATAATGGCCTTCCACTCTGATGATAGCATGCAGAGGACCAGACCCCCTTTCGCGGACGGTGCGAGTCACAACAGCCGTGGAGGCGTCAATACCGGCATCATCCAGAAGGTCTAAAAAGGAACCTCTTCCTGCGGGATTTACGGCGATCGTATCGGGTTCGCCATACTGAAATCCATCTCCTTCCAAATCTAACTGCACCAGATCCAAAAAGCCCCCCTCTCCCTTTCTAATCTTAAACTGAAGCGGTCCGGTATTGACTTCGGTCAGTTGTCCTCGTCGTTGTCGATTGATAATCTTGATTATATCACCTTCAATAGCAGCGCGACGGACGTCTGTACCGTATTCCAACTCATATTGGTCGTCCTCTCCGGCAAAAAAGAATACCCAAATCCATTTGATGCTATTGCTTGCCGGCGCCCAGTTAACGACTTCGGTTATTTGGCTAGGAATTTCGGCACCATTCCCATCCACCACCCTTACATGGTCAGGAGATTCTAACGCCCCAATCGGAAAGGGAATTCCTAAGGTGATCGGTGCCCCCGGAGAAGAATTTTCTATAAGAAGGGGAAGTTTTTCGGCACCAAAAGAAAAAGATGCCCAAAGCATCAGGACAAATAGGGAAAAGGTAGTTTTTCGATTCATCTGTTCTTGTTTAATCGCTCCTGGGCATGATAGAAAAGGGCTGCCGCCCCTAAAACCGGAATATTAGGGTTCTCCGAAACCTCAATCGTTAGGCGTTCAACTGTTGGGGTGTAGGAGAAATCTCGCAGTCTTTTCCAAAGAGCAGCTTTAAAAAACTGATAGGAATGACTTACTGAGCCTCCTAAGACAATGATGGCGGGGTCCAAGGCATAGAGAATGGCAATCATGGCACTGCCCAAGTGGTAGCCAAATTCATTGAATAATTCAAGCGCTTCGGCCTCCCCTTGCTCCGCTTTCTGGAATACTTTTTCCCCAGTTGTTCCGTGGAGATTGCTAAAAAACTGACCACTACAATAGTATTCGTAATAAGCGTCCAGATAAGGCATCATCCCAAATTCACCCGCCCCACAATTGTGCCCATCGTATAATCGATTTTGCAGAATGATACCTCCAGCCATCCCGGTCCCAATGATGAGACCAATCATGTTCTCATGCGCTGCGCCCTTACCAAAATACTTCTCGCCGACAGCAAAGCAATTGGCGTCATTATTGATATAAACGGGGACTCCAAATTGGTTTTCAAGGATCTCTTTGAGGTGGACTTTTTTCCAAGATGGAATATTATGGACATCATACACAATCCCTTTTTCTACATCCACGATACTCGGCACCCCCACCCCAACTCCAGCAACAGTCGAATCAAATACTGCCTCAATTGCCGCTAAAACTTCCTGAATGACTTCTTGTTCGGTTCCTTGGGCAGGAACGAGCCGTTTCTCAGCCTCCTCGATGTCGTTCCCTTTGATGCGGGCAGCGGCAATCTTTGTCCCTCCGATATCTACCCCGATGACCGTTTGATTATTCATTCTGGTTCTTTTTCCCCAACTCAATTATTTCATTGTTAATCAGTGGTTTGGACCAAAATCCAATGCTTAAGACGTATCCGAAGGTCAAATACAGGAAAAGCATACTCACTTTCAAAACAAAGAAATCACCTAACCCACCCACGATTAAGGGAATACCGGCACCACCCGCAATAGCCGTAACCAGGATACCGGAGAGAGAGCCATGGTGTTTAGTGACTGAATTAAGGTTTCTCGGTTTCGACAGGCAGTCCGAGCATTGGGAAAAACTCCTTGATTTCTTCGTCGTTGGGTTGGAAACCGTATTCCGCAATTTCAAAAGCCTCGGTAAATTGCACCTCTTCTGCGGTTTCTTCTCCATACCATTTTACTAAGGAGGCGCGCCGTTCATCACTGATATTTCCTGATCTCGATCTGACTCGTTGGGCTAACCATTCCCTTCGTTCTTCTTCATCTGTCGGCACTTGATCCACTGCACGCTCCCGTCCGTTTGTCCAGGGTCCCCACTCGTACATTTGCGATTCGTGGGCATCGAGGGCGTCGATCTTTTGCTCAATGACCTCATCAATGGCCACGACAATGTCAGGGCTGAATGGATAAGGTCGCTGGAAGCGATCCTGCATGTAAAGGAACAATGGATTCTTTTCCAAGGGAGGGGTATCAGGGCAGACATTGGGAACGATGACCATATAAGCTGCATCCTGTACCACTTTACCGGCATTTCTATGATCGGGATGATAGTCATTAGTGCGCAAACCGAGGACGATATCGGCATTCCATTCTCGGATGGCCCGAATCACCTGATGGCGCACTTCTAAGGTGGGCAGTAGTTCGGCGTCGTGATTGTCGAGTGTTTCGTATTCCATGATGCCTAGTCTTCGGCCCGCTTCTGCTGCTTCTGCTCGCCTTCTATTCCCCAGCGCACCGCCACCTTGACTTTGGTGACCGGCATCGCCACTGGTTAAAGACAGGAATTTCACTTCGTGTCCCATCGCGGCAAATAAGGCTGCTGCTCCACCAAATTTAGAATCACAATCATCGGGATGCGCACCAATGGCAATGATTCGTAGCTTTTGTTCTTGGGCATTCAACAGGATACCAAATAGCATGGTAAATGCTATGAAGAATAATATTTTTTGCATGACCTATTCTTTTGTTTTCCACAGCGAAAAATGCCGCCAGGGTGTTTGGTTTTTCAACCTGAATTGAACGTGGGAAACAGCCCCTGCAATCGATCAAGGGCTGTTTCAAAAGATGGAGCGTTAATAGCCCGGATTCTGGGTGAAATTGGGATTCAAATCCAATTCCCTTTGTGGAATCGCGAAAAGCAATTTCCCATTGACCGGATTGCCTTGTGCCGCCATCACGGATTCAGCCACACCAAAACGCAGTAAGTCGGCCCAGCGGTGGTTTTCAAAGGCTAATTCTACTCGTCGTTCTTGCAGGAGTTTTTCCTCAAAAGAGCCAGGTGTATTCGCATCGATATCTGCTAGTCCTGCCCGAGTCCGAACCTGATTGATGTAGCCATAAGCTTCATCTCCCTCGCCAATGGCTTCGGCCAGCATTAAGAGTACGTCCGCATAGCGGAAAACGACCCAATTATTAGGTGCATCGGCTTCACTAAACGGATTGGAAGTACCATACTTAATCGTCCATCCTTCATTGTCAACCATTACACTGTCCAGGGAGGCGTCAAATCGAAGATCGCCAGCCTCATAAGCATCGATTAGGTCTCGTTCCGGAATATTCCGTAGACCGGATGTGACCGCACCCGACAAATCGCCATTGAATTGATTGGTAAACTGATTACCCTGATCACCCAGGCCACCTTCAAAATCCACCTCAAAAATGGATTCAGAATTGTACTCATTCTCAACTCCCCAAAGGTTCGCATAATCATCAACCAGCGTATAACCATAGCCTAACACCCTCCTCAAGCTAGCCTCTGCGCCGCTCCTGTCTCCATTGGTTAATTGCACTTTGGCGAGCAGTGTGGCCGCTGCTCCTTTGGTGGCACGCCCCGGATCATTACTCTGCGGTAAATCGGATTCTGCCTTAGTCAGATCTCCAATTAATTGTGTGTAGATCGTACCTGCATCCGATTGTACGTGATCTTGTCCTTCCGCTACCGAATTGGTTTCGGTTAATACTAGAGGGATGTTGCCAAACGCGACGGTTAAGTGGTAATAGAACAAAGACCTCAAGAAGGTAGCTTCAGCAATCAACTGCCCTTTCCGTCCAGCATCCATATCGATGCCTTCAATACGGTTAAGGACAATGTTGGCCCGGGAAATACCTAGGTAGGAAGCCACCCAAGCATCTTCCGTAATATTACTAGTAGGAATATCGGTGAACTTATCAAAGACGGTCACTTCTTCGGCTAATCCCGTTCCGTCCCAAAAAGTGTTATCCGACCGGAGCTCTTGCATCACCCAATAACTCTGATTGTAACAGCCCGTTGATTTTAGGGTATTGTAAATGGCATTGACCGCCACCTCCATATCACTAGCAGTTTGATAAAAGTTTTCCGTATTTCGTTGAGATATCGGTGCCAAATCGGTGAAACTGTCTGAACACGAGAACATTACCGACAGGACTAATATTGATGTTATATATTTCAATTTCATTTTTTCGTTTTTTAGCAACCATAGAATCCTCCCCATCGATGGGACGATTACCTGGTCATTCAGGACAAGAATTAAAAGGATGCATTAACACTAAAGGAAATGATCCTTGATAATGGATAGGCTCCATAATCTTCTCCCTGCACATTAACGTTATCTTCAATATTATTCACCTCAGGGTTATACCCCAAGTAATCGGTACTCGTAAACAGATTGGTGCCAGTAACCGCAATTCGCAATCCGGAAAAGGTGTTACCCAAGACGTTCTGTGGGAAGGTATAGGCCAATGTAACGTTACGCAAACGGATATAAGAGGCATCCTCTACCTGGTAATTAGAGGGGCGATTATTGCTATTGCCTGTTTGGCGGTTGGCTCTTGGAATTTCTCCGTTACCTGGATTGGATTCTGAGACCCATCGGTTTACCCACTCTCGGTAACTGTTGTAGTTGGCTTCGCCATTACCCATGTGCCGGCGGGTAAGATTCAACACCTCAGATCCTTCAACACCCTGAATAAGGAAGCTCAAGGCTACATTTTTGTAAGAAAACGTATTCGTTATACCAAAAGTAAAATCAGGTAAATAATTGCCAAGCACAGTACGGTCTTCTGCATTGATCAAGCCATCACCATTCACATCTACCCACCGGAAATCGCCAGGGCGAGGGGTAGCGATCATATCAACTGGGCCCGCCTCAATTTCTGCCTGGTTCTGGTAGATTCCATCGGTCATATAACCGAAGTAACTTCCGATTGGAGAGCCAATTTCTGTGATGTGCCGATTACCAGCACCACCAGAGCTCAGGATGGGGTCACCCGATGGCCCTAATCGTTTGACCTCATTATTAACCGTGGCAAAATTCAAGTCTGTTGTCCACTTAAATTGACCTGTTGTATTTCGACTAGTTACCGCCACTTCAAAACCCGTGTTTTCCACTTCTCCAATATTGGTGAGGGCATTAGTGAAGCCTAAAGCGGAAGGCACCTGAACAGCCAGCAAAAGATCGGTGGTAGTCGCACTATAATATTCGACAGAGCCATAAATCCGATCTTCTAAAAACCCGAAATCCAATCCTATATTAATGGATTCTGTTTTTTCCCAGCTGAGGTCTTTATTACTGATCGTTGAAGGGGCAATCCCGTTTACTAGTGTACCTCCAAAGGTGGTATTAGCAGGGTCTAACAAGCCAATCGATGCATAGTTGGGAATCAAGAAGTTACCTGTTTTCCCCCAGCTAGCACGTACTTTCAAGTCACTCAACCAATCCGCACCAATGTTCGTGGAAAGTCGATAACCAATGGAAGCAGAGGGGAATACCCCGGTTTTATTACCTGAACCAAAGCGGGAAGATCTGTCGGTTCGGATGGTCGCGGTAACCAAAAAACGATCGTCGAAATCATAATTGACTCTGGCCAGCATGGAGATCAACGACCACTCTTCTTGTACGGCCGTCCCCTGAACTACTTGACCACCACTAATCGTGGGTACCAGATCATCAGGGAAATTATCAGCGACAACCGTGTTGATATCAATCACTTCTTTCTGGGCGGTATAGCCCGCTATGGCATTGATCGTGTGATTGGAACCAATGGTTCTGGAATAAGACAACGTCTGTTCCGCCACCCAACTCACACTTTCTGAGGAGCTGGATTGCCCGTAGGATTCTCCGGTAGGAGACGTACGATATAAGAGGCTGTTTTTCCGGAAGAAGTTTCGTTTGTAGCTATTGATATCAACCCCGAAGTATGTTTTGAAGGTGAGATTCTCTAAGAGGTCGTATTCGGCATATAAATTGCCTAGTGTTCTGAATTGGTTCAGCTGATCATCGACTCCCTCGATAATGGCAAAGGGGTTACTGGCAGAAGACAAAGAAGAGCCTTCCCCATCGCTGGTCAACAAATAACTTTGATTATCCAGTTGATTCGGTGTGCCATCATCATTATATGGCCGCACGGTGGGTGAGTGAACGATACCGGAATACACGATGCCCGGAGGACGGGCAAAGTAGGGAGAGCCCGCTGGTTTTTTATTAGAAGTCGTATAGGCAGGTGCCAAATTCAACCCCAGCCTTAAATTATCACTGAGATCAGCTTCTAAATTCAACCTCACGCTGTAGCGGTTGAAATCGCTACCTTCAATAAGGCCATCCTGGTTGTAATAGTTGCCCGCTACGTAATAGCCTATTTTCTCAGATCCCCCATTAACGGATAGATTGTGGTTTTGCACAAAAGCATTTCGGAACAATTCATCCTGCCAATCCGTATCGGTTCCGTCAGGGTTTTGCATATCATCCGCTATTCGCCAAGCGCCATTCGTTCGCATGGAATTCGGGTCGCTGGCGCTGGCACCAGGATTGGCTTGGAGGTAAGCATTATTGGTTGCATCAATGTTATAGGCAATAAACTCCTCTGAATTCATCAGATCCAGTTTATTAGCCACCGATTGCACGCCAAGGAAATTGTCGTAAGAAACCACGGGGGCACCACTACGGTTCCCTCTTCTCGTGGTAATGATCACCACCCCATTCGAACCCCTAGAACCATAAATGGAAGCAGCGGAGGCATCCTTTAAAACTTGCACCGATTCAATGTCATTCGGATTTAAAGTGCCTAAAGGATTTTGGGTAGGCGGCCTGAATCGTCCAGTCCCTCGCCTAAAATTATCCCCCTGTACCCCAAGGTCCACATTTTTGGAAATGGGGAATCCATCGATCACGTACAAAGGCTCGTTGCCCGCCGATATGGAACCCAAACCTCTCACTCGGATACTAGGCCCTGCACCAGGCTCACCACTCGTTTCCGTCACCTGAACACCGGCTAATTGACCTTGGATGGCATTTTCAAAACTTGTCACTGGAATATCTTGGATTTGTGTCGCTGATAAGGTCGAGACAGATCCCGTGATATTGCGTTTCGCCTGTCGTCCATATCCTACTACGACCACTTCATCCAGAACAGAAGTGTTTTCCAGCATCGCCACATCAATAACAGTTCGATTATTGATGGGTATTTCCTGGGTGGCGTAGCTGATATAGGAGAAGATCAGAATGGCGTCGTCAGCTACCGTTAGTCGATATTGCCCTGATTCATCCGAAATTGTGCCATTTCCGGTTCCTTTTTCCTGGATGCTAACCCCAATCATGGGAATTCCATCATTATCGGTAATGGTTCCCGAAACTGTGGTTTCTAATTCCGTGAAGGAGTATCCTTCCGAAGGTGTTAACAAGTAATCGTGGGAGAAAACTGAAGTTACCCCCAAAAAAACAATTCCTCCCACTAATAGGGTTGGAAGAAGACTGTACAGTTTAAGTTCCATACTCCAAGGTGATTTAGTTATGAGTATAATTTTTTAATATACTATTAATGCAGTTTTTTATTTTGTGTAATTCCCTAATATCAATAAAAAATTTAGCATTTCGGGAAAAATGCTAAATTTTAGACAACCATCTTTTTAACAAATTCGCCAGCTTAACCGGGCCTATGTATTCCTTACCCAACCCGTGAGTATTGCTAGGAAAGGATCATGCTGTTTCGCCATGGGGTATTCCCCAAATAGGATTCAACCGGAAAGAACTGCCTGGTAGCTTATTAGAGTGGCTTCAACAAAAGCTTAATCCGACACTTTGAATCCGGCGACTTTAAACCGCAGGGTGTACCAAGTATTGAGTAATTAGCCAATGGCTAATTAGTTTGCCAGCGCTACTTCAATAATGCTTTAGACCAATTTATTCAAGCAGTCCAAAAAATGGTAAGCCTGGAATTCATCAAAGACCAGGAACAACTGAGCCGTATCCACCTGAACATCCTGGATGGTAACATTGATTCTGGAAAGGGAAATCTGGTGAAAATGTAACCGAGTTTATTCTTGCTATAGAAAAAGCG